>Ga0070679_100003692_pt1 | contig 14022 bp, 7 predicted proteins | sample KBSC63BmetaG_FD_65652 | JGI IMG/M metagenome (GOLD analysis project Ga0070679, IMG submission 65652) | Corn rhizosphere microbial communities from Kellogg Biological Station, Michigan, USA - KBS C6-3B metaG | ecosystem: Host-associated > Plants > Roots > Rhizosphere | place: USA: Michigan... | reverse complement strand
GCGCGTCCTCCCGAAATCACGCGTAACTCTCGGCGGCCAAAAGCCATTGGATCAGAGAGCAGAGTACATCGCGGGCGTGAACGCGCACGAGGTTTCCGCGCCCCACATCTTCGCCGGGTCGCCGTAGCTGTTCGTCATGTAGACGCTGAGGAAGTTCGCGTCCCAACATTCACTCGCCGTCGCGCCCCCCTGCGCCGTGGCGGTCGTCGCCGCGACGTCACCGCCCGAGATCATGACGTCCGAGCGGCCGGCGCCCGTCTCTTGCCAGCGGCTGTGGATCGACATCGTCTCCAGCGCCGCGGTGGTGGTGATGAAGTCCTTCGTCAGCTTGAAGTCGAAGCTGCCGCCCTGGCCCGGCGTGGCGGTGTAGGCGTAGCCCGCGTCGATCAGCATGCCGGTGTCCTTGTCCTTCACCTGCGTGAACGTGACGGCGATGGTCACGGGCGAGGTCGGGCTGAGGCGGCTGTAGGTGAACGCGGCCGTGCCGACGTTGTCGTCGTGCTCGGGCAGCGTCTGCGCGGCGTTCCAGTCCAGCAGGAAGTCGCCGCTGCCGTAGTCCGGCACGTTCAGGCGGCGGTGCGCGGTGGGATCGGCCAGGTTGTGATCCCCGGACAGCACGGTCACGTACCCCGTGTCGTCGGCGGTCTTCGCCTTGCCTTCCAGCACGTAGTGAAACTGCCCCTTCGCGACGCGGTTCACCGTCAGGCGCCAGGTGTTGGGCGACAGCGGATCGGTATAGGGGCCCCACACGGCCGTGTCCATCTCGACCGACGAGGGCGGGTAGTTCGTCACCGTCTTCACCAGCGCCAGCACGCCGACAGTGGCGGTGTTGACCACCACGGTGACGTCGCGGGTCAGCTTGTAGAAGTCGGCCTGCTGGTTCGCAAGGCCCCCCTGCACGGCGGTGGTGCCATCGGCGGCGGTCAGCGCGCTGCCATTCGCCCCGTTCCCGGGAACGACCAGCGCCACGTCCTGGCTCTGGGGAACGCCGTCCTTGAAGTCATCACCATCGTCCTTGGCGCACGCGCCGGCGGTCGTCACCAGGGCCAGGCTCAGGGTCCAAAGAAGGCGGTTCGAACGGAGGTGCATCGCGTGATCTCCTTGTTATCCGTGTGGGCTAAGTCGTCGTCATTTCGACTTCATGGCCTTAGACACGGCTCGCGGAGAAAACAGAAAAGCGTGCGTGCTGGCACGCGCCGCCGATGTGCGCGCCCCGCCTACGCCGGAACCGGCCCAGCGTCTGTAGAGCGGCGGCTTAGCACCGAGCGCTACGGGGAGTCGGAGCTGGGGGCGGGGGGCGGTAGGTCGATTGTCCCCGGCGGGAACTGGTCGATCCCTTGCGACAGGCTGCGGACGCGCTTGGCGCTCTCCTTGAAGACGTCGCGCTCCCGCGAACCGTGACCCTTGCGGGCCGGCTTCTCGGCGGGCGCGCTTCGCTCCGCGGCCTTGGGGCTCTCGGGCGCCTTGACCGCTTCGGCGGTCTTCGGCGGTTCGGCCGGCGGCTTCGGGGCAACGGCCGGCACCGCTGCCGGCTCCTTCACCCCCGCGGGCGGCGCGGCGGGCCTGGCGGCGGCCTTCTCGGGCGCCGGGGCCTTCGGCGGGGTGACAGGCACGGCGGGCGCGGCGGCCGCCGGCGAAGGCATCACCACCGGCGTCGGCGCCACCTTCGGTGAACCGATCAGGCCCAGATAGCGCGCCATCCCGAACCCTGCCCCAGCGATGGCGATGACGAACATCACCACCGTGCCGGTGCGGCTCTTCTTGCGGCGGAAGCGCTCGGGGGGCTCCTCCTGCACGGCGCCCTCGGGGATCGACAGCTCCTCGACGACCCGCCGCGTGGACCGGCCCGCCGGCGTCAACTCGCGGCTGAACATGTCGACGCCGCGGCTACCCCGGCCCGACCCCTCCCGCGCCACCGCGCCCGGGCGCGCCATGTCCACGGTGCGCCGGGTGAAGCGCGGCGGCTCGTCACCGGCCACCGCGCTCAGCTCAGCCAGATCCGTGCGCTCGTCCGAGATGTCGTCCTTCGCGTCCGCCAGCACGACCGCATTGCCCTCGACCAGCTCGGCGCCGCTCGATTCGGGATCGTCGATGATGGGCTTGGCGCGGCCGATGGGGGGCACGCCGTCGCGCTGGCCCAGTTCGTTCAGATAGTGTTTCAACTCGGTCTGTCCCACGGCCCCGAACTGCGTCCGCAGCAGGCGCTCCAGGTCGCCCAGCATGTCGTCCGCGGTCGGGTACCTCTCGTCAGGCAAGAAGCGCATGGCGCGCTCGATGATGCGCGCCAGCTCGGGCAGCAGGTCGGGCCGCACCCGGCCGGGCGTCTTGAAGTCGCCGCGCTGCACGCGCAGCAACGTCTCGAGATCGGTCGAGCCGTCGAAGGGGCGGATGCCCACCAGCATCAGGTACAGCAGCGTCCCCAGCGAGAAGATGTCCGAGCGCGCGTCGATGGCGCGGCCCAGCGCCTGCTCGGGCGACATGAACGACACCTTCCCTTTGACGACGCCGGTGCCGGTCTGCTCGCGCTTGTTCATCGCCTTGGCGATGCCGAAGTCGGCCAGCTTCACCTCGCCGTGCTCGCTGATCAGCACGTTGTTCGGGCTGATGTCGCGGTGGACGATCCCCAGCGGCTGGCCGTCGGGCCCGCGCTTCGCGTGCGCGTACGCCAGCGCCCGGCATACCTCGGTCGCCACGAACACCGCCAGCTCGGACGGCAGCGGCAGCCCCGTCGCCCGGCAACGCTGCAGAATCTGCCCCAGGTCCCAGCCGTCCACCAGCTCCAGCACCAGGAAGTAGCGCCCGCCCGCCAGGCCCAGATCCAGCACCTGCACGATGTTGCTGTGGGTGAGGCTCATCGAGATGTGCGCCTCGTCGATGAGCATGTTCCGGAACTGCGGATCCGAGTAGATGCTCCCCAGGATGCGCTTCAGCACCACCGGCTTTTGAAAGCCTTCGTGACCCTGTTGCGACGCCAGGAATATCTCGGCCATCCCGCCGTTGGCGAGCTTCCGAACGACGGTGTATCGACCGTGCAAGGCCATCGCGACTAGCCGGGCGAATCTAGCACGTACGGGCGGGCATCCCGGGGGCCATTCCGTCGTGCCCGTCTTGCATCACGTTGCTCGCCGATCACCGGCGCCGGCGACGCAGCACCAGCGCGAAGGCCGCCATCGAGAACAGGCCGGCCAGCCCGGACAGGCCGTGACCGTCGTCGACGCTGCACGAGCAGCCACCGCCGGCGCTGCCCGTCTCGACCTTCAGGGCCTCGCACTGCTGGTTCTGCGGCTGGCAGGATGGCGTGCCGCTCGGATCCACCTGGCACGTGTAGCAGAAGGGACACTGCACGTTCCCGCAGGGGTCGGTGGTGCACTCGCCGGTGGCCTTCGCGCAGTAAGCGCAGGCCTTGCCGACGCACATATCGGGCAGACAGGCGCCGGTCCCCGGGTCGCAGTACGTGCCGGCCGCGCAGTTCGCCGTCGAACAGAGCGAGGTGCGGCACTGGCCCGCGAAGCACTCCTGCCCGGCGCCGCAGGCGGGGGAGCAGGTGATGGGAACGCAGGCGCCGTTCGCGCAGTACTCGGTGGCGGTGTCACAGGTCACGCCGTAGCACAGGTCGGTGACGCACTGGCGGCCCACGCAGGTCTGACCGGGCTGGCAGGCGTACTGGGTGCTGTTCGAGCAATCCAGGCACTTGCCGCCCGAGCAGGTCTGACCGCTGAGGCAGCTGATCTTGTAGCAAAGGTCGACACAGCTCCCGGTCGCCAGGTCGCACTTCTGATCGGCGGCGCAGGTGACGTTCTTGCACCGGTTCGGAATGCAGTAGTTGTCGGCGCTGCAGTCATAACCCGGCGGGCAGGGGAACTCGCCAGGACGGCACTGCAGCGCGCAGGCGCCGTCGCGGCAGCCGAACCCGCTCGGGCAGGTGGCGCTGTTGTCGCCCGCGCCGTCGCAGTCGTTGTCCTTGCCGTCGCAGATCTCCGGCGAGGGGAGCACGCAGCCGTCGCAGACGATCCCCTGGACGCCCTTGCACACCAGGCGGCCGGCGCGGCACATCCCCTGCCCCACCTCGGCCTGCGTCAGCCCCGGGCAAAGACACGAATCGCCGACGCCCGGGAAGGTCCCGTCGTCGATGACGCCGTTGCAGTCGTCGTCCAGGCCGTTGCAGACCTCGGGCTTCGGGTTCGAGGTGGCGTTGCAGACGATCTTGCCGTTCAGGCAGACCGTGACGCCCTTCGAGCAGCCCATGCCCTGCACGCCGCACTCCAGCCCCACACCGGGCAGCGGGCCATCGTCGATCTGTCCGTTGCAGTCGTCGTCGATGCCGTTGCAGATCTCGGCGGTGATGGGCGCGTCACCCAGGTTGCACGTGACGCCCGTGTGATCGGCCGAGCACTCGGTCAGGCCGACGCGGCGGCACGAACCGGACAGGCCGTTGTCGCAGGCCACGCCCACGTTGAAGCCCTCGTCGACGTCACCGTTGCAGTTGTTGTCGATGCCGTCGCAGACCTCGGGGGGGACCGGGCAGCCACCGGGCATGCCGCAGGCGTTCGGAGGGAAACCCTCGTCGACGACCCCGTTGCAGTTGTCGTCCAGGCAGTTCGCGGTCTCCACCGCGCAGTGCTTGGCGGCGGTCCCCAGCTTGTTGTCCGCATCGTTCGGATCGGTCTTGCTGTAAGGGCACATGTTCGCCACGCCCTCGTCGATGATGCCGTTGCAGTTGTCGTCCTTGCCGTTGCACATCTCGGGCGGCGGCACGGTGCTGGCGATGATGCCGACGATGGCGGCCTTGGCGGCGTTGGCGTCGGCCAGCGAGACGCGGATGGCGGCGGTGGTGCCGCCGGCGTTGGCGATCTTGTCAGCGGTCGCCAGCTCGGTCGACGACAGCCCGGTGTCCGTCACCAGGTACGCCTTGATGCCCGACTGGCGGAACAGGCGGCAGGCCTGCGCGATCGGGTGGTAGTAGTCGTAGTTGCCGCCCCCCGTGCAGTCCGCCAGGTTGAACGAGCTGTCGGGCGGGGTGGAGTCGTCGCACGTCTCGGCGCCGTCCGTCACCATGATGACGACGTTCTGGCGACAGGTCGACTTGGGATCGTTCGGCTTCACCAGACCGTCGAAGTAGCTGCGCGCGTAAAAGAACGAACGGCCGAGCGGGGTGTACCCCAGCGCGTGCAGTTCGGGGTCGGTCACGGCGCCGGTGCCGACGGGCAGCTCGGTGTTGTCGATCCACTTGTAGACGGCGCCGATGTTTCCGTCGGCGGGGTCGTAGTTCGCCGCCGTGGGCGTGGCGGTCCCCGCCGCCGTGGTGACACCGACCCGCAGCACCTCGCCGCCGCCCGTGACGAACCAGGGGCCGAACGCGGTTTCGTTGCCCCTATTCGTCGACATCAGGCAGCCGCCCGTGAAGGTCGAGGCGGTCGACGTGCCGTTGGTCCCCTGGGTCACGGTGCGATTTGGCGTGGTGACGCCGGTCTGCGTGGGGCTGGCCGAGTAGTGTCCCGGCGCGACCCGTGGGGCGCCGCCGCCGGTGGTGCAGGTGCCGTCGAAGTTGGTACCGACCGCCATGGGGAAGCTCATCAGGCCGAAGTTCGCCTCGTCGGTGCCCACCTGCTGCAGGGCCGAACGCAGCGCCTGCTTCAGGTTGTAGATGCGGCTGGTGGTGCCGGCCGGGCAGACGTTCGTGCCTTCGCCGACCGTCTGGGTCCCCGTGCTCTGGGCCATCGAACCCGACGTGTCGAAGATGAACATGATGTTCGGGCGCAGCGACTGGGCGCTGGCCGATCCAGCCAGGCCCGCCACCGCGGCCGAGAACAGCGACGACAGACACACCACCCGGGCGACACTTCGAGATTTCATGCTTTTGAACTCCCCTCGACCGCGCGGGTCACGCCGCCGATCGAGGCCTGGAACCTTTTGAAAAGCCAAGAGGAAGGACTGAGGGGGGAAGACGGAGAAGACGGAGGAGAAGACGGAAGGAAAGGCCGACAGTCTAGTCCACCGCAGCCGAAAACTGTAGGGCCGTGCCGCCCGGTCGGCCGTCCCGGCCCGGCGGGCCATCCATCAGGTCGCCCACCAGAACGACAGCTTGGCCAGGATCATGTCGATCGCCGGGACGCGCGTCACGTCGCCCGCCCGCAGCGCCGCCGCCTCGCCGGGCGCCAGACCGACGGCGGGCGCCTGGGAGCGGCTGTAGACCAGGAACAGGGTCGAGCCCAGCCGGTACTCCCAGCGCAGGACGACGTTCATGTTCAGGGCCGCCTCTTCGTAGTCGGCGTCCGTGATATCGCGATTCGGGTGCGGCGTCAGGTCCGCTAGCCGCACCCGGACGCCCGGCCCCGTGGGCGCGTCGAAGAATGCGTCGTAGTGCTCGGCGGTCAGGAACAGCTGCGCGTACGTCTGCAGCGACAGGCGGGGCGTGAAGGTGTAACTGGTGCGGAAGGTCGCGCCGGCGCTGCTGGCGCGCTGGCGCCCGAACACCGGGCTCGAGGCGTGCCAGGCGAAGCGCGGCTCGCCCTGCGCGTAGGTGGCCTGCGGGATCAGGCTGACCTCGAGCTGCGGCAGCGGTCGCAACGTCACCGAGGACTGGCCGCTCACGTAGAAGGCCGACGCCATGAAGCGTACCTCGCCTTTCACGTCGAAGGACCAGACGCGCAAGGGATCCGTGGCCACCTCGGCCTTGCTGCCCACGAACAGCGCCCGCTGCAGGGCGGTTCCGTCGCCCACCTCGCGGTCATCGAAGCGCGCCGGCGACGTCTCGGCCGACAGGCGCAGGTTCCAGAAGTTGCGCAGCCGCACCGACGCGCCCAGCTCGGCCAGCGTGCCCAGGTCCAGCCCGTCCAGGTTGCGATCGGTGGTGACGTCCAGGCGCAGGTGGCGCTCCAGCGTCACCGGCCCGGGCTCCAGCGTGCGCAGCTCGAGGCCGCCCTTCAGCTCGTGCAGGTTCTGGCGCGGCATGAAGCCCAGATCATTGAACGTCAGCCAGCGCCCGAGGCCGGTGTAGGTCAGGTCGGCCAGCAGCGGGCTGCCGCCGTCCTTCGCCACCCGCACCCAGCCCCCCACCCCGCGTGCCCCCGGTCCGATGGCGGTCCCGTCCAGCTGCCTCTCGGTCTGCCCGTGCTGGACGAGGCCGCCGACCAGCTGCGCGGACGCCAGGTAATTGCCGCTGGGCGAGCGCCACAAGCCGTCCAGGCCGCCGACGTACGCGTCGCGGAAGCAGCGGGGGAGGCCGGGCGTGGTGGGCAGGCCCGAGGGGCAGATGGTGTTCGCGTCGGTGTTCTCGAAGCGGGTGGTGGCCGTGCCCAGGAAGCCGACCTGCGCGCCGCCGCCGACGTCGCGGCGCAGGCGCAGCACGTTGAACGCCGTCAGCGGCTCGGCGGTGCGCGACTGGATGGTGCCGGCCGGGCTGACCACGACCTGGTAGTCGTTGCGCGAGGTCAGGGCCGACAGGGTTCCCACCGTCCATCTGTCGTTCAAGCGTCCGATCAGCTTGGCCGCGCCGTAGATCGTCGCCGCGTCGGGCACGCTGACGAACCGCTCCGACTGGCCCGTCTGCAGCGTCGGCGTCGCCGGCGACGAGCCGATGCGGCGCGAGTAGAACAGCTGCAGCGGCGTCACGAACTGCTCGGCGCCTTCCAGAAAGAGGGGCCGCTTCTCGGGGTAGAAGATCTCGTAGCGGTTGATGAAGTTGAAGGTCAGCTCGTCGGCCTCGACCTGGGCGAAGTCGGGCCGGATCGCCGCGTCCAGCGTCACCGACTGGCCCAGGTGCAGCTTCATGTCCAGGCCCGCCGACGCCCCCTCGTCGAAGCCGCTGACGGTCATGGTGGGATCGGCACCCAGGTGGCGCACCTGCCCCAGCACGAACGGGCGCAGCTCCAACGGCTCTCGCGCCTTCAGATCGCGCAGGTCGCCCAGGCGTCCGTAGTACTCCATCGGGTTGGCCGCCTCACGCGGGACGAACGGCCAGACATCCGTCTCCTGCCGGGTGGCGATGAATCTCTCCGCCGAGAAGCCCCAGCTTTGCACGGGCAGCCGGGAGGTGAAGCGCAGGATGCGCAGGGGGATGCGGATCTCGGCGGACCAGCCGCTGGGCGTGCGCGCCGTCCAGGCCTCCCAGTTCTCGTCCCACTCCCAGCTGGTGGTGACGCCGTTCGGCGTGTCGCGCGAGATGCCGTCGGCCATCACGCCGGCCACGTTCACGGCAAAGAACGCCGCCGTGCGGCCGTCACGCCGGCTATCGACGTTGAACCAGACCCAGTCGCTCTCGGAGTCCTGATCGCGGCGGGTCAGCCGGCCCACCACGGGGGTGTGGGTCTGCGAACAGTCGAACCCCAGATACAGCGCGTCCTCGTCGTACAGCACGCGCAAGGTCGTGGCCTCGGACGGCGGGGCGCCGCCGTTCGGCCCTTGTTGCGTGAAGGCCGAGACGCCGGCCGCCTGCGCCCACACGGTGTCGTCGAGCCTCCCGTCCAGCACAGGTTTCGTGGTGACGCGGGCCGCGTTGAAGTCCCGCGGAACCGGTGACGAAGGGACGGGCGCGGGTGGCTTTTCGGCTGCCACGGCGCCACCGCTCGCGAGAGCAGTCACCACAACACCGACGAGCAACCGGCCAGACGCCACGGCGCCGCAACCTTATCGCGGCGCAGCGGCAGTCCGAAAGAATCAAGCGCCAGGGCGCCACCCGGACGCCTCTGAGTCAGCGCTGGCGACGTCCTCAGCGGCGGGATCGCCGGCGACGAGAACCGAGGACGGCGACGACACCGAAGGTCAGGCCGCTGGCCCAGGGCAGCTCGCCGGAACCGGTCGAGGCGCACTGGCAGCCGCTCTGCACGACGCTGTCCGTCGCGCCGGCGCCCATCGGCGCGCTGCCCCCGCTGCCGGACGGCTCGTTGCCGCCCGACCCCTTCGGGCTCGAGGTCCCGCCGCTGCCGGTGTTGCCGCCGCTGGCCGCGCGCGCGCCGCCGCTGCCGGCGATGACGGCGCCTCCGCCCGAGCCCTGAGCGCTGCCGCCGCTGCCGCCGCTCGACGACGTCCCGCCGGAGCCGGACGGCGCCGTGTTGCCGCCGCGACCCGCCGTTCCCATTCGCCCCCCACTTGCGGTCGTGGCGCGGCCGCCGGTGCCGGGCGCGCCGCCGCTGGAGCTCGCGCTGCCGCCCGAGCCGTTCGTGCCGACCGCGCCGCCGCTGCCGGGCATGACCGTCGTGCCGCCGCTGCCGGTCGTCCCGGTCCTGCCGCCGGTGGCGGTCGTTCCCCCGCTGCCCGTGGTTCCCGTGTTGCCGCCGCTGCCCGTTCCGCTGGCGCCGCCGGTCGGGCCCGTCGCAGCGCCGCAGGACTCGGGCCCCGGACCCGGCGCCGTGAACGTGGTGCCGTCCAGGCAGGTCGGCGCCCCCGTTCCCCCCTCGATGTCGACGGTGACCGTCGCCTGCGTGGCGCTGACGGCGGTGGCGGTGATGCTGACGCCGCCCGCCGGATCGGTGAACGTGGCCCCCACCGGCAGGGCGGCGTCGTTGAACGCGCGCGAGCCGGTCGTGGTGGGCGTCATGTCCAGCAAGAACGTGTGCAGCCCCTTCTGGGACCGGGTGTGAACGTCGTCCGCCACGTGAATCAGCAGGGACGGCGTCAGCGCCGATCGGTTGCCCAGGGTGCCGTCGAAGTCGACCGGCGTGCGCAGCTCGACGTAGTAGTAGGCCAGCGTCTCGGTCGTCGCGCTGCCGCCGCCGGCGGCCGGCCGCATGAACGAGCGGACCTTGGGCGCCTTGATCTTCAGGAACTGGGCCCCGTCGCAGCGGTTCTCGAACGGCAGCACGGTGAAGGTGCCGCTGGACGTGATGGCCACGCCGTTGCAGCCGGCCAGCCAGCCCTGATACGTCTTCTGCCAGGCGTTCATGTGGCGGCAGCCGTTGCCCATGGGATCGAACAGATCACCGTACTCGCTGGCCGTGCAGCTGTTGGGATCGTCGGCGAACGAGGCGCCGGGGCAGGCCAGCGACGACGAGTGCTGCATGCCGAAGTTGTGTCCGGGCTCCTGCACCAGCACGACGCAGTTGGTGGAGGCGTTGTACCAGGTGTCCTTCGACGGCTTGTCGGGCGTGCCCAGCGACGCCAGGCCCGACCACTGACAGGCGGACTGGTTCGTGCCGAAGTACCACAGATAGTGCTGGAACGTCCCCGGGATCATCGCCCGCAGATCGTTCGCCAGCTGGCCGGGCCCCATGGTGTTGCTGGTGGTGGTGCAGCCGTTCAGCGTGTACTTGATGGGGCCGAACACCTGCGTGGTGATGTCCTGCAGCCCGTACGAGTCGTTGATGTAATAGTTGCGGATCGAGTCGCTGTTGTTGATCATCCGGCCCAGCACGTCGTCCGAGGTGATGGCGGGGTTGAAGCCGCCGCCCAGATCGACCAGCACGAACGCGAAGGCGCGCGCCGCGTAGGGCGTCCCGGTCTGCAGCGCCGACTGCTGTTGCTGGAAGGGTGGCGTCACCGTCTGGAACCGAGCCACGCGCACGCCGTCGAGCGAGTCGTTGCCCCACACCTTCAGCGTGGCCCCCGGCTGCAGGTCCGCCTCCCGCACGGTCGGATCGAACAGCAGCGGGCGCTCGGCGCCCGACGGCGCGCGCAGGGCGTAGTGCGTTTCGCTGTGCCCGTCGGCGCTGTCGGCGATGTACACCGCCAGCTCGCCGCGTAACGCCCCATCGTCGATCGCCAGCTCGTCCCCGGAGGTCCCCGGTTCACCGCAGCCGGCCGGCGACAGGACGGCCAGCAGGGCGAGCACGGGCATGACGATGCCGACACGAATGAACGAGACGCCAGCATCGCGCTGGACGTCTCGCTTGTTTACGAACTGCATGCGGGGCGACCTCCTCGGGCGAGCGAAAAATCTCGATGAAATCCGGACCTCGCGGGAGGTGAGAATCCGAATCGTGACGCCGGAAAGCTGGGCTACGAGGACTCGTAAGACGGACGGACCGGAAGTGGGAAGGCGATGGCCGCTTTTCGCGGGCGCGATTACGAAATCGCCGTGAGGGAACAGCAAAGGTACTTCATGGGATTCGCCCGTGGCAACGGAGGCGATCCGGCGACCTGCACCCACACGCGGCGCTTTGCCGAGCGCTGCGGCGTCACAACGCGTAAGGCGCGCGGGCCACGCCCTGCTCGCTGATCACCGCGGTCACCAGGCGCGCCGGCGTCACGTCGAACACGTCGTTGCGCACGCCCGCGGCCGGCGGGACGTGGCGCTGCCCTGCCCACACGGCCACCTCGTCGGCGCCGCGGCTCTCGATGGGGAACGTTGCCCCGTCGGAGGCGCTGGGATCGAAGGTGGTGGTGGGCGCCGCGACGTAGAAGGGGACCCCGAACACCGACGCCGCCGCGGCGACGCCGCAGGTGCCGATCTTGTTCGCCACGTCGCCGTTGTGCGCGATGCGATCCGCGCCGACGACCACGGCGGAGACCGCGCCGCGCGACAGGTAGTGCCCCGCTGCGCCGTCGACGATCACCTCCGCGGGGATCCCGTCCTGCGTCAGCTCCCAGGCGGTCAGCCGCGCCCCCTGCAGCCAGGGGCGCGTCTCGTCGCACAGCACACGCAGCCGCTTCCCCGCCGCCACGGCGGCGCGAATCACGCCCAGCGCGGTGCCATAGCCGGCCGTGGCCAGCGCGCCGGCGTTGCAGTGGGTCAGGATCGTCCCCTCGTCGGGCAGCAGCGCGGCGCCGTGCGCGCCGATGGCACGGCAGGCGGCCAGATCCTCGTCCCAGATCGCCTGGGCCTCGACGATGGGATCGCCATCGGCGAACAGCGCGTTCGCCATGCGATGTACGGCCGCGCTCAGGTTGATCGCGGTGGGCCGCGCCTCGGACACGGTGCGCATGCGGTGCCGCAGCTCGGGAGCGGACAGGTGCTTCTGGCGCGCCAGCAGCGCCACGGCGAAGGCGCCCGTGCAACCGATGGCGGGCGCGCCGCGCACCTCCATCTCGCGGATGGCGCGCACCAGTTCGTCCGGATCGTCGTAGGCGGTCCACACCTCCTCGTGCGGAAGCCGCCGCTGGTCCAGCATCACCACCCGCTCGCCGTTCCAGAACACGGGCGACAGCACGTCCGGATGCCGCGGCGGCCGCTGCCCCGGACCGAGCCGTACGCCCGACACCCTCAGTTCCCCTGATCGAGCAGGCGTCGCAAGATGTCGTTCGCGCCCTTGGGGTTCGCCTTGCCGCCGGTTTCTTTCATGACGGCGCCGACGAAGAAGCCCAGCAGCTTCTTCTCGCCGCCGCGGTAACGCGCGAGCTCGTCCGGGTGCGCGGCGATGACCCGCTTGCACGCCTCCTCGATCGATCCCGTGTCCGACACCTGCGCCAGTCCCTCGGCCGCGACGATGTCCGCGGCGCGGCGTCGCTCGTTCCACATGCGCAGGAAGACGTCCTTGCCCAGCTTGCCGGACAGGGTCCCTTCCTCGACCAGACCGATCAGCTCGGCCAGGCCGGCCGCCGGCACCGGCAGGTCGGCCTCCGCCAGCTTGCGCGGGTCGTCGACGCGCGCCAGGACCTCGTTGATGACCCAGTTGGCCGCCTTTTTGGCCGTCACCTTCTTCGCCGCGCCCGCCGCCACGGTGGCGTCGAAGTAGTCGGCGATCTCGCGCTCGGTCACCAGCACGCTCGCGTCCTGGGCCGACAGCCCCTCGGCCGTGTACCGTTCGAAGCGATCCTCGGGCAGCGCCGGCAACGACGCGCGCGCCGCCGCCAGGTACGCCTCGGACAGCGCCAGCGGCGGCAGATCCGGCTCGGGAAAGTAGCGGTAGTCATGGGCCTGCTCCTTCGAGCGCATCGACGCGGTCACGCCGCGCGCGGCGTCCCACAGCCGCGTCTCCTGCACCACGCGCTCGCCGCGATCGACCAGCGTCGCCTGACGGCGCACCTCGTACTCGATGGCGTCGCGCACGTTCTTGAACGAGTTCATGTTCTTGATCTCGGTGCGCGTGCCGAACTTCGTCTCGCCGCGCGGCCGGATCGACACGTTCGCGTCGCAGCGAAGCGAGCCCTCCTCCATGTTGCCATCGCAGACGCCCAGGTAGCGGACCAGCGTCCGCAGCGCCCGCAGGTACTCGGCGGCCTCCTCGGCCGAGCGCACGTCAGGCTTGCTGACGATCTCGCACAGCGGGACACCGGCGCGGTTGTAGTCGACGAAGCTCACGCCCGCCGCCGCGTGCAGGTTCTTGCCCGCGTCCTCCTCCATGTGGATGCGCTCGAGGCGCACCGACTTCTGCTCGCCGCGCACCCGGAAGCGGATGGTGCCCCCCTCGCAGATCGGCTCGTCGAACTGGGAGATCTGAAAGCCCTTGGGCAGATCAGGATAGAAGTAGTGCTTGCGCGAGAAGCGGCAGCGCGGGCGGATGTGGCTGCCCACCGCCAGGCCCAGGCGCACGGCCGACAGGACCGCCGCCTCGTTCAGCACCGGCAGCGTTCCAGGCATGCCCAGACAGATGGGATCCGTCGAGCCGTTCGGCTCGGCGCCGAACGCGGCGCTGGACCACGAGAAGATCTTCGACTTGGTGGACAGCTGGGCGTGGACCTCGAGGCCGATGACGACCTCGTACTTGGCCAGGCGGGCGTCCGCCGCCGACGTCTCGACCTGGGGCTCGCTCACGACGCACCTCCCACCGCGGCGCCAGCGGAGGAAGCAGGATCCGCGGGTAGTTTCTCATGCCAGTTGGTCTTGCTCTCGTAGGCGCCCGCGACGCGGAACACCACCTCTTCGCCGAGCGGCGGGCCGATCGTCTGCAGGCCGATGGGCAGGCCCGCCTTCGTGAAGCCGCAGCACTGCGACAGCGCCGGCACGCCGGCCAGGGGCGCCGCCACCGTCATGATGTCGGCCAGGTACATCTGCAGCGGATCCGCGGTCTTTTCGCCCAGTTTGAAAGCCGGGATGGGCGACGTCGGGGTCACGATGGCGTCGCACTGGCTGAACGCCGACGCGAAGTCGTCGAAGATCTTCCGCCGCGCCTTCAGCGCCTGTCCGTAGTACGCGTCGTAGTAGCCCGA
>Ga0070679_100003691_pt1 | contig 14023 bp, 10 predicted proteins | sample KBSC63BmetaG_FD_65652 | JGI IMG/M metagenome (GOLD analysis project Ga0070679, IMG submission 65652) | Corn rhizosphere microbial communities from Kellogg Biological Station, Michigan, USA - KBS C6-3B metaG | ecosystem: Host-associated > Plants > Roots > Rhizosphere | place: USA: Michigan... | reverse complement strand
GCGTCGACCCTCGCTTTCGACTGCAGGCCGGCCGTCGAGGCGATGATCGCGGGCACCGACGCGGGCGGGATGAGCCCCTGGCCGGCGGCGGTCTGCGCCGCCTGCGCGAGCGCGCCCGAGTAATTGACCATGTTCGTGAAGTTGGCTTTGACGTGCTGCCAGTTGACGCCGAAGCCGACGGCGAACTGGTCGTTGACGCGCCACGACAGCGCCGGGTTGACGTTGATCGTCTGGACTTCCGACTTGATGCCCTGGAAGCGGCCGATGAAGTCGTCGTCGTACTCCGTAACGAGGCCGAACGGCACGTTGATGCCGAGACCGAACGTGAAGTCGCGGTTGATCGGCACCGCGAGGTAGATGTTCGGCACGGCGTTCACGCTGCCCGCGTCGCCGCCCTGGCCGCCGAGCGGCTGGAATGCCGCGGGTTGCGAGCCGTCATTGCTGAATTTCATCGACGGCGTGATCAGGTGCAGGGCGACGACGGCCTGCGGGCTCGCGTACTTGGACAGCGTCGCCGGATTGACCGACATCGAGCTCGCGTCCTCGGTCGCCGCGGCGCCGGCCGCGAATGCGTTGCCCAAGCCACTCGCGCTCTGCTCCTGCAGCGCGAACCCGGCGCCCTGCGCGCCGCCCGCTCCCATCAGCGACAGGGCTGCGATCACGCCCGCGGCGATGCTCGAGCGGCGGAACTGATTTGCAATCATGACGACGATCTCCTCGTGGTTGAGCGACGTGGGCGCGGCGCACGAACCTTCCGCGCCGTTGCTGCAGGACGCGATAACGAAGACGCAACGACTATACCAGTGGGAATCTGCGGATTCATTGTGCACCGCGAAAGTTGATCACGGGGTTCCGGGTGCCACCGGCCGGGGGCGGCGGTCGGACCCGACCGCGACGTAGGTAAGACTCGCTTCGGTGACCTTGACCGTCACGAGATCGTCCGGATTGCGCTGCGCGTAGACCTCCATCGCCACCGTCACCGACGTGCGGCCGACGCGCGTCACCTGCCCGTAGAAGCTCACGACGTCGCCGACCAGCACCGGCTCCTTGAACGTGAACGAGTTGACGGCGACCGTGGCGACGCGACCGCGCGCCATGCGCGCGGCGAGCACGCCGCCGGCGATGTCGACCTGCGACATGATCCAGCCGCCGAAGATGTCACCGTGCTGGTTGACGTCGGCCGGCATCGGCACGACGCGGAGCACCGGCTCGCCCTGCGGCAGCGCTATGTGGCGTGACGTCGTCATCGCACGCGGCTCATGCGGAGGCCGCGCGGCGCGCCTCGTCGCGCAACTCGCGGCGGAGGATCTTGCCGACATTCGACTTCGGCAGCTCGGCGCGGAACTCGACATCGCGCGGCACCTTGTAGCCCGTCAGCCGCTCGCGGCAGAAGCGCAGCAGGTCCTCGGCGGTGAGCGTGGGATCGCGCTTGACCGCGAAGAGCTTGACCGCCTCGCCGGACTTGCGATCGGGCGCGCCGACGACCGCGCACTCGAGGATCGCCGGGTGCTCGGCCACGACCGCCTCGATCTCGTTCGGATACACGTTGAAGCCCGACACCAGGATCATGTCCTTCTTGCGATCGACGATGCGGATGTAGCCGCGCGCGTCCATGACACCGATGTCGCCGCTCGCGAAGAAGCCGTCGGGATAGATCGCCTTCGCCGTCTCGTCGGGGCGGTTCCAGTAACCTGCCATCACCTGCGGCCCGCGGATGCACACCTCGCCGGGCTCGCCGAGCGGCACGTCGCGTCCCGCGTCGTCGCGCAGCACGATTTCGGTCGACGGGATCGGCAGCCCGATCGAGCCGTTGTACGCGGCGAGATCGAGCGGATTGACGGTCGCGCCGGGCGACGTCTCGGTGAGCCCGTAGGCTTCCGACAGCGTGACGCCGGTCACGTCCTTCCAGCGCCGCGCCACCGCCTCCTGCACCGCCATGCCGCCGCCCAGCGTGAACGCCAGCGACGAGAAATCGAGCTTGGCGAAATCCGCGTTGTTGAGCAGCGCGTTGAACAGCGTGTTGACGCCGGTGATGGCCGTGAACCGGTAGCGTGCCATCTCGCGCACCAGCGCGGGAATGTCGCGCGGGTTGGCGATCAGCACGTTCTCGCCGCCCAGCGTCATGAAGAGGAGGCAGTTCGCCGTCAGCGAGAAGATGTGATAGAGCGGCAGCGGCGTGATGACGACCTGGCGATTCTCGGTGCCGAGGAACGGCCGCACCCACGCGCGCGACTGCAGCAAATTGGCGACGATGTTGCGGTGGAGCAGGATCGCGCCCTTCGCGATGCCGGTCGTGCCGCCCGTGTATTGCAGGAACGCGATGTCGTCGTGGCCGATCGGCACGCGCGAGAGCGCGCGGCGGCGGCCATCGGCGAGCGCGTCGGCGAGGCGGATCGCGCCGGGCAGCGACCACGCCGGCACGACCTTCTTCACGTGGCGCAGCACGAAATCGACGAGAATCCCCTTCAACCCCAGCATCTCGCCGATCGAAGTCACGACGACCTGGCGCACCTTGGTGCGGGCGACGACCTCGGCGAGCGTGTGCGCGAAGTTCTCGACGACGACGATCACCTCGGCGCCGGAATCGACGAGCTGGTGCTCGAGCTCGCGCGCCGTATACAGCGGGTTGACGTTGACGACGGTGTAGCCGGCGCGCAGCGTGCCGAACATCGCCACCGGGTATTGCAGGATGTTGGGCATCATCACCGCGACGCGCGCGCCGCGCTCGAGCCCCTGCGCCTGCAGCCACGCGCCGAACCCCGCGGACAGCGCGTCGAGGTCGCGGAAGGTGAGCGAGCGGCCCATCGACGTGAACGCGGGGCGCGTCGGGAAGTTCGCGAACGACTCCTCGATCACGTCGCGCAGCGACGCGTATTCGTCGATGTCGATTTCCGCGGGCACCCCGGCGGGGTAGCTCGCGAGCCAGAACTTGTCCATGGCCTCCTCCGCCGATCGTCGCGACCGCCGATCCGATCGCCGCGTCGTTTCGCGGCGCCGGCTTCCATGTCGTTGCTCCGCACCGGCGAGGGCGGGCCCTCCACCGCGCGGCGATGCTACCGCGTAATGCCGCCTGCCGCTTCCTGCGTCGTCGCACCGCGGTGCGCCGCGTACCACAGCGGGCCGCCACGAAACGGCGCGAAGCCCGTGCCGAAGATCGCGCCGGCGTCGACGAGGTCGGCATCGGCGACCACGCCTTCCGCAAGCGCCTTCCGTGCCTCGGCGACGAACGGGTCGATGAGCCGCGCCGCGAGTCCCGCCGGCACCGCGCCGGCCGCGCCCTTCTGCGGCTTGCCGTCCACCCACCGGTAATAGCCTTCGCCGCTCTTCTTGCCGAGCTGCTTCGCCTCGACCAGCGACATCAGCCGCGCCGGCGGCGCCCCCGCGTCGGCGAGGAGCTTGCCGACGGCGACGCAGATGTCGAGCCCCACGGTGTCGGCAAGCTCGATGGGACCCATCGGCATGCCGAACGCGAGCGCCGCCTCGTCGACGGTCTCCGGTGCGACCCCCTCGTCGACCGCGCGCATCGCTTCCATCAGGTACGGCGCGAGGATGCGGTTGACGAGGAAGCCCGGCGAGCTCCTGACCGGCAGGGGCAGCTTGTCGATCGCGCGCACGAACGCGAGCGCACGCGGCGCGATGTCGGCGCGCGTGGCGCTTCCCGTGACGACCTCGACCAGCATCATCTTCGCCACCGGGTTGAAGAAGTGCAGGCCGACGAGGCGCGACGGGTCGGCGAGCGCCGTGGCGATCGCCTCGAGCGGGATCGACGAGGTGTTCGTGGCGAGGATCGCGTCCGCGCGCGCCTTTTTCTCGACGGCGGCGAACAGCGCGCGCTTGGCGTCGACGTTCTCGAAGATCGCCTCGATGACGACGTCGGCGCGCGCGGCACCGTCGCCGGCGACATCGGGCACGAGCCGGTCGCTCGCGTCGCGCACGCGTCGCGCGTCCTTCAAGCGGCTTGCAAAGAGCTTCGCCGCGCGGCCCATCGCGGGAGCCAGGCGCGCGGCGTCCTGGTCCTGCAGCGTCACCGTGAAGCCGCGCAGCGCGCACCACGCTGCGATATCACCGCCCATCGTGCCGGCGCCGATGACATGCACATGGCGCGCCTTGAAGTCGCTGTCCTTGCCGAGCGCCTTGAGGCGCTCCTGCAGCGTGTACACGCGGATCAGGTTGCCGAAATCGGGCGCACGCAGCAGCGACTGCATCGACGCCGGATCGTCCGGCGGCGGCGCGAGCGCGTTGCCGTCGAAGCGCGCGAAGAGCGCGAGGATCGTGTACGGCGCCGGGTAGTGCTCGGGACGCGCGCGGGCGCGCAGCTTCCTCGCGGCGCTCGCGGCGATCACGCGGCGCGCGAGCGGATTCTGCGTGAGCGACAGCGGGAACGGCAGCCGGCGCGGCGGCGGCAACGCGCGGATCACGCCGGCCACCGTGTTCTCCGCAATCCGCATCGGCACCGCCTCGTCGACGAGGCCGAGGCGCTTCGCGCGGCGCGCGTCGACGGTCTTGCCGGTGAGCAGGAGGTCGAGCGCCGCCGGCGCGCCGACCAGCCGGGGCAGGCGCTTGATGCCGCCCCAACCGGGCACGATGCCGAGCATCACCTCGGGCAATCCCATCCGCGTCGACGGATCGTCGACGGCGACACGATAGCGGCAGGCCATCGCGAGCTCGAGCCCGCCGCCGAGGCAAAAGCCCTTGACGAGCGCAAGTGTCGGATACCGCACGTTCGCGAGACGCTCGAACAGCTCCCATCCGCGGCGCACGATCGCAAGGCCGTCCTCGGGGGTCTTCGCCGCGCGAAACTCGTCGATGTCGGCGCCGGCGATGAAGCCGCTGGCCTTCGCCGAGCGGATGACGAGGCCCTTGGGCGGCGTCGCGTCGAGCGCGTCGAGCGCCTCCGCGAGCTCCGCCATCGCGCCCGCCGACAGCGTGTTGACCGCCGCACCGGCCTTGTCGAACGCGAGCGTCGCGTAGCCGTCGGCGTCGCGGGTAAGCGTCCAGTCGCGCATCGCCGTCACGTCCGCTCGACGAGCATCGCACCACCGAGCCCGCCGCCGATGCAGATCGCGGCGATGCCGCGGGTGCCCCCCCGGCGCTCGAGCACGTTGACGAGATGGAGCACGATCCGCGTGCCCGATGCGCCAACCGGATGGCCGAGCGCGATCGCGCCGCCATCGACGTTGAGCTTCCCCGCGTCGATCTCGCCGAGCGCGCCGGGCAGGCCGAGCTCGTCGCGGCAATACGCGTCGTCGCGCCACGCGGCGAGGCAGCCCAGCACCTGCGCCGCGAACGCCTCGTTGATCTCCCAGGCGTCGAGGTCGTCGAGGCCGAGGCGGTTGCGCGTGAGGATCGGCGTTGCAGCGTGCACGGGGCCGAGGCCCATGATCGCGGGATCGAGCGCCGCCCACTGCACGTCGACGATGCGCGCGCGCGGCACGAGCCCATGCTTTGCCACCGCCCGCTCCGACGCGAGCACCACCCACGCCGCGCCGTCGGTGACCTGCGAGCTGTTGCCCGCGGTGACGTTGCCGTACTTGCGGTCGAAGAACGGCCGGAGCTTGGCGAGGTTCTCGACCGTCGAATCGCTGCGCACGCCGTCGTCGGCAATGAATGCGTTGCCGGCGGCATCGTAGACCGGCACGACCTCGCGGGCGAGATGACCCGCTGCCTGCGCGGCGAGGAGGCGCGCGTGCGAGCGGGCGCTGTATTCGTCCATCGCATGCCGCGTGATGCCGAAGCGGTACGCGACGTTCTCGGCGGTCTGGCCCATCAAAAGGCCGACGATCGGGTCGGTGAGGCCCTTCATGAGCCCGATGACCGGCGCGAAGAAGCCCGGCCGCAGCTTCGCGAGCAGCGCCGCGCGCGCGCCGGCCGACTTCGCCGCGTACCACTTCGACAGCCACGCGACCATCGCGTCGGACAGCAGCAGCGGCGCGCGCGACAGCGCATCGGTGCCGCCGGCCAGCACGAGGTCCGAGCGGCCCGACAGGATCTGCGCAATGCCGGAATCGATCGACTGCATACCGGACGCGCAGTTGCGCATCACCGTCCATCCGGGCACGCCGTTGCCGCAGCCCATCCGCAACGCCGCCACACGGCCGATGTTGACTTCGTCGGGTGACGGCGCCGCGCAGCCGAGGATCACCTCGTCGAGATCCTGCGGCGCGAACGGCATCCGCAGCAGCAGCGCACGTCCGGCGTGCGTCGCGAGGTCGGACGCGGAGAACGGGCCCGGCCGGTTGCGCGACTTGAGGAACGGCGTGCGCGCGCCGTCGACGATGTAGATCGGCTGCTGCATGCGCGCGGGTTCAGGCCACGGCGCGGATGCGCGGCGGCGATTGCGCGACGTCGGCGTCGTGCGGCGTCACCGGATGCGGCGGCTCCATCTCGGCGGCCCCCAGATCCTGCGCGAAGTCGTCGACCCGCACGACGCGCGCCGCGAGGACACGCTGGCGGCGCACCAGCGCATGCTCGGCGGCGTTGATCACGCCCGCGGCTTCGGCGCGCGCGAGCACGGCGTCGGCAGGTTCGCCCGCGGCGCCTTGCGCGGCGATCGTGCCGGCCTTGACGGCCGCGCGCACCTTCGCGTCCACCGGCTCCGACTCGAGCGTCGCGGCGAGCGCGTGCTCGATGAGCCCGACCGGGTCGTCGTCGGTCTTCGGCAGGAACATCCCGGCGGTGAGGCGATCGCGCGCCGCGGTCGGCGCGACGACGAGGCTCGCCACCGCATGGCCGAGCGCGTCGGACGGCACCGAGTACGGCCGGCCGAGCGGGAACGTCACGAAGCGGAACAGCCCTGCGACGAACCGATTGGGGAAATTGGTGATGACGCCCTCGAGCGCCGTCTGCGCCTTGAACATCGCGTCGCGCACCGCCCAGTGCATCAGCGGCGCGTCTTCCGCCTGGCGTCCTTCCGCTTCGTAGCGCTTCAGCGTCGCGCTCGCGAGGTAGAGCATCGACAGCACGTCGCCCAGGCGCGCCGACAGGCTTTCGCGGCGCTTGAGCGCGCCGCCCAGCGTGCCCATCGATACGTCGGCGAGGAACGCGAGCGCCGACGCGAAGCGCGTGATCCGCTGGTAGTAGCGGCGGGTCTCCGGCGCGACGCCTTCGTGCACGCCGATGAAGTGCGAGCCGGTGATGCCGGCGACGAACGTCCGCGCGAAGTTCGACATCGCGAACCGGACGTGGCCGAACAGCGCCGCCTCGAACGTCGCGAGGCCGCGCCGCTCGTCGGTGTCACGCGCCGACTCGATCTCCTTCAGCACGAACGGATGCGCGCGAATCGCGCCCTGGCCGAAGATGATGAGGCTGCGCGTCAGGATGTTGGCGCCCTCGACGGTGATCGACACCGGCATCTGCATGTACGCGGCGCCGAGGAAGTTCGACGGGCCCATGCAGATGCCCTTGCCGCCGGCGATGTCCATCGCGTCGTTGATGACTTCCCGCGCGCGCTCGGTGATGTGGTACTTCGACACCGCCGACAGCACCGCGGGCTTCTCGCCCTGGTCGACGGCCGCGGCGGTGACGCGGCGCACCGCATCCATGCAATAGAGGGTGCCGGCCATCCGCGCGAGCGGCTCCTCGACGCCCTCGAATCGCGCGATCGGCACGTGGAACTGGGTGCGCACGCGGGCATAGCCGCCGGTCGCGCGCACCGCGAGCTTGGCCATACCGGTCGACGACGACGGCAGCGAGATCGAGCGGCCCGCGGCGAGGCATTCCATCAGCATCCGCCAGCCCTTGCCGAGCATCGGCTGGCCGCCGATCACCCAGTCGAGCGGGATGAAGACGTCATGGCCCCAGTTCGGGCCGTTCTGGAACACCGCGTTGAGCGGCATGTGGCGCCGGCCGATGTGCACGCCCGGGTGCGAGGTCGGGATGAGCGCGCACGTGATGCCGATATCGTCGACGTCGCCGACGAGGTGATCGGGATCGAGCGCGCGAAACGCGAGGCCGAGCAGCGTCGCTACCGGACCGAGCGTGATGTAGCGCTTCTCCCAGGTGAGCCTCAAGCCCAGCACGCGCTGTCCCTCGTGCTCGCCCCAGCAGACGATGCCGGTGTCGGGAATCGCCGCGGCGTCCGAGCCGGCGTACGGATTGGTGAGCGCGAAGCAGGGGAGCTCGAGGCCCTTGGCGAGCCGCGGCAGGTAGTGTTGCTTCTGCTCGTCGGTGCCGTAGCGCAGCAGCAGCTCGCCGGGACCCAGCGAGTTCGGCACCATCACGGTGACGACCACGGTGCCGGAGCGCGTCGCGAGCTTGGTGATCACCTCGGAATGCGCGAACGCCGAGAAGCCCAGGCCGCCGTATGCCTTCGGAATGATCATGCCGAGGAAGCCGCGCTCGCGGATGAACTGCCACACGTGCGGCGGCAGGTCGCGGTAGACGTTGGTGGTCTCCCAGTCGGTGACCATCGCGCAAAGCTCCTCGACGTCCTCGTCGAGGAAGCGCTGCTCCTCGGCGGTCAGCGCCGCCGCGGGCATGTCGATCAGCTTTTTCCAGTTCGGGCGGCCGGTGAAGAGCTCGGCGTCCCACCAGACGGTGCCGGCCTCGATCGCCTCGCGCTCGGTCTGCGACATCGGCGGCATCACCTTGCGGAACAGCGCGAACAGCGGCGCGCTCACCAGCGCGTGTCGCAGCGGCGGGATCGTGAGGGGCGCGGCGAAGAAGAGCACGACCGCCGCGATCAGCACGACGAGCAGGATCGGCATCAAATGCGCGGCCGCGGCGACGACGAGTGCCAGTGCGATGGCGGCGAGCCAGGCGAGGCCGCGCGCGTTCACGTAGGCGAGCGCGAGCGCGCCGAGCAGCACGCAGGCCAGCCACAGGACTACGAGCATGCGATTCTCCTTGCTGGGGCGCTCGCGCGACGGTGGCGATTGCGCGCGATCATCGCTTGCGCGCCGCGGGCTCGCGCCCGGCGTCCGGCAGGTCCATTACCGGCGACATGAGGCCCGCGAGCAGGAACGGCGCGAGGCGCTTAAGCAACGCCTCGTCATCGTTCATCTGGCGCGGCGTCAATTCGGCGATCAGCTTGGCCGCGTCGGTCGCCGCGAGCGTGTACGACAGCGCGCCCATGATGAAATGCAGCCGCCACGACAGCTCCTTCCTGGGCAGCCACGGCAGCGCGCGACCGAACGCCGCCTTGAAGCGCGCGATCATCAGCGCGTACTGGTCGGACAGGAACTGGCGGATGAACGGCGCGGGATCGGCGTACGCGCGGCCGAGCAGCCGCAGGAAATTCTCGCCGCCCTGCGTGCGGTCGCGCGCCAGCGCGAGCGCCGGCATGAAGAGCGCCGCGAGGATGCGCTCGCACGACACGGGCTGCGGCGCCGACGCACGCTCGTACTCGGTCAGCAGCGCGAGCCGCTGGCGGTTCATCGGATCGAGCCGGCGCGTCAGCACGGCCTGGAACAGTTCTTCCTTGCCGCCGAAGTGGTAGCTGACCGCGGCGAGATTGACACCGGCATCGGTGGTGATGGCGCGCAGGCTCGTCGCCTCGTAGCCGTGCTCCATGAAGAGCGCCTCGGCCGCGTCGAGGACGCGGTCCTTGGTCGCCGAAGGACTGCGTCGTGCCATCGCGATGACTTTTCCGGACATGACGGCCTCGCTCAATGCGTCCGCGTGGCGATGCGTGCCGCAGGTGACGGCACGCGGGGGCTCGCGAATTCTTTTAAACGTTTGTTTGAATTCTGCGCCGCAGCGCACGCGCTGTCAATGCGGGTCGTGCGCACGTCCTTCCCGCGCAGGCGGGAATCCAGCCTCGGGGCGTGACCGAAGTGCGAGTGCAGTCATCGTGGCGCCAGAACTGGATCCCCGCAGCCGCGGGGATGACAAGGCTATGCGCCGTCGCGCGGAGGCGGCGCCGCGTAAGCCGCGTCGATCGCCTGCTTGAAATGCGCGAGCACGAGCGGGCGCTTGAGCTTCAACGTCGGCGTCAGCAGTCCGTTCTCGACGGTCCATGGCGCGCTCGCCGCGATCACGCGCCGCACGCGCACCCAGCGGGGGAAGCCCTTCAGCAGGTCGTTGGCGCGCCGCGCCAACGCGGTCTCGTCGGTCTCCTTGCTCACCGCCAGCAGGATCGGGTACGGCTTGCCCTCGCCGACCAGCATCACCTGCTCGAACGCAGGGTCGTGCAGGATCGCGAGCTCGGCGTCCTGCGGCGACAGCTTCTCGCCGTTCGACATCACCATGATGTCCTTGGCGCGCCCGCGGATGAAGATGTGGCGATCGCGGATCTCGGCGATGTCGCCGGTGCGCAGCCACCCGTCGGAGGTGAGCGTCGCGCGCGTCGCCTCCTCGTTGCGCCAGTAGCCGAGCATGACATTGCCGCCCTTGGCGAGGAGCTCGCCGCCGTCGCCGAGCTTGACCTCGACGCCGGGCAGCGGCGGACCGACGGACTCCGGCACGTTGTCGTCGCTCAGGTTGACCGAGATCACCGGCGACGCCTCGGTCATGCCGTACCCCTGCAGCACCGTAAGACCGAGTCCGATGAACGCGCGCGCGATCTCCGCGTCGAACGCGGCGCCGCCGACGACGGCAAGGCGCATCCGCCCGCCCAGCTTCGCGAGGATCGGCGTCGCCACGAGCTTGCGCAGCAACGGCACGGCGAGGCGATCGATGGGGTTGCCCTGCCCGCTCGCGACACGGTAGCCCCGCGTCGCGCAGGCGTCGAACAAGCGTTTTTTCATCGGCGATGCCGCGAGCGCCTCCTGCAGCTTCGCGTGGAATTTCTCGAAGATCCGCGGCACGGCGAACATCGCCGTCGGCTGCTGCGACACGAGGTCGTCGGCGATCTGCGCGATGCCGCGCGCGTAGGCGACCCTGGCGCCGAGCGCGAGCGGCAGGTAGTAGCCGCCGGTGCGCTCGAACATGTGCGACAGCGGCAGGATCGACAGGAAGAGGTCGTCGGCGCGACCCATTCCCGTGGCGCGGCACTGCTCGACGTTGGCGACGATGTTGGCGTGCGACAGCATCACGCCCTTCGGCCGGCCGCTCGTGCCCGACGTGAAGCAGATCGTCGCGAGCGTCTCCGGCGCGAGCTCGTGGCATTCGAATCCAGGCCCGTCCACCGGCAGGAAGCGCTGCGCCGCTTGGGGATCGTCGTCGGCGTCCGGGCGCAGCACGATGACGCGCGGCAATGCGTACGTGCCCGCCAACGCCGCGAGCGCATCGGCCATCCGTCGATTGTCGGCGATGAAAAGCCGGGCCTCGGCGTTGACCGCGCACCACGCGATGTTGTCGGCATTGTCGTCGGCGTAGAGCGGCACGACGACGAGGCCGAGCCCCAGCGCCGCCTGGTCGATCGCCACCCACGCGACGCCGTTGCGCGCGCACAGCGCGACCCGCTCGCCGGGCTTAAGCCCTTCGCGGCGAAACGCCGCCTGCCAGCGCTGCGCTTCATGGCGGATTTCGTCGATCGTGACGTCCCGCCACGCGTCGCCCGTGTAGTGCCGGTGCAGCGAGCGCCGGCCATCACGGAAATGCTGGCTGAAATAGTGTGCGATGTTGGCGGGCATCGTCGTCCCCTCGATACGCTCGGCGAAGCCGATTCTGCCGCAATTCCGCGGCGGCGCGGGGTGCGGCGCAGCGCGCTATACTCGCCGCCCTTCCGCAGCACGTGGCCCATGGCGAACATCCACATCGAGCGCGATCACGGCCTCACCCAGGCCAAGGCCCGCGCGGCCGCCGAGAAGCTCGCCCGGGACTTGAGCAAGCGCTTCGAGCTCGCCTATGCGTGGGACGGCAACGACATCGCGTTCGAGCGGCCGGGCCTGACCGGCCGCATGCAGGTCGGCCGCAAGTCGATCGCGCTCGACGTGACGCTCGGGCTCCTGCTGTCCGCGCTCAAGCCGACGATCGAGCGCGAGATCCACGCGACGCTCGACCGCCTCGCGCCGGTGCGCAAGCGGCGCTGACCGCGCGACCGATCAGGCCGGCCAGCCGGGGTCTGCGAACGGCGCGTCGTCGCCGGCGACGATCGCCTCGAGGATCGCCTTCTCGCGCGCATCCACCGTGGCGAGGAACTCTTCGGCGCCGTGCATCTTCGCGAACGATGCGAGGCCGCGCTCGAGGAAATCCTGCAGCACGCCGAAGCCGGCGACGCGTGCCGGCCTCCGCATCAGGTGCAGCGTCTCTCGCACCGCGCGCTTGCGACCATAGTGATCGATCGAGCGCCCGACGACGCCGATGAGCTCGATCTGGCGCCGCCGCGCGGCAAGGTCGTCCGCCGCGCGATAGGCGCGGCAGTAGTCGGCGACGTCGAACGCGGGTGTTGCGGGCAGCGCCGCGGCGAGCGCGCGATCGAGCCGCGACGAGCAGGCGTTGAGCTCGGTCGCGTCGGCGACGACCTCGAGCATGCCGGCCGGCAGCATCCGCGTCGCGATCGGCACGATCCGCTCGAGGTCCGCGTCGCGCCGGCGTGCATTACCCGGGCCGTAGAGGTCGCTCTCGAAGAACACGATCGCCTCGGCGTAGCGCGGCGAGCGCGCGAGGTCGGCATACGTGGCGCGCAGGCGCCGCGATTGCCAGCCGCGCAGGCGCGCGAGCGCGGCGCCGAGCGTCGGATCCTTCGATGCCGCCGCATGATCGGCGCGCAGGCTCGCCAAGTCGGCGGCAAGGCGCGCGGCCGCCGTGGCCGCGCTCATCCGCGGGCTCGCGCGCCGCGGGCGGTATCGTTCGTCATCGGGCGCATTCGATCACGTATTCGCTCTAGGTGGATTGCTCTAGGACGCGGCCGCTATCGTCGCACGACGCGGGCCCGCACAATCGCACGGGATTGCCATGCCTTCGCACGATCCGTCGCGCCGTCGCTTCCTCGCCGTCGGCGGCCTGTCCGCGGCGCTGCTCGCGGCCGGGGGTGCGCTGGCGTGGCGCCGGCTGACGGGACGCCCGTCGATGCTGTCGAGCGACGCCGACGCGTCGCGGATCGTGCGCGCGCTCGTGCCGTCGCTCCTCGCCGGCGCGCTGCCGGACGTCGCGGCCTCGCCCACCGAGGCTGCCGCCGCGCGCGACGAGGTCGTGCACGACGCGCTCGCCGCCATGGACGGCCTGCCACCGCAAGCACGCCGCGAGCTCGCGCAGCTCTTCGCGCTGCTGGGCTTCGCGCCGTCGCGCCTCGTCCTCGCGGGCTTCGCCGCCGACTGGGACGCGGTGCCCCGCGCCGATATCGACACGATGCTCGCCGCATGGCGCGACAGCCGGCTCGAGTTGAAGCGCGCCGCATACGACGCGCTGCACGCGCTCGTCATCGGCGCGTGGTACGGCAATGCGCGCGCATGGCCGCGGATCGGCTATCCCGGCCCGCCGGTGGTGGGCTGACACGCATGGCGATCGCCGATCCGGTACGCCAGGGTCTCGCGCGCGGCTGGCGCGTGATCGACGCGTCGACGCTCGCCCATGACGTCGAACCGGAATGCGACGTCGCCATCGTCGGCACCGGCGCCGGCGGCGGCACCGCCGCCGAAATCCTCGCCGAGGCGGGCCTCAGCGTCGTGCTGATCGAGGAAGGCCCGCTGCGCTCGTCGAGCGACTTCCACATGCGCGAGCGCGAGGCCTATCCCGAGCTGTACCAGGAATCGGCGGCGCGCAAGACGGGCGACAAGGCGATCAACATCCTGCAGGGCCGCTGCGTCGGCGGCGGCACGACCGTCAACTGGACGAGCGCATTCCGCACGCCGGCAGCGACGCTCGCGCGCTGGCGCTCGCATCACGGCGTGCGCGGGTTCGACGAGGCGTCGCTTGCGCCGTGGCTCGCGCGGATGGAGGCGCGCCTCGGCGTCGCACCGTGGACGGTCGCGCCCAACGCCAACAACGCGGCGCTGGCGCGCGGCGCCGATGCGCTGCGTGTGAGCCACGCGCCGATCAGCCGCAATGTGCGCGGCTGCTGGAACCTGGGCTACTGCGGCCTGGGATGCCCGACCAACGCCAAGCAGTCGATGCTCGTGACGACGATTCCGGCGGCGCTCGATCGCGGCGCGACGCTCTTCACGCGCCTTCGTGCGCTGCGCTTCGTCGCGGCGCGCGACCG
>Ga0070679_100003690_pt1 | contig 14024 bp, 13 predicted proteins | sample KBSC63BmetaG_FD_65652 | JGI IMG/M metagenome (GOLD analysis project Ga0070679, IMG submission 65652) | Corn rhizosphere microbial communities from Kellogg Biological Station, Michigan, USA - KBS C6-3B metaG | ecosystem: Host-associated > Plants > Roots > Rhizosphere | place: USA: Michigan... | reverse complement strand
CCTGGGGGCTGGGTTCGCCATCGATCGCGGCGACTCGCGGATCACTCGGGTCGGGCGGTTCCTCAGGCGGACGTCGATCGACGAGCTGCCGCAGCTCTGGAACGTCCTGCGCGGAGAGATGTCCGTGATCGGGCCGCGCCCGACGCTCCGCTACCAGGTCGACCGGTACTCGGCTCGCCAGCGACGGCGGCTCGACGTCCGTCCGGGTCTGACGGGGTGGGCCCAGGTGAACGGCCGCGCGACGCTCTCGTGGGACGACCGGATCGAGCTCGACGTCTGGTACGTCGAGCACCGTTCTCCCCTCGTCGACCTGAAGATCCTGTTGCGGACACCGCTCGCGCTGTTCGGCGGCACGTACAAGGGAGCAACGGGCGGCTGGCGCTAGCGCTGCGCGCCTGGCACACGTCCGCGCACCCTTCTACGCTCCTCGCGATGCGGCCGTCGGTCTCGCGCCGGAACCTCGGCCGCCCCATCACGTACTGCGTGATCGCGGCGGTTGGGGCCCTCGCCGTTCGAAACGCCTTCGTCTACCCCGCGATCGCAGGCTACGACGCGCGCGAGGCGCTCGACTACGCCCGCGGGCTGATGGATGGGCATCTCCCGGCCGGGACCGGGAGCTACTACACGCCACCAGGCTTCTTCGCTGTCGGCGGCGTCGCCCTCGAGTTCGGCGACTGGCTCGGGCTCGACCACCCCGAGCGGGTCGGCCAGGTAGGGAATGCGCTCGCGGCGGTCTCGACACTCGTCCTCCTGCTCGTGCTGCTGCGTCTCCTCTGGCCCGGGCGGGAGATCCTGCACCTCGCCGCGGTCGTGTTCTTCGCGATCTCGCCGGTCGTCTTCAAGTCTGCAGCGATGTTCCACCCCGAGCCGCTGTCGATGCTGCTCTCCACCGCGGCGATCGTCCTCGCGGCGCGCCTCCTTGTCCGACCCGACCGTCGGCTGCTCGTCGCCGCGGCGCTCGGCCTCGCGCTCGGTCTCGCGCAGCTTGTCCGCGCCTGGACGCTCTGGACGCTCGCGGTTGTCATCGCCGTGCTCTGTGTCGCGGCGCTCACTCGACCCCGAGAGCGCCGCATGCTGCTCGGTGCGATCGGTGTTGCGTTTGCGGTCGCCGTCCTGGTACCCGCCCCCTGGTATGCGCACCAGGTGATCCAGTATCACAGCGCCCTGTTCGGCCAGCAGCACCCAGAGGAGCCCGTTTGGTCGCGTCGTCCGCTCGGCTTCTTCGTCGGCGGAGGTCTCCCGGACGTCGTGACGCACCCCTACCGACCAAGCTTTTCGCGCCAGTTCGCGCCGCTCGCCTACGACGAGGCGTGGGGTGACTACTTCGGCGTCTGGCGGTGGGGCGTCACGAAGCCGACGCCGACGAGGAGTGTCTCGAACCAGCTCGTGGCGATGTCGATCGTCGGAATCCCCCTAACGCTCCTCGCCGTCGCGGGGTGGATCGCCCTGCTCGCGCTCGCGGTACGCCATCCCGGCCGGGCAACCGAACGTCACCTCGTCGCGTTGCTGCCGCTCGCCGCGCTCGCAGGGACGCTGTACTTCGCCACGTCGTATCCGACGGCGGACGGGGATACCATCAAGGGGTCGTTCATGCTCACCGCCGTCCCGGCCTGGGCGGCGTGCTTCGGGTTCGCGTTCGACGGACTACGACTGCGCTACCGGCGGCTCGCGCCCGTCTTCTTCCTCTGCCTGGCGACACTTGCGGTGGTGTCGGTCCCGTTCCTCTTCGCGGTGTCCCGGCTGTGAGCGTTCCATCGGCCTCCGACGAGTGGCGCTATCTGCGTGCCGCGTGCCTAGTCGCCGCCGCCATCGTCCTCGCGCAGGTCGGTGGGTGGCTGGTGTACCGGTCAGTCCATCACGGGCCGACGCCGCTCGAGCTGACCGAGAAGTGTCTGCGTCGCGAGAAGCTCCTGACGATCGAGTCAACGAGCGGCGACCCGATAGCGGAGTCGGCGCGCGGCGGCGCGCTGGCGACGCGTGTCGAGGGGAACGGCGTTCACGTCGCGATCGCGACCTCCGACACCGAAGCGGCCGAGCTCGCGAACGAATATCTGCGGACAGCCGGTCGGCAGATCGACCTCCGCCTCGACGTGCGCGGCCGCGTCGTCTACGTCTGGGAGGCGCCTCAGCGGCCGACGGCCTCCCAGCGCCAGACGATGTATGACTGCTGGTACGAGTGAGCGCAACGGCGCCGCTACGCTCTGCCGTCGTGACCGCGGTCCTCTTCACGTGCGCAGGACAGCGCGTCGACATCGTGAGCGCCTTCGCACGCGCCGGAGCAACCACCGTTGCGGCCGACCTGGACCCGCTCGCGCCGGCCCTCTACCACGCCGACCACCGAGCGCTCGTCCCCTCGGTGCGCGACACGCGGTACGTGGCCGCGCTCGCCGCCCTCGTCGCGGAGCACGACGTGCGGCTCGTCGTGCCGCTCACCGACCTCGACCAGGAGATCGTCTCCGCGGCGCGCGCCGCGCTCGAGCCCGCCCTCGTGCTCGCGCCCTCCCCGGAGATCTGCCGCGCTATGGGCGACAAGTATCTCGCCCACGCGTTCTTCCGCGAGCACGGGGTCGCGAGCCCACGCACCTGGCTGCCCGAGTCCGTCCCGGACGACGCCCGGTATCCGCTCCTGGTCAAGGTGCGCGAGGGCTTCGGCTCCAGGCACATCTACCGCGCCGACGATGGGATCGAGCTCGCCTTCCATCTGCGGACGACGCCCGTCGAGTCGATGGTGCAGGAGCGGTGCCTCGGCGAGGAGTTCTCGATCGACGTCTTCTGCGACGTCGAAGGCCGCTGCCTCAACGCGATCCCGCGCTCGATGATCCAGTCGAAGGGCGGCGAGTCGATCAAGGGTCGCTCGCTCGCCGACTCCGAGCTCGTCGAGTACGGCGCCCGGGTCGCGGAGACGATCGGGATCGTCGGCCCGGCCAACATCCAGTGCTTCCGCGAGCCGGACGGGACACTTCCCGTGACCGATGTGAACCCGCGCTTCGGCGGTGCGTTCCCGCTCCCGCTGGCGGCCGGAAGCCGCTACCCGGAGCTCGCGCTCGCGCTCGCCCGCGGCGAGCGCCCGGAGCCACGACTCGGCGAGTTCCGCGAGGGAGTCGTGATGACGCGCTTCTTCTCGGACCTCTGCCTCGTCGAGGACGGGAACGGCGAGCTGGTCCCGTTCGCCGAGGAGCTTCCCCAGCCGGTCGCCGTCGAGCCGGGCACGGTGGACTAGTGCGCTACCTCGTCACGGGCGCCGCAGGCTTCATCGGCTCGCATCTCGCCGGGTCGCTGCTCGCGGCCGGACACGACGTCGTCGGCGTCGACGCCTTCACCGACTACTACGACCCGCAGCGCAAGCGCGAGAACGTGCGCGACCTCGACGTGCTCGAGGCCGACCTCCTCGTCGCCGATCTCGACGGGCTCCTCGCGGGCGTCGACGGCGTGTTCCATCTCGCCGGCCAGCCGGGCGTGCGCGCGAGCTTCGGGCCCGGCTTCGAGGATTACGTCACGCGGAACGTCCACGTCAGCGGCCGGATGTTCGAGGCCGCGGCACGCCACGGCGTGCGAGTCGTGCACGCGTCGTCGTCGTCCGTCTACGGCGACGCCGAGAGCTACCCGACGCCGGAGAGCGCCTCTCCGCGCCCGATCTCGCCGTACGGCGTGACGAAGCTGTGCGTCGAGCATCTCGCCTACGCACACGGCCGCGCGAGCGGGCTCGACGCGGTCGGCGTGCGCTACTTCACGGTGTACGGCCCCCGGCAGCGACCCGACATGGCGTTCACGCCGCTGCTCGAGGCCCTCGCCGACGGGGGAAGCTTCCGGCTCTTCGGCGACGGCTCGGCCTCGAGGAGCTTCACGTTCGTCCGCGACGCGGTCGACGCCACGCTCGCCGCGATGCAGCGCGGCGGGTCGGGCGAGATCTACAACGTCGGCGGGGGCGACGAGGCGACGATGGCGCAGGTCATCGCCCTCGCGGAGCAGATCTCCGGGGCGACGCTCTCCGTCGAGCGCCACGGCGCGGCGACGGGCGACGTCCGCCGCACCCGCGCCGACGTCGCGAAGGCGGAGCACGAGCTCGACTGGCGTCCGACGACCGGCCTCGAGGACGGGCTGCGAGCCCAATGGGCCTGGGTCGCTGCTAGGGTCGCGGCCCCGTGAGCGAGCGGCGGACAGACGTCGTCGACCCCGATGCCGAGCGCGAGGTGGACCTCCGGTCGGCATGGTCGCGGATCGCGGCCCGCTGGTGGCTTCCCGTCGGCGGTCTGGTCGTCGGCGCGATCCTCGGCGTGCTCGTCTCGCTCGGCAGCTCGCAGGTCTACAAGGCCCAGACGCTGCTGTACCTCGGCCAGCCGTTCACGCCGGGTGGCGCCGGCCAGATCCAGAGTCTCGCGACGAATCCGAGGACCGTGAGCGAGACGATCCGTTCGGAGGTGGCATTGGAGAAGGCCGCCCGCGCCGCGGACATGCGTCTCGGACAGCTGCGCGGGAACGTCACGTCGAGCATCGTCACCACCGCCGGCCAGCCGAAGAACCTCTCACCGCTCGTCACGATCCAGGTGCTCGCGCCGACGCGGGCGAAGGCCTCGAAGGCCGCGGACTCGCTCGCGGCGAGCGTGATCGCGCAGGTCTCCCCATACGTCCTCGAGAAGATCCGCGAACTCGAGCAGCAGATCGCGAACAACCAGCGGCAGCTTGCGGAGGTCGACCGGCGGATCGCAATCGCGACCCAGCAGCAGAACCTCGCTCTGGCCCCGGATAGCCCCCTCTCGCTGACGGAGAAGCTCCTCGTCTCGACGAACTCGAACGCGACGATCAACAGTGCCGAGGGCCGCCGCGCGTCGATCCAGAGCGACCTGACGAGTGCTCGCCAGCTCCTCTCCCTCGCGGAGAACGTCGAACGGAGCCGTATCGTGCTTCCCGCCGCGGCGCAGAAGGCGTCGGCGACCAGCCGTCGCAACGCCGCCGCGGTCGGCGGGCTGATCGGCCTACTCCTGGGCGGCCTCGCGGCGATCGTCGCGGATCCCTGGATCCAGCGCAGGAGCGCGGCCTCCGCATAGGTCCTGCGCCGTGGTCGAGGGCAAGCGCGTCGCGGTCGTCGTCCCCGCCTACGAGGAAGCATTGCTCGTTGCGGAGACGATCCGCGGGATCCCCGACTTCGTCGACCTCGTGGTCGTCGTCGACGACCGCTCGGCGGACGACACCGCCGAGCAGGCGCGCGCGACCGGCGACCAGCGGCTCGAGGTGATCCGCCACGACGAGAACCGCGGCGTCGGAGCGGCGATCGCGACCGGCTACACGCGCTGTCGCGACCTCGGCGTCGACGTGACGTGCGTGATGGCCGCGGACAACCAGATGGACCCCGACGAGCTCGCCTCGCTGGTCGCCCCCGTCGCGCGCGACGAGGTCGAGTACGCCAAGGCGAATCGGCTCGTCAGCGGGGAAGCGTGGACCCTGATCCCCCGCTCGCGCTACCTCGGCAACGCGGTGCTCTCGCTGCTGACCAAGATCGCCTCGGGCTACTGGCACGTCGCCGACTCGCAGGCCGGCTACACCGCGGTCTCGATCACGGCGCTGCGGCGGCTCGATCTCGACCGCCTCTACCGCCGCTACGGCTTCCCGAACGACATGCTCGTACACCTGAACGTCCAGAACGCGCGGGTGCGCGACGTGCCCTCGCGGCCGATCTACGGGGTGGGGGAGCGCTCCGGAATCAGGATCCGCCGCGTTGCGCCGCGGATCGCCTGGCTCCTCTTCAAGGGCTTCTGGTGGCGGATGCTGCAGAAGTACGTCATCCGCGACTTCCACCCGCTCGTCTTCTTCTACGCGCTCGGCGGGCTGATGACGGTCGTCGGCTTCGTGCTCGGCCTGATCGTCGCGTGCTCGCGGATCTTCTGGGGCAACGAGATCACGACGGCCACGGTCGTCCTCGTCGCGCTGCTCCTCGTCTCGGGGACGCAGTTCACGCTGTTCGCCATGTGGTTCGACCAGGAGGCGAACAAGGACCTCCGCTGAGGTCGTGGGCATGCGGTTACAGCCTCGGCCGAGGGCTCCGCGCGAACGGCCGTGACCCGGTCGCAGGTAAGGTCGGGCCGTGCCCATGAAGCCGAAGCCGAAGTCGAGACCGAGAGACGGTGGCAAGCCGACGAGACGGAAGTCGTGCCCGTTCTGTCGGGACAAGGTCCGCGAGGTCGACTACAAGAACGTCGGTCAGTTGCGGCGATTCATCTCGGAGCGGGGCAAGATTCGTTCGCCTCGCATTACCGGCGCGTGCCGCAGGCATCAGCGGCAGGTGGCCGTCGCGGTCAAGCGCGCGCGTGAGATGGCGTTGCTTCCCTACGTCTCCGATGCGGGGCCACCGCCGTCAAAGCCTCGCTCTAGCGACCGGCGCTGATTCCGGGCCCGCTCTTCGATCTTGACAGCTACTCTCTGCGCGTAATCTGAGCGAGTACCGGAGCGCTGTGTGCCCTCCTCGTTCGTGATGGTTTGAGAGGAGGTGTGTGTTTATGGCAACCGGAACCGTGAAATGGTTTGACGACGCCAAGGGGTATGGCTTCATCACTCCTGACGATGGCGGCAAGGACTTGTTCGTTCATCACAGCGGTATCGCTGGTGACGGGTTCAAGTCCCTCCAGGAAGGCGCGAAGGTCGAGTTTGTCGCCGAAGAGGGTCAGAAGGGCCCGCAGGCGACCAACGTGACCGCCGTGGCGTAGCACCAGCCGCTGACTCGGGGGCGCGCCGCTCTGGCGCGCCCTTGTGTCGCGTCGAGGTGTGGGCGCGCTGCCCTCGACGGAACGCTGGTGAGCATCTCGTCTCGGCCGTCTAGGTACCCTGACAGGACTCAACAGCTTCGCCCGTCGCCGTGACCGCACCTGTGCCATAGCGCCAGGATGGGGCGGAAGGGAGAAGCGATGTCCTCCGATCGGTTTCTCAGCGCGGCGGTGTGAGCCGCAACAAGCACATCACCAGCAAGCGCGATCGCGAGCGGATCGTGAGAGAACGGCGCACCAACAAGCTTGCCGAGAGGCGGGCGAAAGCAGCGGAGCGACGAGGCGATCAGGTGGACGAGCCGCGCGCGGATGACACCGGCGCAGGATGATGGGCACGATCTTCTTCGTCGCCGGGATGGCTGTCGGCGTCGGTGCTCTCGTCGTCTGGTTCGTCGATCGCAGACGACACCGCGGGTCACGTCGGTGGTAGCGAGGATCAGTCCGATGACAGACTGACCCGGGTGTCTCGCGGGGGTCCCGTGACCGACCTCGAGGGAACGGGTCGGAAGCTCCTGTCTCCGGGTTCTGTGCATCGCCGGTAGCCGTGCGCTGCGCCGGTCAGGTCGCGTTCAGGTCGCGTCCGCCATTCTCGCGCGATGTCGCTGACCCATGCCGAGCGCGCCGCGGCGCGCCTCGATCGCGTCCCCCGGCCAACAGCGCGTCAGATGCTGAACAAGGTGCCCGAGGTCACGGTGTACTTCTGGGTCATCAAGGTGCTGTGCACGACCGTCGGCGAGACCGCGGCCGACTTCCTCGACGGCACCGTCGGGCTGGGGCTGACAAATACGACGTACGTCATGTCGGGCGTCCTCGTCCTGGCGCTCGTCTGGCAGTTCCGGTTGCGAGCCTACGTGCCCTTCGCCTACTGGCTCGCGGTCGTTCTGATCAGCGTCGTGGGGACGCTGATCACGGACAACCTGAGCGACAACTTCGGCGTTTCGCTGGTGATCACGACGATCGTGTTCTCGATCGCGCTCGGCGTGACGTTCCTCGTCTGGTACGCGTACGAGCGAACGCTGTCGATCCACACGATCGTCACGACCCGGCGCGAAGCGTTCTACTGGCTGGCGGTGCTGTTCACATTCGCGTTGGGGACGGCAGCCGGCGATCTCACGGCGGAGCGGCTCGGGATCGGCTACTGGCAATCCGCGCTGATGTTCGGCGGGATGATCGCCGTCGTGTACGTCGCCCACGTCCGGTTCGCGCTCAACCCGATCCTGGCCTTCTGGATGGCGTACGTGCTAACGCGGCCGCTCGGGGCATCGATCGGCGACTACCTCTCCCAACCGAAGGCCGATGGCGGCCTGGGCCTCGGCACCACCGTCACGAGCGCCATCTTCCTGCTCACCATCCTCGGCATCGTCGCGTTCCTGACGGTCACGAAGCGCGACCGGATCGAGTCGACGACCGACACGGCCGTGCATTCCCGACCGGGTCTCGCACGCGTCCTGGTCGTCGCGAACAAGACAACGGCGACGCCCGCACTCGTGGCAGCCGTCCGTGAGCGAGCCGCCACCAGTCCGGCCGAGTTCGTCATGCTCGTTCCCAACCCGGCGCATCTCGCCTTCGACCGCCCGGGCCCGGACACCGAAGCGGGCACACACCTGCTCGCGACGTCGCTGCCCGAGCTGACACGCGCAGCCGGCACCGACATCGAGGGTCGCGTCGCCCAAAGTCCAAACGCATTCGACGACATCGTCGCGGAGCTCGACAGACGCGAGTACAGCGAGATCATCCTCGAGACCATTCCCGCGCACGTCTCCCACTGGCTGCATGTCGACCTGTCGCAGCGCCTCGCGGGCCTCGGTTACCCGCTGACGACGATCCCGGCGACGCACTGACTCGTCATGGGCCGTTGATGACGGACGCCGTCGCCCACCTCTGCTCGGCAGTTTCCGGGAGCGTTGCGGACGTCTCCGTCGGCGCGCTCGCTGTCGCGCTCACCCTCCATGTCGGGAAGCTCCTGGCCGAGGCCCGGTCATGGCATTGGATCCTGCGCCATGCGCACGACCGCTCCGATCTCGGCTTCAAGACGACCGCCGGAGCGTTCGTGGGCTCGATCGGCGCGAACGCGGTGCTCCCTGCGCGCGTGGGCGAGGCGCTTCGGGTCGGGGTCGTCAGAAAACGCGTCGCCGGGTCGAGTGTCATCACGGTCGCGGCGACGATCGTGCTGGAGACGGCGATCGAAGTCGTCTTTGGCCTTGCCGTGATCGTCGCTGTCCTCGTCGCAGGCCGGCAGCTTTCTTCAGCGTCCACGTCGCCGTCTGGCATACCGACCGGCGCGCTCATGATCGCGACCGGCGCGACCCTTGGGGTACTCGCGTGTCTCACTTGTCGCTTCCGCGGACGACTTCGTCCCATGGTCGGGCGCATGGCCCGAGGTCTCTCGGTCGTCGCGTCGCCCCGATCGTTTGTGACGGGCGTCCTGTCGTGGAAGCTGGTTGCGTGGGCGCTGCGGCTTGGCGCGGTCTACGCGTTCCTCGTGGCGTTCCACATCCCCGCTGCTCCCTGGACCGCTGTCGTCGTAGTCGCTGCGCAGAACGCTGCCGGAGCCGTGCCGTTGCTGCCCGGCAATGCCGGAACGCAGCAGGCCGCGATAGCCGTTGCTCTCGCAGGCACCGCAAGCGCAACGAACCTGCTCGGGTTCGGCGTCGGCATGCAGGCGTCCACCGCGATCACCGACATCGTGCTTGGCGCGGTCGCACTGACGCTGGTTGCCGGCCGAGACGATCTCCGCAGCGCGCTTCGAATACTGCGCCCAGGCCGCCACGCCGACCCGGGGCCGGCAATCTCGACGACCGCGTCTTGAGCACGACGGTCGCCCCAAACAAGGGGGCGCCGCTCGGCGAAGCTGCGGTCGCCGCCATGTCGGCCGCGATGCTGGCACTCCTACTCGTCCGATATGGCCCGCCCGGCACCGACATGGCGGCGCACGTCTATCAGCGGACGGTCTTTCTCCAGCACGGCTTCGCGCTGTGGAACAACCTCTGGTACTCGGGGCGATACAGCTTCGTCACCTACAGCCTCGCGTACTACCCGCTCGCAGGGCTTGTCGGGATCCGGATTCTCGCAGTGGCGACCGTCGCGATTGCGACGATCGCCTTCTCCGCGCTTGTTTGGCGGCAATGGGGCGACGACGCGCGCTGGGCACCCCGGACGTTCGCACTCGCCTGGGCGGCGGTCGTTCTCTCCGGTGCGTTCCCATTCATGCTTGGCGTCGCGTTCGCCTTGCTCGCGTTATGCGCCCTGCAGGCCCACGCGCGCTGGCCGTTCGCCGCGCTCGTTGCCCTGACGGCGGCGGCAAGCCCAGTCGCCTTCCTTCTGCTTGGCGTCGTCGTTGCAGGCTGCGGCCTGGCGCGCGCGCGCTGGCGTGGCCTCGCGTCGCCGGCCGCGGTTGTGGGTCTTGCGGCGTCGGTCGAGCTGGTGCTTTGGCGGATGTTTCCGAGCGGCGGGCGGTATCCGTTTTCCGCCGAGGAGTTTCTCGCCGCCACCGCCTTCTGTGCGCTCGGTTGGCTGATGACATGGCGAGTCGAACGGCTTCGGATCCTCAGGCTGGTCTTCCCCGTCTACTTCGCCGCATGTCTTTCGGCCCTTGTCGTGCCGTCGGGCCTCGGGGAGAACATCTGCCGACTGCGGTATCTCGCGATCCCGGTCGCGGTTCTCGCCCTCTCGCTCCGCCGCTGGAAGCCCGTTTGGTTGGCGGCGCCGGCGCTCGCGCTCGCGGTTGCCTGGAACACGACGCCACTGATCGCCAGCTACGTCGATGCGCGTCGCGACCCCTCGGCCTCTGCGGCCTACTGGCAGCCGGCAATCGGCTTCCTCCACGCTCACCTCGCGCCGTCCTACCGCGTCGAGGCCGTCGACACGGCAGGCCACTGGGACGCGGTCTACCTTCCCGAAGCCGGGATTCCCCTCGTCCGTGGCTGGTTCCGCCAGGACGACTTCCCGCAAAACACGCTTCTCTACCGGCGACCGACGGCGCGGCAATACCGCAGGTGGTTGCGCGGTCTCGGCGTCCGATATGTCGTGCTCACCGGCGCGCCTCCCGACTACAGCGCACGAAGCGAGGCCGCGCTCCTCGCAGGCGGTGACTCCGGCCTCCGGGTCGCATATCGCGGCTCGACCACAACGGTGTTCGCGGTTCCAAACCCCCGCGCGATCGCGACCGGCCCCGGGCATCCGCGGATCGTCGCGATGACGGAAACACACGTCCGGGTTCGGCTGACACGGCCCGGACGGTTCCGGCTTGCCGTTCGCTACTCGCCCTATTGGAAGGCCGCGGGCGCGTGCGTGGAGCAGCGACCCGACGGCATGACCGAGCTGATCAGCCAGCGGGCGGGAACAGTCTCGCTGGGCTTCGATGTGACGATCCGGCGGGCCATCGCGGCGCTAGGGGGCGCCTCGGCCCAGACATGCGCCACCACGTAGATCCGCACACTTCCGCTCGGCGGGATACTCAGGGAGCAGTGATCGAGCCTCGCATCATCCTCTTGGAAGACGACGACGAGCTCCGCTCGATCGTGGGGCGCGGCTTGCGCGAAGAGGGCTTCGCGGTCTCAATGGCGGGAAGCGCCGCCGAGCTCGTACGCCAAGTGGATGCAGGCGACTTCGACGCCCTCATCATCGACATCGGCCTCCCAGATGCCGATGGGCGGGACGTGGTCCAGGCGTTGCGTGCTCGTGGCATTGGCACACCAGTGATCTTCCTCACCGCGCGTGACGCGCTCCCCGACCGACTCGCCGGATTCGCGTCGGGTGGCGACGACTATCTGACGAAGCCGTTCCACTTCGCCGAGCTGGTTGCCCGGCTCCAGGCGCTCATCAAGCGCGGGGGCTCGGAGACTGCGATCGAGGCAGGTGGTCTGCGGCTCGACCCACGCAGCCACGATGCCTCGTGCGGCAGCCGGAACGTCAAGCTCACGCCAACGGAGTTCCGGATCCTCGCGCGACTCGGCGCAGCACCTGGTGACGCCGTCCGCCGACGGGACCTGGTGCGCGCAGCCTGGCCCCACGGCGCAATCGTCCACGACAACACCCTCGACGTGTACATCGCCCGGCTGAGACGCAAGCTCGCAACGCTGCCGAATACACCAGGGATCGTGACGATGCACGGCGTCGGCTACTCGCTGCGATGAGACGTCCGAGGCTCGGTGTCCGCGCGAGGCTCCTCCTTGCGGTGGTGGCCGCCGTCGTGCTCGCGCTCGCCATCGGAGTCACCGCGTTCACGCTCCTGCTCTCCCACCGGCTCTCCGCCAGCGCCACGTCGCTCGCGCGCGCGCAGGCGCAGGCGGCCGTGTCCTCGCTCGACGTCCGCGGCGGCCGGCTATCCGCCCATGAAGCGCCCGACCAGGGCGCAAGCCCGGGACAGGTATGGGTGTTCGCGGACAAGCGGCAAGTCGAGGCTCCGAACGCATCTCGCGTCGTCGCCGCGGCGGCGCGCGCGCTTGCCGGCGGGCCGGAGCGCACGGAGACCGTCGAGGAACAGACTCGCCTCTACGCACTCCCCGTGGTCGACAACGGCAGGCGATTCGGCACGGTGGTCTCGGCCGTCGCACTTGATCCCTACGAAGACACCGAACGCACTGCGTTCGTCGGCGCGCTCATCCTCGCCGCCCTACTGCTCGCGGCGGTCGCCGTGCTCTCGCGCTGGATGCTGGGCCGGGCACTCGAGCCGGTCTCACGGATGACCGCCGACGCCGCAGCGTGGCGCGCCAGCGACCTCGACCGCCGCTTCGCCCTCGGCGAGCCATACGACGAGCTCACGCGCCTCGCCGCAACGCTCGACGATCTCCTGGAGCAGATCGCCGCCAGCCTGCGTCACGAACAGCGGTTCACCGCGGAGCTCTCCCACGAGCTCCGCACGCCGCTCGCACGGATCAGCGCCGAGACAGAGCTGATGCTGCGTCGCGAACGCACCCCGGACGAATACCGTGACGCACTCGACTCGATCCAGCGCAGCGCCGACACGATGGCCCGCACTGTCGAGGCACTCGTCGCCGCCGCACAGCAGGAGGCGGGGCTGACCAGAACGACGTCGGACGTGCGCGACGTCGTCTCGTCCGCGATCGGCGCGACGCGCCAGAACGGCGCTCTCGTCGACATCGGGGTGTCGCTCCCCGATGAACCAGTCCGCGTGGCCGTCGATGGCCAGCTTGCCGAGCGCATGCTTCAGCCCCTCCTGGATAACGCGACCCGCTACGGCCACGTCGTCAACGTCAGCGTTGTACGGGGCAACACCGTTGCCTCGATCGCAATCGACGACGACGGGCCGGGCGTTGCCGGCGACGAGCGCGACATGATCTTCGAGCCCGGAGCACGCGGGAGCGCTTCGGCGGGCCACGACGGCGCGGGGCTCGGACTCGCTCTCGCTCAGCGCCTCGCGCGAAGCGCAGGCGGCGCCATCATTGCCGAGCCCAACGAAGGCGGCGGCAGGTTCACCCTAAAGCTGCCGCTCGCCCCATGACCAGGCGGACATCAGCCGCGCTGGCACCTCATCGCTAGTGCATTCGTCGCTTGTGCTCGCGTCGATCACGAGCTACATCGACCAGCACCCCCAGCAGGCGCTGGCCCTGCTCTTCGTGCTGCTGCTCCTGGAGTCGTTTGGGCTGCCGCTTCCGGGCGAGACCGCGCTGATCGCGTGCAGTGTGCTCGCCTCACAGGGCGCACTGTCGATCGTTGCGGTCGTCACCATCGCCGCGCTAGCCGCGATCCTTGGCGACAATCTCGGCTACTGGACGGCGCGCCGAGGCGGCCGAGCTCTCCTCGACCGCTACTCCGTAACGCGACGCTACGCGGCGCGCTACCTCCCGCGCGGCGAGCGGTTCTTCGCCCGACACGGCGGAAAGACGGTCTTCGTCGGACGCTTTGTGGCGGTGCTACGGGTCACCGCCGCATGGATCGCCGGGCTGTCGCACATGCACTGGTGGCGGTTCCTGGCCTGGAACGCCGCGGGGGGAGTTGTGTGGGCGACGCTCGTCGGCCTCGTTAGCTACTTCATAGGGAGCGCTGCGGCCAAGGCGATCGGCACATATGGCCTGATCGCAGGCGCCGCGACCATCGTCATAACTGTCGTCGGGCTGCTCCTCGTCCGCCGCCTCGAAAGACGCGTGATCGACGACGAGTCAGACACCTGACTGTCATCGGCGTGTTCGACGGGAACACGCCTGGCGGATCTGACCGTGACCTGAACGCAACACAAAATTCGCTCGCGCACGACGATCCTTGGTGTGCAATGAGGCTGTGATCGTCGCGGAGGCCCTGACGAAGGAC
>Ga0070679_100003684_pt1 | contig 14033 bp, 16 predicted proteins | sample KBSC63BmetaG_FD_65652 | JGI IMG/M metagenome (GOLD analysis project Ga0070679, IMG submission 65652) | Corn rhizosphere microbial communities from Kellogg Biological Station, Michigan, USA - KBS C6-3B metaG | ecosystem: Host-associated > Plants > Roots > Rhizosphere | place: USA: Michigan... | reverse complement strand
TCTCGACGACGAATCAAGTGTGGACTCCTCAGTGGATTCGGATGTCGTTCGGTGTGTGGCCGGTTGCCCGCTCGCCGGCCGGCCGCCTCGCGCGCCCTCCCGCGATGCGAAGCGCTATATCCGCATACGCATCAGCCAGTGCAGCGGCGGACCACTTCCGGGGCGAGTACCACCGTGACACGTCGACGGCGAGCGACAAGATCGCTGTCGTGGCCAGCTCGATGTGGCCCGGCTTGAAGACGCCGGACTCGACCCCTTCTTCGAGGGTTCCGCGAACGAGTTGCTCGGTGCGACGCCGCAGCGCGAGGACCTCCTTACGGGGGTCCTCGTCCAGATTCATGAACTCGAAGTTGCCGACGTGAGCGTGTTCTCGCCACTCGGCGTTGAACCGCACTTGGGCGGCAACCACCGAACGAAGTCTCTGCGCAGGACCCCGACGCGAGGCTGTTGTCCACGCCTCTTGCATCACTCGGAAGCCGGCGACGTGCGCGCGGATCACGATCTCGTATAGAAGTTCGGCCTTGCTCGGGTAGTGCACGTAGAGCGCCGCCGGACTCAGGCCTGCAGCCGATGCGATGTCTCGCGTTGTCACAGCATGGAAGCCGCGCGCCGCAAACAAGGTGACGGCTGCGCGCACCAGCGCCTCAGATTGGTCGCGTTCGCCGCCCTCGGTGGCAGGCGGCAGGACGCGGACGCCATCGGTTGTATGGCCGGGTAGGCGAGCGGTTCGCTCCGCGGCGGCCTTTCGAGATCCCCCACTCATGGCTCTCCTCATCGTTCGTCGCCGAACCGCTGAAGTGCTTGACAACCGTAACCCCTACCTGTACCACTAAGCAAGCGCTTAGTCACCGCGTGGATGCGGGGCACCAGGAGGAGACATGAAATCACCGAAGGCCCGATTTGTCGGCGCGATTCTCGCGGTGCCCGCGTTGGCAGCGGCCAGCTGCGGGGGGACCAGCGCAGGTGCCAGTAACGGTGGGGGCAAGACAGTCAAGATCGGGGTCGTTCTCAGTACTTCCGGGAACGGAGCCGTCTTCGGTGTGGACCAGCGCAACGGCGTGAACCTCGCCGTCAAGATGATCAATGCGGGCGGTGGAATCAACGGGCGCTTGATCAGCGTCGATTTCCGTGACAGCGCGTACGACAAGACGCAGGCGCAGGCGATCTTCGCCAAGATGGCACCGGACAACTCCATCGTCGGCATCATCGGCCCCACGTCAAGCGCGGAAGCGTTCGCTGCCGATCCACTGGCCGTCTCCGCGAAACTTCCCGTTCTCGCAATCTCGAACGGCTCCGCCGGCGTCCCGCAGATCGGGAAGTACGTCCACAGGGTTGGCGTACCAGAGCCGATGCTTCTACCTGGGGTGGCCAAGGCAGTCGTCGCTCGTGACCACATCACGAGTGCCGCGGTCATGTACGCGAGCAACGATCCGTTTGCCCTCACCGGCTATCAGGCGTTTTCGAAGACGCTTAAGGACGCGGGGGTGAAGATCACGGATGTCGTCCCGTACGACTCGGACAAGACTGTGAACTTCACGCCGCAACTGCAGACGATCAAGGGTCATCACCCGCAGGCGCTATTCGTTGCGGCTAAGTCAAATGAGGGAGCGGTCATTCTGCGGCAGGCCAAGCAAACGGGCCTCAGCATCCCTCTCGTGGGCAATCTCTCGTTTACTTCGACGGCGCTCCTGCAAGCGGCTGGAAGTGCGGCAAACGGGCTCATCGTGGGCGCCACATGGTCCGCAAGCGACACCTCTGCTCTGAACCAGCAGTTCGTCGCGCAATACCAGCAGGCCTACGACAAGCCGGCGACGCCGCTGGCTGCGACCGCCTTCAATGCGGTGTATGTCATCAAGCAGGCGCTGTCGTCGGCGACAACCGACAGCCGCGCGAGCCTTGAGCAGGGTCTGGAACAGATGCCCGGCTACCACTTCATCGGTTCTGCTGTCGATTTCGTCTCGGTCGGAAACGGCCTTCGGGACGCGGCCACCGCGGACCCAGTGCTGCTGCAGGCCAAGGACGGAAAGCTGGTACCGCTCGGATAGTCGAGTCGTCAGATTCTGGAAGTGAAACGTGCGCCGCTCTCATGTCAACACTGGAACGGGGTGACGAAGCTTGTCAGTGACGCTAGACATCGTCGCCTTGGCCGGCATCTACGGAATGTATGCCTGCGGACTGACCCTCGTCTTCGGCGTCCTGGAAGTGCTGAACCTTGCACACGCAGCAACGTTCGCGTTCTGCACGCTTCTGGCGATGTATCTGACCACTACGCAGGCATGGCCTCTCTGGCAAGCCGCGCTCATCACGGTGCTCGCCGGCGCAGTCGTCGCGATCGCGATCGATCGCATCGCGTTCTGGCCCCTGCGTCGGCGAGGCGCTGTGACCGCTTGGGGAAAGCACATAGGACCGCTTCTCAGCAGCCTCGCCCTGGCGACCATCTTGCTCGGAGTTGATCAGGTCGCTTTCGGACTCGACCCACGTCACTTTCCGGACCGTGTCCTTCCGACTGCGACTCTGCACCTGGGCTCAGGCGCGATCCCTCTCGTCTCGGCGGTTTCGACTGCACTGTTCGTCGTGCTCGTTATCGCCCTGACGGCGGCGTTACGCAAGACACGCTGGGGGCTGGAAGTACGTGCCGTGGCGGAACAGAGCACGACTGCTGCTCTTTTCGGTGTCAACGGGGAGCGCCGCTTCATTGAGACGATGGCGGTTTCTGGCGCGCTGGCCGCTCTCGCCGGGCTCGCCTATGGGCTCACCTTTAACATCGCCTCTCCCGATACCTCGTCCCAACTAGATGTGAAGGGTTTCGCGCTCGTCGTACTTGGGGGCCTGGGCAGCGTACCGGGATCACTCGTCGGTGCGACTGTGATCGCGGCGATCGAGGTGTCAGGCGCGAAATGGCTGCCTCACGGTACGGAACAGCTGCTGGTGTTCGGCGTCCTCTTCCTGCTGCTTGTCGTTCGTCCGCAAGGCATCTTCGGGACAAAGATCGCCGCCGGAGCGCGGTAACCGGATGCTCTCGTTTCTCGGAGTCAACGATCCCGTCTTGCTCGGCATGGCGGTCGCGGCGGTAAGCGCGCTGTCATTCTTCGCGGTCTTCGGTGCTGGCCAATTCAATGTCTCGCAGCCTGGCTTCGTCGCTGTCGGCGCCTACTCCGTTGGGCTCACCACTACGAACCACATGCCCATCTTCGTCGGGGTGCTAATTGGACTGGCGATTTCGTTGCCGCTCGCTGCATTTCTCGTACTCGTCACGCAACGCTTGTCAGGCGTCTATCTAGCGATAGCAACGCTCGCCTTCGTTGAGCTGGTTCAAGAGATCATCATCCTTACCCCGGCACTCAAGGGCCCGCTCGGAATCTACGGAATTCCGTTGGCGCTCTCACCGACGTCTGCCTGGTTGATCGTGGTCGCGGTGTGTCTCGTCTTCGCACAGCTCATGCGTAGCCGCATCGGGCTAGCAATGGTGCTCCTGCGGGAGGATGTGATCGTCGCGCGCGGGGCCGGCGTAAACGACCGGCGTCTGAAGGTCTTCACCGCCTGCCTTAGCGCAACATTGGCGTCCGCAGCTGGGGCGATGACGGCTCTGTCCACCAGCTACATCTCGCCCGACGAGTTCTCGTTCGCTTTACTCATCGCGATCATGACCGCCGTAATTGTCGGCGGCAGCGAACGATACTGGGGTGCCGTGATTGGCGCCGTGATCATGACGGATCTGCCCGAGTTGACGCGAGCCGCAAGCGACTACCGACCGTTTATGACGGGAGGGATCCTTCTCGTCGCCATTCTGCTTGCCCCGGAAGGAATAGCTGGCGTTGTCCTGCGCGGGAGGCCGCGACTCGCCCGTCGCCTCAACGTGTCACCAGGCATAACCCTTGCGAAAGCGCTTCGAAGGCAGCGGGTATGACGTCGATCTTCACCGCAACCGAACTGTCGAAGCGATTTGGCGGCGTGCAGGCAGTCGTCGAGGCGTCCTTGTCGCTTAGGCAAGGTGTCGTATCCGGTCTTCTAGGCCCGAACGGTGCAGGGAAAAGCACGCTTGTCGACTTGCTCAGCGGGCAGCAGAGATCCGATAGCGGCGAAATAGTTTTGGACGGGCGTCGGCTCACTAGCCAGCCTGCGTACCACTTCGCGCGACTAGGCGTCGCGCGCACCTTCCAGACGAGTCGGCTAACGAACAATCTAACCGTCTCTCAGGCGCTACAAGGTGTTGCTTGCTCATCGCGGCACGTCAGCGCCTGGGGCTACATTCTCGGTGCTCGGCGAACACGAAAGCTGTACGGTGACGTCAAACGCGATGTCATCAGCGCGCTACAGGCGGTTGATCTGCACAAGGCCGCCCGCAACTATGTTCGCGATCTCGGCTGGGAGCAGCAGCGGCGGCTCGAGATCGCGCGCGCTCTCGCCATGGACTGCCGGGTCCTGCTTCTGGACGAGCCGACCGCAGGCATGCACGCCGGCAGTCTGCCTGGCTTCAGCGCACTTATTCGATCGATCGCCGATCGAGGCGTAGCCGTGTTGCTTATCGAGCACAACGTGGCCTTCATGCGAGCCACGGCCGACGAGCTGTACGCCATGGACGCAGGCCAGATGTTGTTGAACGGGCGCGTCGCGGATGTCCTGTCCGACAGCAGAGTTGTTAGCAGCTATCTGGGGACGGCGCGGCAGTGACGAATGTCCTTCTGTCAGTCGACTCTGTGTCCGCCGGATACGGCAGGGAATCCATCATCGTCGACTGCAGTCTCGAGATTCCCGACGGCGGCATGGTCGGAATCGTCGGCCGCAACGGCGCTGGCAAGACAACCCTGGTATCTGCAATTTCAGGTCGACTGCCGACATCTACCGGACGAGTCTTGCTCGACAACAGCCGCATCGACACGCTCCCCGCACATAGACGCAGCAACCTTGGAATCAGCCACGTTCCACAGGGACGCGAGGTATTCGCGTCACTTACGGTGGCCGAGAACCTGAGGGTGGCAACTCGGGGCGGTGACGAAAATTTCGTGTTCCAGTTGTTTCCCCGCCTCGCCGAGCGACGGACGCAGAAGGCCGGCACACTGTCAGGCGGCGAGCAGCAGATGTTGGCAATCGCGCGTGCGATCTTGTCCAAGCCCCGACTCATTATTCTCGACGAGCCGAGCCTTGGCCTCGCGCCGCTCGTCGTCGAGCGACTGTTTGCGTCCATCGAACAGCTACGCCGCGAGACTCAAGTCGCGATGCTCCTGGTAGAGCAGCAGACGCGGTGGATGTGGGAATCGGGACTACTTGACCTCGTCTACGTACTGGAGCAGGGACGCATCGTCGGCAGCGGCCATCCCTCGGCCATGAGCGAGGCCGATGTTGCGTCGACCTATCTGGGACAGGGCGGGCTGGCTACGTGAACCAATCGGTAGAGGGCCCAGCGGAAGACACCCTGCATGAAGTTGCAGGGCGCAGCACAGCCACCGCTGCCTTGAAGCGAATCCAGGCGCTCGATGCCGAGATCAAGGCGTTCGTGCATTTCGTCGATGCCGCGAGCCTGCGGCCAAAATCGGTTGGCCCATTGGCAGGCCACACTGTCGGCGTCAAGGACGTTCTCCACATTGACGGAATGCCAACGCGGGCGGGTTCGAGCATTCCCGCAGCGACGCCACGATCCGAAACGGCTGCCGTTGTGTCGAGGCTGCGCCGTGCCGGCGCGTCTGTAGTCGGAAAGACGAACACACATGAGTTCGCCTTCGGCGCAGTGACCCCCCCAACCCGCAACCCGCGCGACCTGCGCCGAATCCCCGGCGGATCCAGCGGCGGATCTGCCGCCGCCGTAGCCGCGGGCATGGTGTCTCTGGCGGTAGGTACGGATACCGGCGGATCGATACGCCTCCCGGCTGCACTTTGTGGAGTCTTCGGCATACGGCTCCGGCGAGCCACCGTCGCTTTCGACGCCGGCATACCGCTCGCGCCGAGTTACGACGCGGTCGGCTTGATGGCCGCATCGCTCTCCGATCTCGTCGCGGCATGCCGCGCAGTCGACAGCGCCGGAGCAGGCTCGTCCGACCCCACGATTGGCATCCCCGAGATCGGTGAGCGGATGGACGACCACGTCGGTGCGGCGTTCCAACTCGGGATGGACGCTCTGCCCCGATGCCAGGCCGTCAGATTGCCATCCTTCGGTGCATGGTTCGAGCCGCGAATGGCCATCCAAATGCGCGAGGCGCTAGCTGTGCATCGGCAAGCCGGCTGGTGGCCGAACCACGAAGACGACTACAGCCTCGAGACACGTCGCAACCTCACCGTCGCCGAGACAATCCGCGACACGGACTGCAACGTCGCGAGGCGGGAGCTCGCCCGCCTCGAAGACGCAGTGCACGAGGTACTAGATCGAGTGGACGTGGTACTAACACCTACGGTGCCACATTGCGCGCCCACGTACGAAGAAGTAGCTGCGATGAGCGACGAAGGAGGCCGTCGCCACCCCATCGTCTCGCGCCTCTCGATCTTCACGCTCCCATTCTCGACGCACGATCTGGCGTCGCTCTCTGTCCCCGTAAATGTTCCGGACGCTCTACCAACCGGCCTGCAACTCGTTGGCCGGTCGGAAGCCGCAGTTCTGCAAGCGGCGAAACGGCTGCTCGACGGCCTTCTTGCGCACCCACGCGAAGCGACAAGCCCGATGCAGACAGATGAGCGCTCATGACGACCTCGCCGCAACTCGTGACCGGGCCGCCGCCTGACGCTCCGTCGGTCGACGACCTGACTCTGAAGCGTCTGGAAGCGTCTGACACGCCTGGGCTGCTCAACGCCATGCAAGTCATTCGGGCCATCGAGGGAGCTCTCGCCTGGGCATCGCTCGAGCAGATGTACACCGGCCCTCTCCACGTCTCACTCGGACAGGAAGCCGTCGCAGTCGGCCTGATGACGGCGTTGAACGCGGATGACGTCGTGTTCTCCAACCACCGCGGTCACGGTCACGCATTGGCACGTGGCGTACCTCCCATCGACGTGCTGCGCGAGATCCTCACGGGGGTCGGCGGCTCAATGCACCTGTTCTTCCGCGAACACGGCTTTCTGGGCACGAACGGCATTGTCGGAGACAACGCAGCCATCGCGCTTGGCCCGGCATGGGCGGCGCAAGTCACCGGCAAGGACACCGTCACCTGCGTCATCGTCGGCGACGGCGCGATGGGCACCGGTGTCGTCTACGAAGCCTTCAATCTCGCGGCTCTCTGGCGACTTCCGGTCGTGTTCTGCTGCGAACACAACGGCTACGCAGAAATGACGCCAACTGACGTTCACCTGGCGACGTCGCCGGTTGCCCGGGCAGAAGCCTTCGGACTAGTTGCGCTGCGAGCGGACGGTACCGACGTCCACGATGTCGCCGACAAGGCGGCGACAGCGGTCGCTCATGCGCGGGACGGTCAGCCAGCATTCCTAGAGGCGCGCACCTACAGATTCGGCGGCCACTATGTCGGCGATCCGGGCGCCTATCGCGCGAAAGGCGAAGACGAGACGTGGCGACAGACATACGACCCCATCGAAACGTTGCGCCACAAGATGCAGATGCAAAAGCCGCAATTGGAGAACGTCCAGCGCGGTCTTGATCAGCGTGCACGAGACGTCGTGAGGTGGCTCCTTGCCGTCGCTTAAATACTGGCGTGCCGCGAACCAGGCACTGGAACACATCATGGCCGATGACCCGGGTCGCGTCCTACTGGGACAAGACGTGGCCGTTCCCGGTGGCCCCTACGGCATCACGAGAAATCTGCTCAAGCTGTTCGGCCCGGAGCGCGTGCGCGACACACCGATCTCCGAGGCGGCGATTATGGGCGCAGCAACCGGTGCGGCAATGGCGGGGCTGAAGCCCATCGTCGAGATCATGTTCTTCGACTTCATCACGCTGGCGCTGGATCAACTCGTGAACAACGCCGCGAAGGTGCGCTTCTACCATGCGGATCCGAAGCCGCCTATGCCTCTGATCGTGCACACGCTGTACGGCGGACGCGCCGGCATGGGAGCCCAACACTCACAGGCGCTTGAAGCCTGGCTCGCGCATGTCCCCGGACTGAACGTCGCCTTCCCATCTACCCCCGGGGACGTTTACGAGGTACTCCGAACTGCGGCCCAACTGACCGACCCCACTGTGGTGATCTCAGCTATCTCGCTCCTGACCACCAGCGATAACGTTCGACGCGATCTACATGCTGCGTCGAGCTTCGGGAAAGCCAACTTCCTCCGACGGGGCAAGTCCGCCACCGTCGTGACCTATGGGCCGGCGGCCAGGGTCGCAGCGGCCGCGCTTCAAGATCTGGACGTCGACCTCATCGACCTGAGATGGCTGTCGCCCTGGGACATGCAGACCGTGCTCACGTCGGTCAAGGAGACGAACAAGGTCGTCATTGTCCACGACGCTGTTCGGCAGTCGGGCTTCGGCGCAGAGGTTGCGGCGTCCATTGCGGAGCACGCGATTTGGCACCTGGACGCTCCGATACGTCGCGTAGCGGGCGCATTCTCCGCAATTCCGTCCCGAGCTAGCGATTGGGAGCCGATGTTGCCGTCCGCTCGGCAAGTGCACGAGGTCGTTCAAGGAGTCATCACATGGTGACATGGAACCTTTCGCACGACGAGCTGCGTCGCCAACAAAGGGCGCTACTTGACGCACAGGCGACACGGCTACATCGCGAATCACCCTTCTACGAGTCGCTATGGGGCTGTCCCCGGCCCTCACTGGAGTCCCTCCCACTTGTCACGAAGAAGGACTTGCACAACGCGTTAGCGGCAGGATTCCTCGGCACCAACGTCGCCGTGTCTCACGACAAGATCGTCCACATTCACGCGAGCTCCGGCACATCAGGCCGTCCCACGTACTTCGGACTCACCGAAGCTGACTATCAGGGCTGGTTGGACGTTTTCGCTCGCGGGTTTGAGCTAGCCGGCGTGCAGGCCGGGCAACGTGTGTTGCACGCATTCGCAATGAGCCGGGGGTATGCGGGCGGGGTCCCGATGGCCGACGCTCTCTACCGGATGGGATGCCTGGCACTCCCGATGGGTGCTGAGGCTGGCTCCGCGCGTCTCGTAGACGCCATCGATCGGCTGAAGCCTGCCGTGCTCTACGCCTCGCCCTCGATGTGCCGGCACCTCGCCCAGCGCCACTTGGACTTGACCGGGCGCAGCGCCGCCGACTCAAGTGTCTGCCTTGTCCTCACCGGGGGAGAACCCGGCGCAGGTGATCCTGCTTCCAAGCAGGCATTAGGCCTCGCCTGGGGCGCCGAGGTGCGAGAACTCGGAGGCGGAACAGACGTCTGCCCAATGATGTTTGTCGAGTGCGCGCAGAAAGCCGGGCTTCACTTCATCGCCGGCGACCAGGTCTCGATGGAGCTGATCGATCCTGATACGGGCGATCCTCGGCCTGTCGCACCAGGCGTGCGTGGCGAGGTTGTCTACAGCCACCTAGCCCGCGAGGCCAATCCTGTCATGCGGATGCGCCATGGCGACGTCATAGAGGTGGATCCAACCGACTGCCCATGCGGACTAAGCACCCTCAGGATGCGCTTCATTGGCCGCTCCGACGACATGATCATCGTTCGAGGCGTCAAGATCTTTCCCAGCAGCTTGCAGGAAATCGTCTCAGAGTTTCAGCCGACTCTCACCGGCGGATTCCAAATTCGCCACCACACCAGCAGCCGGGCCGATGAAGCGTTGACCGTCATCTGCGAAACGTCAACGGTCGACGACGTCGAGCTCCTGCGCGCGTTCGAGTCGCGAGCACGCGAGGTGCTCGGCGTGCGCGTGTCGTGCTCGTTGGTACCGGTGGGATCACTCGGTGCTGACGCGGAGCAGAAAGGACAGTTGATACAGCGTGTCTGAGGTCATTGACTACTGGTGCAACCTGTTCACTCCCGACGGCCTGAAGCGGCTGTATCTTGATCCACCCGAGTTCTCCTGGCCAGCTGAGGCCTGGTCGCTGAAGGAACGCCTGCGGGGTCGCAGCGTCAGCGATTTCATCCAGATGATGGATGCAAACGGCATCGGGCGCGTGTGCATCCCCTCGGCGAAGGTCTACAACTGGCGGGACCGACACCTCGTGTGGGACCTGACCACCGCTGACGTGGCTGAGATCGTCGGGCAGGCGCCGAATCGCTTGTTCGGTCTCTACGGAATCAACCCTCTGACGCGGATGTCCGGAGTACATGAACTCGAAGTTGCGGTTCGCGATCACAATTTCATCGGCGCCGTAATGCACCCGCACGGTTTCGGCATGCCTCCTGACGCTGCGGACTGGTTCCCCTTCTATGCAAAATGCTGCGAGCTCGACATTCCGGTCCTCTCTCTGGTCGGTCATGCGGCCGAGGAGATGCCCAACGAGCCCGGCCGGCCGCTCCACCTTGAAAAGGTCGCCCTCTACTTCCCAGAGCTACGCATCGTCGGCGTTAGCGGATGGCCGTGGGTCGCGGAGATGGTCTCCCTGGCATGGAAATTTCCGAACGTCTACTACGGCACAAGCCAATACCGGCCACGCCACTGGGACCAGGAGCTGGTCGGATTCGCCAAAGGCCGTGGGGTCGGCAAAGTCGTATTCGGCACAGGATTCCCTGTTCTGGACCACCCGCAGGCGCTGTCTGAAGTCAAGGAGTTAGACCTTTCTGAGCGTGCGCTAAATGAGCTCCTGAGCGGTGCCGCGCGACGCGTGTTCCGCCGCCATTTCACCGCATGAGCACCGTCGAGCTCGCCCGACGCGGGGCAGGATGTCAGATCTTGCTGAACGCACCCGAGAAACGCAACGCCCTCAGCGGCGAGATGTGGGACGAACTCGCAGCGCGACTCGAAGAGGCGGCTGCGATGCAGCCGGCCTTCCTCGTCATCACAGGGGCAGGCAAGAGCTTCTGCGCCGGAGGAGATCTGCGGGCCATGCAGAAGGAGCTCGCTGCCCCTGACGGGCCGGAGACCTTCCGAAAGCGCATCGGCGATTGCTTCAACGCGCTCACCTCGTTTCCAGCAACCACGGTCGCAAGCATCAATGGCGCCGCCGTGGGCGGCGGTCTCGAAATTGCCGTCGCGTGCGATCTGCGGATCGGCACGACCGACATGATTTTCCGTATGCCAGCGGTTCGCTTCGGCATGGTCATGGCACTTCCCGAGCTCCAACGGCTCACTGCAGTGGTGGGATGGTCATGGGCGCGCGCCATTGCTCTTACGGGAATCGAGATCGACGCCGACACCGCCAGCCGCATAGGGCTCGCGCACGAAATCGTGGCGCCAAGTGAGCTCGAACAGCTCACTGAGAAGTTCATCGACATGATCACGGGGCTCGAGCCTGAGGCCGCTCGCTGGACCAGGCTGGCGACGGATGCCCTGATCCCACCACTCCCGGACGCAGCCGAACTGGAGGACTTCGAAGTCGGTTGCTTTCGCCGGGATGAGTTCTGGTCGCGGATAGGACGACCGGCGTGACTGGACTAATCCCGCCATCTGGCGCCCCGTTCTTCCGGAGCACCCAGCTCGTCACTGACGACATGCTTGCTCAGTGCGCGCGACTAACTGGCGAGCGCTCGCCCGCACCACTCGGAATTGGCTGTGTCCTCGCGCTGCGCGCGCTTTGCGACTGGGGAGGATTGCCCGCCGCCGCAATCATGCGCTCTTACCGCGCCACGTGGTACGGCGAGCCAGCCATCGGCGCACACGTCACCACGATCGAAGTCCAAACGCGCGGCGCCTCTAGAACGCGCTACACCCCCGTAACCCTCAAGTACGCAACAGCGCGCGACGGGCAATCCGTCGTAGAGCAGCAGCAGGACGTGCTATGGCCGATCACTGGATAAGCCGCGAGCTCGTAGATGAATACGCGATCCTGTCGCATGACTTCAACCCACTCCACACAGATGCGGCGCACGCCGAGGCCTCCGCCTTTGGCCGGTTGATTCCGCACGGGTTCTTGATACTCGGTGACGCCTTCTCTGCCTTGGCCCAACTCGGCCCCACACAGAGGACGCTGAGCGTGGACTTCCATGCGCCGGGTCCCATTGATGGGCTGATCACGACACGCATCGAAGACGGCGAGCGCCCGTCAAGCTTCCAAGTCTTGGACGCCGATGGCGTCGTCGTCGCCGATGGACGCCTCACTCTCGGGTCGGAGACATGAGGCCAGCCCACACCCTCATCACGGGCGGCAGCGGCACGATCGGCGCATTGCTTGCGCGGCACCTGCTCGATGCCGGTGCCCGCGTAACAACGATCGGTACACAGGAACGGCCGGCGGCGCATGCTCGCCACACTCACCTCGTCGCCGACCTGCGGTCCTCTGACGCCGCACGCACGATCGTCGGGTCACTCCATGACCCGCCTGATGCGCTCGTAGCGCTCGCCGCGAGACAGACCACCGGAGGTCTCGGGGAGTTGAGCCAGGACCAGCTCAACGACGTCATGGCCGTCAAAGTATGGACTCCAGCAGTGCTCGCCGCCGAACTTATCCCGCACATGGTCGAGGCCGGCTGGGGGCGCGTCATCTTGACGGGAGGCGTCGCCGCGCATAGGCCATCAAACGCAATCGCCACCGGAGCAGTAGCCAATTCGGCGGTACGCACAGTGACGACCGCTCTTGCCAATGACCTGGCTGGTACCTCCGTGACCGTCAACTGCCTGACGCCCGGTGCCGTCGAGTCTGCACGGCTCGAGGCGACACGCGAAGCCATGATTGGAAGCGGGAAGCGGCAGAACTTCGAAAGTGTTCCCCTGTTGTCCCCTCAGGAAATTGTCAACGTCATCCTGTTCCTTCTCTCTGACGCAGCTGCGGGGCTCTCAGGCTCCGAGGTCATCGTCGACGGTGGCTTGCTTGCCGCCAGCAACCTGTGAGTTGCCGCCGAATCAACCGTTGGTCACCGGAACATCAATCAAGAGGAGTCCTATGGGCACCATGACAGGCAAGACAGCGATCGTGACAGGCGCAGGTCACGGTCAGGGCGCGAACCACTGCATCCGGCTCGCGGACGCGGGCGCCAACGTGGTTGCCGTCGACGTCTGCACGGATGTCGAATTCTTCTACCCGCTGGCTTCGAAAGAAGAGCTCGAGGACACGGCGGCTCGATGCAGATCTACGGGCTCTGACGCGCTACCGATCGTCGCTGACGTGCGCGATCCGACTCAAGTCGCCTCAGTGTTAGACCAAACGATCGAGAGGTTTGGGCGGGTCGACATCCTCTGCAACAACGCTGGCCTGGCACGAATCGACGCTATCGACGAGGTCTCGGACGACGTTCTCTCAGCAATTCTTGATGTCAATGTCCGCGGCGCCTTCAACATGACACGTGCAGTAACGCCCGCGATGAAGGAACAGAATTACGGCAAGATCATCAACATTGCGTCGGCAGCGGCTGTGAAGCCGCTCCCATACCTATCGCACTATTCCGCCGCGAAGGGCGCTATTGCGGCCGCAACCAAGAGCTGGGCTCGTGAGCTCGGGCCGTGGGGAATAAACGTGAACTGCATCGCTCCGGGCACGGTTCTGACCGCGATGATCGTCGGTTTGGCCGCGCAACTCGACAAGGCGCCGGAACAAGCGTTCGACGAGTTCAACTCCGGCAGCGTCTTCACCGGCGCTCGTTCGCACATCACCGTTGATGACATCACCGACGCTCTGATGTTCCTCGTCAGCGAATCATCGCGCATGATCACTGGCCATGTGCTCGCCGTCGATGGAGGCAAGACCAACACGTGAGCCGACGCAAGAGTCTCGCGGCGAATCACGGACCACACCGGGAAACGAGGAGGAGCGGGCCATTGCTGAGTAATGGCTGGCAGCGCTGGCAGGAACGCTTCGACGCGGCGCGCAAGCGGGATGCCGATTTCACGACGCTGTCGGGCGTCGAGCTGGCCCCGGTGTATGGGCCGGCGGACGAGTCGTCGGTGGCCGATTTCGAGCGGATCGGCTGGCCGGGGGAGTTCCCGTTCACGCGTGGGCTCTATGCGACCGGTTACCGGGGCCGGACGTGGACGATCCGGCAGTTCGCCGGTTTCGGCAACGCGCAGCAGACGAACGAGCGCTACAAGATGATCCTCGGCGCGGG
>Ga0070679_100003683_pt1 | contig 14035 bp, 11 predicted proteins | sample KBSC63BmetaG_FD_65652 | JGI IMG/M metagenome (GOLD analysis project Ga0070679, IMG submission 65652) | Corn rhizosphere microbial communities from Kellogg Biological Station, Michigan, USA - KBS C6-3B metaG | ecosystem: Host-associated > Plants > Roots > Rhizosphere | place: USA: Michigan... | reverse complement strand
TACTCAGCCAGAAGGATGGCCGTAAAGAGATAGACCCGCCCAACTGTCCGGTTCGTAAACATCGAACCGGACATCTGGACGGGCAAATATCGTGCTTCGGCTTGCTCAGGCTCAACTACGGACATTTAGTCCCGGCTCTCTGGCGGTTATGCCGGAAATTCCGGAGGCCCTGGCAGAGTTATTTCTTAAAGCGACCGCGGAATACCATGACTGCGCCACCGAGCAGAGCGAGGGCGGAAATGCCATCAGCCGGATTGATCTCCGGAGCGAGGGGATCAGCAAATGCTTTCGCCGAAAAGCAAAGCACAATGAGGGCGACGGGGATAGCGATCTTCAAATTTTTCAATTGTTTGCCTCGTTCTGAAGTCTAATACGTAGTGCGGATATCGAAATATGAACAAAGGTTACCATGTTTCGGCCCATCATCCAGGAAAAAGTTGTCGCAATCGTATGTTTTCCACAAGTTATGGAGCCTTTGCAGGTTCCGATTTGAAGGCTTCGAAAGCGCGACGGAGGCCTTCGCGGGTGCCGACCAGAGGCTTCCAGCCCAAAGCTTTCAGTTTGGCGTTGGTAAAGCGATTTCCACCCCAGGTGGTTTTTGTCTTGTAGGGTGTGAAAACTGCAGGCAATTGGCCCTTGGATTTGGTGTTGTAACGCTCCACTTGTTTCGAGCCCCACAACAGAAGCCAGTAAGGGACGGAGACGGAGCGGATCGGCTTGACCTGCTGTTTATAGAGGCGGAGGTACTCGCGGGAGGTGGGGAGATCGTCGTCGACGACGTTGTATATCTGTCCATTGGCCTGGGGCGAGAGTGCGGCGATGGCTATGGCGTCGGCGCAGTTGTCGACGTAGGTGAGAGGGATGAGGTTGTTGCCGCCCATATGCACGAAAATGCCGAACATGCTGAGACCGACGCGGTTGGAAAAATGGCCGCCGCCGGGCCCGTAGATGACGCCGGGACGCAGGACGACGAACTCGAAGCCGAAACGCCGGTGGTAGTCCCAAAACATTTGTTCCTGGCGGAGTTTGGCGTAGCTGTAGACGTCGCGAAGCTCGGCGTGGGCTTCCATGGGGGTGTTTTCGTCGAGCATGGCTCCGCGGCCGAGCGGAGCGACGCCCATGGCTCCGAATGAACTTATGAGGACGACCCGGGGCCGTCTGGCGGGGTCCAGCGCAACGATGCCGTCGAGCAAATTGCGGCTGGCGACGACGGAGTCCAGGAACATCTCCGCAGGGCTGCCCTTCATGGCTGCCGCGGCATGGATGACGAGGCCGACGCCGTCGAGTGCGGCGGCAATGTCGGATGGATTTTTGAGGTTGGCTGCGATGAGCTCAACCTGGGCTGCGGGGTGTACGGCGGCGATGGCTTGCAGAGCTGTGCCCTTGGAGGTATCGCGTAACATGCAGCGAACGTCGGTCTGGCCGCGCTCGAGGAGGCGCTCGAGAATTCGCTTGCCGACGAAGCCGCCGGCGCCGGTGAGAAGAATTTTCATCGGCCCGCCTCCACCGGCACGCCGCCTGGGTAGACCTGCTGGATGATGCTGTCCATGACGTCCATCACGCGGATAATTTCGTCATACGCGATGGGAGGGCCGCTGCCGTCGCGGATGCCGGCGTAAAACAGTTCCAGCAAAGTCGCCATGCCCGCGAAGTACTGGGACTGATGGCGGCGGAAGGCGAGGACGTTGTTGCGGGCCTGGGCGAAGTATCGGGCTGCGGACTGGAAAGGGGGAACCAGCCGGCCCAGCGAGCTGGGATACTTTTGCGAGGCTGCGAGGATGACGGTGCGGTTGGAAAAGTCGACTTCGATGGTGTCTTTGGTCCCGTAGACTTTGAGCGTATTGGCGACCGGGCGGGCGTGGCTACAGAGGCTTCCGAAGGCCGAGACATTGCCGCCACGGAGATAGACGCGGAGTTCATCGAGCATCGTGTCGCTGTCGTCCCCGCGAACGCTCTCGCGGCGTTTGAAGGCGAAGGCATGTACCTCGGGCTCAACGTTGGGGAGCAGAGGAACGATGCGGTTGAAGATGTGGTCCATCATGTTCTGGAAAAGCTTGCCGGGAAGCTTGTGGACCCAGTGTCCTCCGTCGGCCATCAGGGCCTGGCCGTAGGGACCGGCGAGGTCGTAGCCGATGAAGGACTCGATGTGGACAGGATCGCCGATGACGCCGCTGGCGAGGAGGCGTTTGAACTCCATGGCGGGCGGGTCGAAGTTGGGCCAGTAATCGACCGTCATCTGGAGGCCGGCATCGATGATGGTCTGGATGATCTGGCGGCCTTCTGCAGCGTCGAACGCCAAAGGTTTTTCGAGGAAGACGTTTGCGCCGGCCGCCGCGCATTGGCGGGTGATGGGCAGATGCACTGCGGGAGGTGTGGTGATGTGGACGACGTCGAGGCGCTCTTTGGCGAGCATTTCGTCGAGGTCGGAGTAGAAGTTTGGGACGCCGAAGCGTACGGCCAACTGCTCTGCGAGAAGCGGCTCGCGATCGCATACGGCAACTAGCTCAGCTCCGTCAAGAAACTTGATGATCTCGGCGTGCCCATCGGCGATTTTGCCGCAACCGACGATCCCTATGCGTAACACCTTCATGTTCAAGCTGATCCTTGCCAGAGTTGCGTGAAGCTATTGGCCGGCCGGTACTCGATAATTTCCCGGGAAGTGCTGTTGATACTTGAGTTTGGCAATCATTATATGCACAAAAGCAAGACCGCTGCCGGCCATTATGGCCGGCAGCGGCGCAAGGCACGATTCCCCGTATGGGGGATCGGTGTTCGTGTGGAGAATGTCAGGCCCCGACGGCGACCAACTCCGGCTCCTCGACGAAGGTCCTCAGGAGAGAGGGATCTTTGAGGTGGCTGGGAATGGGGACATTGAGAAGTTCAAGAATGGTGGGTGCGATGGATTCAACGGCGACGCGCGGATTGGAGGACTTCGAGATGCGCGGGTCGCGGATCCACAGAAGACCGTCCTGGTGGTGCATGCCGCTCTTGAGGCCTTCGATGGGGTAGAAGATATCGAAGAACTTCGCGGAAACGCCGGTGGCGGCATTGGTCATGACGGCATTGGGGCCAATCTCTTTGCGGATGTTGAATCCGGTGAAAAGGGCGGTTTCTTCGCGGATAACCTTGAATGCCGGGTCGCCGTCGACAGTGATGGCTTCGAGAAGGTCGGCGGCGGCGTTGACCTCGGCGTTGGTGTTGAACTCCAGCCAGAACTGCTCGGCCATGACGGGATTGGAAGCTTTGAGGTTCTTGATGCCGGCCCATGCGGCAAAGGCCGGAATGTCCTTGGGACGGTAAATACGCTTGCCACCCTTGTCTTCGAACTTCAGATAGGGCTGCTGGCTGATCGCGGTGGCGAAGACGACGGTGGCTTCAGGGCCGGCGAGCTTGAGGACCCGCTCGATGAGCTTGTCCATGTGGACGTAGCCTTCGAGGATGGCGCTGGAGTACTGCTCCTGCTCCTTCGCCGTGGGCTTGATGGTGAAGACCTCGGGCTGCATGTTGCGCCAGTAGCAGTGCTGCATGTGCGCGGTGCTGTTGAGGAAGAAGGTCGCGAGGTCCGGACGCTCCTTTTTGTACAAATGGGCGAAAACGTCGTACTGTAGCAGATCGAGGATGAAGGCCCGACGCCAGCGTTTGCCGGCGGTGCGCTCGCTGCGGAGCTGTTTGATCGCGGTCTTGACGGTGTGCATGCTGAGGCCGTGCCTCATCATGAAGGAGAGAAATTTGATGTAGTCGGACTTCTCAAACTTGACGCTGGTGTTGGAGTGCTCCTGGACCTGCTTGCGGACGAAGCGGTTATAGGTGAGGAGTTCGGCGGGGCGCGTGTAGGACTCCGGTGTCCAGGGATCGGGGAGCAGGTCGCCCTTGACCTTGGAGGTGCAGTGAACGTTCATGCTGCCGCAGATCCAGACCTTGAGGCCGGCGTCGGAGGCGAGGTCCCAAATAGCGGGGACAGTGCACTTTTCGCTTTCACCGAGATGCTCGATGCCGTGTTCGGAGAAGGGAACACCGGTGTGGACGTTGATCCACTGAATCCAGGGCTCAAGGTAAGGCGCACGCTCTTTGGCTTCGCTGGTGAAGATAGCGGAGGAGTCGCGCAGCTTCTTGAAATTGGGCAGATGCCCCTGCTCTATGAATTCGGTCATCAGACTGGGGCACAGTTCGTTGAATTCCAGAAGAACGACGGGAGCTTTTTTCACTTTGAGCCTCTGTTTGTTAAAGTTACGAAAAAGTTCAGGATCGCAGAAAGTACACAGATATGCGTCTATTATTGCCCCAATTCGGCTCGCTGTCATCACCAGAACGTGTCAAAGGAAGAACGTGATTGGATCGGCGTTGGGGTTGGGCGGGCCGTCCTGGGGCCGAGCGCCAACCAAATGGGGGATGTGCCGAACCTGATTCGGCATCGTATACATGATGAGGACCGTCTCTCGCCTAAAATAACGACTGGAGTGTCGCGCCGATTTCATGGGTCTTTTCTTCACACTGGTCTACATCTTCGTGGCGTACATCGGCCCCCAGGTTCTCTTTGGGGATTTGGTGCAATACCACATCCAGATAGGGATAGCGGCGCTGGCGCTAGGTTTTTCGCTGCCTGCGCTGCAAGATTCCGACTTCGCGAAGTTGCCCCAGACGTATGGTGTGATTGGCCTTATTGCGGCGGTACCACTTTCGATCGCTTTTAGCGGATGGTTTGGGGGCGCTCCAACTGCGCTGCTCAACTTTCTGCCCGAAGCGATGCTTTTCTTCTTCATTGTGCTGAACTGCAAGAAGAAAATCCATCTACAGATATTGATTGCAGTTGTCCTGTTCACCGCTATATTCAACGTGTCGCAGGGCTTGCTCGCTGAGCGGTTTGGGAATGACCTCAGCCCCTATGTCATCATCATGAAAAACAATGCCGGCGAGAGTTTTTACCGCATCCGCGGCGTCGATTTCATCAGTGACCCGAATGATCTCGCGCAATTCCTGTTGATGTTGATGCCTTGCCTGTTTTTTTTCTGGTCCAAGGGAAAGACCGTTCGTAATATGCTGTTCGTTCTGCTGCCCCTTTCTTTCCTTCTCGTGGGGATGTTCTTTACCCATTCCCGCGGGGCGATGGTCGCGCTCATGGCCGTTGCGATGGTTGCGGGGCGGCGAAAGTTTGGTCTGGGTCGCTCCCTCGTTGCCGGAGTGGTTCTTTATATTGCTATGTCCGCCGCCGGGTTTTCCGGGGGACGTTCCTCATCGCTGGAAGACGGCACAGACCGTATGGATTCCTGGGCAGCGGGCCTCATGATGATTCGCATGCACCCGCTTCTCGGGGTCGGGTTTGGGCGCTTCACAGATGAATACCACGACCTCCCGGCACACAACTCGGTTGTCCTGTGCGCCGCAGAGACCGGCCTTTTCGGACTTTTTTTCTGGATGTTGGTCACTGTGCCGACTGTTCGTGACGCGTACGTAGGCAGTGGGCCAGTGAAATCGAAAGAAGCCGCCGATGATGAGAGAGGACCTCGTAAGATCGCGCCTCGACGTTCGGAAGCCAGTCCCGTTTCCGAGCATAGGGCCGCACTGAGTTTTTCACGGCGTCCACAACCGAAGGAAAGCCTCGTCCTGCGAGGTGCTATGGCCATGGGAGCCGGTCCGGTGGGTGTGCCTGCCGTTGTGGCGTCCGGCTCGGCTAAGCCCCCCCAACGATACTTTGCCGGCCCAAGGGAAGATACGGATGAAGTGCCGGCGCCGGAAATCTACCGCATGTCCAATTTGATGTTGATCTCCGCTACCGGTTTCCTGGTAGCAGGCTGGTTTTTGCCGCGTACTTACACTATGACAATGTTCCTCGAAGCAGGGATCGTCGCGGCCATCTACAACATGGGCCGCCGTGAGCAGATTGTTCCTCCGCCGATGCCGTTTTCTAAAGCCGCGAAGGTTGCCACGATAGCTGGTGTCGTGTGTATCGGACTGGTCTGGATCTCACTTCGCATCAGCCATCTATAAAGCTGAGATAAGCTTCCATCTCTCGTCGAGCGGTTCCTGTCACCAGAGGCGGCGGTAGAATTGAGCATTCTTTAAAGAAAAAAAACGCTTCTCCCAATGCCCCGCTGCGAGAAGCTGCAATGGCGCGGGCAATCGCCTAAAGATTTTTCCCTTTAGGCTCTTCTTACGCGGCGGCCCGTCCTCGTTATTCCATCGTATGGCGTAGTCGCTTTGTAAGACCGGCGACTCGAATACCGGAACGGCACTGAGCTTACGCGACAAAGTCATCATGTATACCGGTTTCGACGTCTGTAGCCCTACCCTGTCCCGGAACTTTGCGGGATCTGTTACAGCATAAACAGGGTGACAGCTTGAATTCTCAACGGCCGGAAAATCGCCTATTCCAATCCGGTTCATCAGGATGCTCATCCCGTTATCGCTACTCATAACGCGGAACATCAATTCAGGGCTGAATTGATAAAACCCGTGGCCACCTAGATTGTTGCAGGGAGAATTCGTGTAAACCAGGCCGCCAACCTTGGCGAGCCGAATGATGTTGGCCAGCGCCTGCGGAAGGTTGAAGACGTGCTCCAGGGTCCCGCCATCGAAGACCAGATCGTATTTCTCCCAATGGACTTCCGGAACCGGCAACTGCATATCCTGGACAATGCTGGCTCCCTGGTAATCGGAGAAGTCCAGGCTCTCCACTGCCGCGCATTTGAACAGCTCCTTGAAGATTCGTTCGGCATACTCGCCCCATTGATAAGTATCGAGATAAGCGCAAGCATCCCGGTCATCGGAAACCAGTTTCTTCAAGCGGCGGATTTCGCTCGGATGGAGCCGAACAGAAAGCCGGCCTAACGTGAGAATGCGTTTACCTTCGGACTCGCTTCGGAAGTGTTCGATCAGATTGCGAACGTCGGCGTAAAGCAAGCCCATAAATAGGTCCACCCAGGGATTTCATCAGTTTTTTTAGTCTCTGATTGTGCTACGAGCCAATATACCTGCTGCGTTGTCATCGAGCAACAACGCTGGAGAGCCATGGTTTCCCGCCCGGCGGGCCGGTAGCTGACGGCTTCGCCGGGCGACGCACGCTGGAGATGGCGAAAGCGTTCCTTACGTAAAAGCGCCGATGAAGGCTGCGGCGTTGGTCTACACTCGCAGGGAAAAATCATCAGCCGCACAATCTGAGGCCGAGTGGACTGTCACGCGGTCACCGGGGGACGGTTGGAAAGAGTGCGGCCCGATCTTCCGATGCTGCGACTCAGTCGAATACTGGGTTTTTCCACCACCAAGTAAAAGAGTGCGGCGAATGCCAGGGCGCAGCCGATGTACGGGACAAGTATCTGCAAGCGCGAAAGCTGTGGAAAGAACAGGTGCATGATCGTGAAGAGCACGGTGGCGTGCACCAGGTACAGGCTGTAGGAAATGCGCCCCAGCCAGGCTGGCAGGCGATGGTTGAGCACGCGGCTGGCGCGGTGGGATGAGAGTGCCACGATCATGATGCCGCAACCGCCGATAATGCTGAGAGCATTTTCGATTGTCGAAATGTGGCGTTGGCTCATCGCGTCGAGGTATCCCAGCAAAAAGAGAGAGACGATGAAGAACAGCACACGCTGGATGCGGCTGGCCCGGCCCCAGAGCGATTGTGCGGGTTCCAGCCAGCGGGCAAGAACAATGCCGGCTGCGAATGCGACTATGCCCACGGTCATGTCGTAGATATTGCCGTTGGTGATCCCGCCGACGCGATGCGCCAGCAGGCGGGGCGTTTCGATGTTGATGACGGTAAACACGGCGAGAAGAATGAGGGAGGAGCGGCGGCCCCAGCGCAGAAGGGGAATGCATAGGAGAGGGAAAAGGAGCGAGAGGCGCATCTCCACGGCCAGCGACCAGAAGGCAGTGTTGATCTGTGCTGTGTCGTAGTTGCCGATGAGCAACACATGCTGCAGAACGAGAGGCCAGCTGAGTGGAGCTGTCCATGTGCGGCTGAACCAGGCGGAGACCTGCATCGGGTTGTGAAGTTTCCAGTCGGCCAGGATCGCGACCATCAGCGCGGCGAAGTAAGGCAAATAGATGCGCGCGAGGCGGCGCAGGACGAAGGTGCCGTAGGGCAACTCGTTACCGCGCTTGTAGGGAAGAGTGAGCACAAAGCCGCTGAGCAGAAAAAAGAGTACGACCGAACAACGGCCGTTGAAAAAGATGATGAGGACGTGATTGAGCAGAAGATTGGCGGTGGGGCTGAGACTGGAGTTGTCCCACAGGCGGATGTAATGGTCGAGTACGACAACGAATGCGGCGAGGCCGCGCAGAGCATCAAGTTCGGGATAGTGGTGCGAGCGCTTGTAGGCAGCGGCAGCCTCGGTGGCCGGGGGGACAATTGGAGCGGTCGTGATTTGTGCCTGATCCATAAAGTGAATTTTTTGCAGATGGTTCCGTCGTGCCGTTTACGGAACAGCGGGCGGGTAATTGGCGGCTTCGCCAAGCGCAGCCTGGCGGAGGCGGCGGGATTTTGCGTGCGTCAGAGCCGGCTTTTCGACGAAGAACCATGACAAGGGTGCGGCCACCGCGACACATACCAGGGCAAGCGCAAAGGCGCCCCACGGGTGCGTGTTGAAAAGGCCTGCTGCAACGATGATCTGGATGATGGGGTAATGCAGGATGTAGGTGCCGTAGGAGAAGTCACCCCACCGCGTTGGGCCTTTGATCTGCGGCAACAGGAGCGACGCGCCCATGGTGAACGTGGCGATGGAAAGAGGGCGTGCAAAGAACCATCCTGTCCACGCATACAGGCCGTAAGAAAATGCCGCGGCGAGCATGAACCAGAGGCCATGTTTTTTGAAGAATGCGAGGTGGTAGTAAATAAGCGTGCCGACCAGGAAGAATGAGAGTTGACCGGGCAACTGGACGCTCAGGGTCTCGTTATGTGCAAACTTCATGCGGTACAGGACCGAAAGAACAATCAGCGTCCACAAGACGGCGTCGCGGTTCAGGCGCTTGCAGAACCAGGCAATGATGGGCACAGAGAGATAAAACATTACCTCGACCTTGATGGTCCAAAGGGCGCCGTTCATGAAGGGATTGCCGGCATTCGATTGGAATACGCCGTCGATACCGGGATGAAGGAAGTTGGCGAAGGAGAGATTGGCCAGCAAGAATTTGCCGACGTGAAAATGGCCGAGGGAGAAAGCAATCGTCAGGCAGAAAACTGTCGAAAGCCAGTAGCCGGGGAGGATGCGAAAGGCACGATTGGTGAAGTATTCCGTAAGCGACTTGCAGCGGTCGTAGCTGGCGAAGATAAGGAACCCGGAAATTGCGAAGAAACCCTCGACGGCGACGTGCGCGCTCACCAGGCGGGGCAGTATAGCCAGGGCAGGGACCAGGCTCAGGCCGTCCGAATGTACGATCACGACGATTGTCGCCAGAACCAGGCGAACGATGTCGAAGTTGTTGTTACGCATCAATTGTGGCGCACGATGCAACTGCGCTTGCGTGCTGTGCGAGGTGGGAGATTCGGAGCCTGTCGTCTGTGCGGGAGAATCTTTCAAAGCCTGCATAACGTGCATAACCTACATATCAAGCGGGGAATCCACTCAGTCTAACTTACCACTGTGGAAGAACGTTCCCGCAGTAAAGCTGCCGATTGCCTTGCATCTTTCGAGGTATGAGGGAAGCGCAGAAACAACGCCGGTCGGACACAATGTCAAGTGCTCGCAGGAGTGACGAAGGCGATGGTGGCAAGGTAAAGGCGGCGTGCGGAACTGGGAAGGCGGTCCCCGATTGGAGTGAGACGAGCGCGGTCGGATGGCTCGAGACCGCGAAACAGTTTAACCAGGAAAAGATAGGTGGGGACGGCGACGCCGATAGCAAGGATGAGGCCGGGCAGGCCATGGATGACGTGGTCGATGGACCATGCGATCGCGGCCATGATGAGGGCGGCGGCGGATATCCGGATGGCTGAGCCGATGGGAAAGCTGAAGTTATAGAAGCGGCGCGCCTGCTGCCAGACGACCATGATGCCAAGGGTCTGCGAGAGCCCGTTGCCCCACGCCGCACCGACGGCACCGTAGCTGCGGATTAGAAAGTAGTCGAGCGTAATGTTGACCACACCGATGACCGAAAGCCAGGTAAGGAGTTCTTTCTGGCGGTCGGCGGTGCGCATGAGGACTTCGGAGATTTCCTGAAAAGCGCGTGGAACGGACAGGATGGCGGCGATGATTAAAACGGGGATGGCGGCGATATATCGGGAATCGTACGCGACGGAGATAGCGCCCCTGGCGATGGCCGCGGCGCCCAGGTGTACGGGGAGCGCGACGAAGAGAAGGAAGCGGCAGGCGTTTCTGACGATGCTGTCGACACGCGAGGGATCGCTGCTGGCTTCGACCATCAGGCTGTATCCGGTAGCGGGACCGAAGGTGCGTGGGAAGAGCAGAAGATTGTTGGAGAGACCGAAGCTGATGGAGTAGAAGGAGATTTGCTCGAGAGTCGAAAGCTTGCGGAGAAAGAACAATTCGGAGCGGTCCCAGACGACGGACATGAGCAGTTGCACGCCGATGGCCTGGAGGCAATACCGGCGGATGCGGTGGATGACATCTGTGGGAAGAACGTCGAGAGGAAGCTGGCGGAGTTTGCGGTTGAGAGGGATGGTGCGGAGAATGACTTCGACGGTGCGGCCGACGAAGGTTGCGGCGGCTATGCCGATGAGGTCCCAATGGAAGAAGAGGGTGAGGAAAATGACGAACGCGTAGGAGACGAGGTAACCGAGGGCGCTGCGGGTGTTGGGGGCGACATCCTCGAAGGCGTTGTTGGCCTGCGCCGGGACCCACGACATGACTCCCGGAGTGATCGCGAGGACCAGGATGCAGGACATGATTTTGTAGCCGGGTTCACCGAAAAATACGATGCCGGCGACGCCGAGTACGCTGATGCAGATGGCCCCGAGGAGTTGATAGCGGTAGGCGAGGTGATAGACGGCGTGCGCGGTGCCGGGCTTGTTGAGCGCGAGAAACTCCGACATGTACTTGCGCGTGGCGCCGGCCAGGCCCGTGCCGCTGGTGCGGGTTACCGTGATGACGAAGAAATTGATGTAGCTGAAATAGCCCATTTTCTGTGGGCCGAGATAGCGGGCAACAGCGATCGATGTTCCGAAAAAGACGATGGCTTCAAGGGCCGTTTCGAGACCGTACCAAAAGGAATTGTGAAGGATTTTTCCGGAAGTGGATTTTGCTTCTGAGGCCATTAGCTAAGGATAGCTTGCGGGAATCGAGGATGGCGTGGCGCGCAGGGGATTTTTATTGGTGGGTAATGTTTATGTTCGCGGTACTGGAGTTCGCGTCACGATTGATCTGGTCGGCGACGATGGTGGCGAGAGCGTGCGCGCCGGGATCGTTGAAGTGGACAAAATCCGCGAAGTTGCCGGCACCCGGTGCCATGAGAGTGGCCGCATCGACAACCGGGACCGAACGGCTGACGCCAATTTGACGGACGGTCTCGCTCATACGGTGTTCCATATCGAGCAGGCCTTGCTCCTTAAGTGATGGATAAAACTTTCGCCAGTCGACGAGAAAAGGCGCGTCGGCTGGATTGAGCTTGCTTCCGAAGCGACTGGCATGAGTCACGAGCACCACCTGCACGCCGTTGGCGAGAAACTGCTGGGTCAAGGTGTCGAGATCGGATTTGAATGCCTGGATATTCTGCTCGGGAAGGGTATCCATGGCGCCGACGGCGGTGATGTCATGCCTGGTCTGGCCGGCGCGAAGCCAATGCTGGAACGCATCCGGGAGTACGGTCTTCATGAAGGTTTCAAACCGTGCGTAAAGCCGTGGCTCGAAGTGCTGCGGCGCGGGTTGAGCCGGCGTGAGGGCGGGCAACGGAGCTCGCAGGTCAAAGGGCTGGTTAATGTCAATATAGGGCGTATAGCTGGGATAGATGACGGCGATTCTGGGCTGGACCGTGGAGAGAATTTGAGGGAAACGCTTCAGCGTAGTGGCCAGGGAAAGACCCATATAGGAAACATTCACCACTTCATAGTGATTGTCTCCGGCGCGCTGATTAAGGATGGACTCAAGTTGACGAGGCCATTCATTTCCCTGCGATTCATACTGGCCGAAAGTTTCTGAGGCGCCGACACAGGCGATGCGGTATGTGCCAGTGCGCAGTGCGGGGCCCCGATATCCAACTTCGTTCAAACGCCATTTGAGATAGCTGGCGTTCGGGCGGCCGTACTTGCCCAGAGAGTCATACTGATAGAGATTGTCGACGTTGTAGGTCGAGAAGAAGGGGGCGCCGTAGCGGACTTTGTCTTCGGTGCGCGCGCATACCTCCATGGTTAGCAGCGCGATGATCAGCCAGCCACAGACACGCAACGCAAATAAGGCTTTCTTCTTCATATCAGAACTGGAAGTAGATGAACGCTTTGGGCTGGCCGCCGAGGAAACATATAAAGTAAGCCGACACAGCGTAGATGACTGCGCGTCCTTCGGCGGGGAGCCAGTTCATGTCGAGGAAATTGAGCTTGCCGCGGACGTACTGGAAGATCTGAACGAGCAGAAGAGGCGAAGCGAAGGCAAGAACGCGCAGGGCAAGATGAGGATCGTAGCCGGAGAGCGGATGTGTGAGCGCCTGTGTCATGATGCGGATCTGATGGAAGCTTTCCGCGCGGAACAACATCCAGCCGTAGCAGGTGAACTGGAACATGATGAGGACACGAACGACAAAGGAAACACGCCGGCCAAATGGGGTGGAAGCACGAAAGATGCGGTCGGCCGTTGGACGGAACTCGCGGTGCAGCACCAGCAGCGCGCCGTGATAGAAGCCCCATAGAACGAAGTTCCACGCAGCGCCGTGCCATAGACCACCGATGATCATGGTGAGCATCAGGTTGCGCTTGACCTTCCAGGCCTTGCCGCGATTGCCGCCGAGCGGGATGTAAAGGTAATCGCGCAGCCAACTGGAGAGGCTGATGTGCCAGCGGTTCCAGAAGTCGGATGGGTTGGTCGCGAAGTAGGGCAGGTTGAAGTTCAGCATGAACTCGAAGCCCATGATCTTGGCGACGCCGCGCGCGATGTCGGTGTATCCGGAGAAGTCGCAGTAGATTTGAACGGCAAAAGCGTAGACGCCCATGAGCGTGGCAAAGCCGCTGGGCGACGGGGTCGAGAATACCTGGTTGGCGATGGGCGCGATGTTGTCCGCGATGAAGACTTTCTTGAAGTATCCGCAGAACATCAGGTGGAGACCATCGCTGATGTGCTGTCGCGTGATGACGCGAGGCCGGATGACCTGCGGCAGCAGGCTGTGCGCGCGCTGGATGGGGCCGGCCACCAGATGGGGGAAGTACAGGATCGCCAGCAGGAAATCGAAGAAGTTCCGGGTGGAGTGCAACTCGCCGCGGTAGACGTCGATGGTGTAACTGAGGGCCTGGAAGGTGTAGAAGGAGATGCCGATGGGCAGGATGATGCGTAGTGTCCAGGGGCTTAGGTGCATGCCCGCGCGGTTGAGCAATTCCTGCAGGGAGACGGAAAAGAAATTGAAATATTTGAAGAAACCCAGCAGGGCAAGGTTGGTGATGACGGAGAGATAGAGGTAACGTTTGCGGCCGGCATGCGGGGCGCCGCTTTCACTGATGTCCTGCATCTTCTGCGCGCACCAGTAGTCGATGGTCGTCGAAAAGAGAAGAGGGAACAGGAAGCGCCAGTCCCAGCAGGCGTAGAAAAAGCAGCTTGCAGCGAGCAGGAAAACGTTCTGGGCCTTGTGCGGCAGAGGGTAGTACACGCAAAGTACGACGACGAGGAAAACGGCAAAGGGAAACGAATTAAATAACATTACGGTCCGTAGGTCCCCCTTCTACGCTGACTGATGCGGACGCAGACCATGGGTTCCCCTCGAAGTCCGGTGCCACTTTGCGCAAGTTGAGCGTTACGTTGATCTTACACGCAGTCATCGGCTTGTAACAGGGAACCACGAATTCTCCGCGGCGTAGAATGCCACTATGGTGAAGGTCAAGCTGAGCATAGTTGTATTGCTCCTCGCTGTTTTCAGTGTATCGCTGAGTGCGCAGGTATCGATATGGGTCTTT
>Ga0070679_100003682_pt1 | contig 14036 bp, 21 predicted proteins | sample KBSC63BmetaG_FD_65652 | JGI IMG/M metagenome (GOLD analysis project Ga0070679, IMG submission 65652) | Corn rhizosphere microbial communities from Kellogg Biological Station, Michigan, USA - KBS C6-3B metaG | ecosystem: Host-associated > Plants > Roots > Rhizosphere | place: USA: Michigan... | reverse complement strand
AAGGCGTGGCGGAGTATAAAGCCACTGATGAAAATGTCATGGCAGTATTTTTGCTGCCGCCAGACTTCGAGACATGGCAAGCGCGTTTACAACGTCGTTATGGCGATGTGGTTGATGCCGTTGATCACCGGCTGAGATTGCAGACAGCACTCGATGAGCTGACGGAGCTACTGACCACTCCTCATTACACAGCGGTGGTCAATGACAATATTGATGAAGTGCTAGAAGAAGTGCGAGCCTATGCTCGCAGTCACACGGCTGACAAAAGCAAAGAGCATATAGCTCGTGATGTCGCCACTAAGCTTGCTGAAGACATCAAGGCTTATCTCGGCACTAGCTTAGCTTAAATAACAGAGGCGATATTGCTTGACACTCTTGACCAAGCCAAGAGCTCTAACATCATCTCACCCCCTTGAGCAGACCGCTCACCAGCCTATCTCTTCATTTTCTGTTCCAGTCCTCAGGCACGATAGATAGGCTACCGTTTCTTCCGGCCTTCGCAGAGAAATGATGAGCTAGGCTTACCGCTCTGCCAGGGGCAAAATGAGCTAGCACTCTTGACTTGTGAGTGCTAAAAACGGTATACTTCGGTTCAATAAGAGTTGGGACAGCTCTATGACCGATCGCCAGCAGAAAATTTTAAACGCCATTGTCGAACAACACGCTGAAGTCGCCAGTCCGGTGGGCAGTACGCTCCTAGCTCAACTTTTTAATGTTAGCTCGGCGACGATTCGTGCCGAAATGGCCGAACTTGAGCGAATGGGCTACATATCGCAGCCGCATACCAGCGCCGGACGCGTGCCCACGGACAAAGGGTATCGATTTTACGTCAACAACCTTAACGAAAACCGTTTGGGAGAGCTGCCTGAAGGACGCGCCGAAAAAGCGCTGGCTGCTCGTGTACAGCACGCTGGCTCTCCCGAGCGTATGATTCGTAATGCCGTCGACACACTCGTGGAGTTAACCCACAACCTTGGCTTGGCCACCATCGGCAACCAGCTTTACATGAGCGGGCTATCCAATCTTTTTGGTCAACCAGAATTCATGGTTGGCGGGCAGGCGCAGCAAGTGGCGCGACTTCTGGACAATCTCGAGCCATGGCTGCGTGAGGCGGCGCCAAATGAGCCACTCAGTGTGTACATCGGCGCAGAGAATCCCATCGGCCGCTCGGCTGGGGTCACGCTTATCATAAGCCGCTTCCGTAGTCCTTTCAGCGACCGCAGCTACATCGGCACGCTAGGTCCGACCCGCCAAAGCTACCGTGAGGTTATGCAGCTAGTGTCACGAGCAGGCCAGGAGCTCGAGGAAGTTTTATATGTATAAAATTACCAGCAAAATCATTGAATCAGGCGCTCACATCGTCAGCGATCACAGCGTGCTTGATAACAACAAGATTCTGGAGAGAGATCTGAAACGAGGCCGGGACTTATTCATTTTCCATCGACTTGTGAGTGCGATGGTAGGCTGCGCGAGAGAATCTGAAGATGAAGAAACCTTTAGCGTACTAGGAGATCGAGCGGCTGCCGCCATCGATTGTTTGCATCAACTCAAGCTACTTGATAGCAGGGATCGAGACATCGTCGAATTATTCTCAACTGAGGCGCTACGCCGGGCAATAGAGTTCTCGGGCATAATACCGGAGGAGTTTGATGCCAAAACAGCCTAAAAAATCGACCGATAAAGACGTTGAACAACTGCAAAAAATAGTTGCAGAACTGACACACGCGCTGCAGCGTGAGCGAGCTGACGCCATGAATATTCGCCGGCGTCACGAAGATGAAATCGCCAGCCTCAAAACTCATCTGAAAGCCATGGTCGTTAAAGACCTGCTTCCGGTAATCGATAACTTTGAGCGGGCGCTCCAGCATGTACCCAAAGATCTGGAAGACAACGATTATGTCAAAGGCGTCCAAGGGGTAGTTAAACAATTTGACAAAGCGCTGAAGCAGATAGGCGTTGAGCGCATACCAACCGTCGGCGAGCACTTTGACCCTGAATTTCACGAAGCTGTCAGCATGGAAGAAGGCGAAGGCCCGCATGAAATTGTCAGCGAAGAACTCCAAGCGGGTTATAAAATCGGCGACGACATCATCCGCCACGCTATCGTGCGGGTCAAGCAGCAATAATATTGCTTTTGGTTAGTTAGATGCCCCAGTCTAAAATGTACAGTTATGAGTTTTGAAAATTTTCCTGCTGCTCTTGAGCAGGACATTGACCTGACACTTAATGGCATCCGACATGCCATCGCGCTTCACTGGAAGGCCTACTATAGTCAACCCCCGGAAGAACGCTTAGGTGACCAGGACCGCTGGGATGATCAAATCCTCCTAACCTTACGCGAACTCGGAGTGGTTGACGAGCGCGTCGCAGTCGATATCAATGAGATTGCTAAGTTTGAAGCTCAGTTTCTATAGGAGAATTATGCCTGACCATGAATTAAGCAGAGAAGAGGAGCTTCAAATAAATTTCGCTGCCCAGAAAGCTCACGCGGAAGAACTTCTCGCCATGGGGGTGCATCCGTTTGAGGTGGCGGATAGGTTGCTAGACTTCAACCAGGGTATCGATGAAGGCTCTCACCTCGAACACACCGAACAAAAGATAGCCCTTTTTGAGCACCTGGACGAAAGAGTCGCTTATTTAGTGTATGAAAGAGGGTTTACAGCTAAAGAGGCAAGAAAAATTTTATATCTGTCGCTAATTCTTCATTCTGCTCCTCAAGAAACTTAGGAACGCCCTAAAAACGAGCGATCTCTTTGAATTAGCACTCTTGACACGAGAGTGCTAATTATTTACACTGGCAATACGGTAACAGGACTGCTAATCAGTTATGCAAGATAAATTAGAAATTGATCCATACGACGAGGCAGAAATCCTGGCTGCTCATCTGTCGACCTTTCGGGAAGAAGGACTTTTCGACAGCATAGAGACCGTCGGAATTCGTGGCCGGCTTGGCGAGCTTGTTCTGACAGGAAAAATAACCGAGACGAATTATCGAGCATTATTCTAAATAGCTAACGGAGGTAAAAATGAGCAAAATTATCGGTATCGACTTAGGAACGACCAACTCAGCCATGGCTGTCATGCAGTCTGGCAAACCGGAAATTATCGCCAACAGTGAAGGCAACCGCACCACGCCCTCTGTGGTGGCAATCAATAAAAATGGCGAACGTTTAGTCGGGCAGGTTGCTCGCCGCCAGCAGGTGACAAATCCTAAGAATACAATTTATGAAGTAAAACGCCTGATCGGCCGCAAATGGGATGATAAAGAAGTCCAGCGCGATCTCAAACTCATGGGCTACGAAATCGTCAAAAGCGGCAATGGCGTCAAGGTCAAAATGGCCGACAAAGAATACAGCCCGGAAGAAATCAGCGCCATGGTGCTGGGCAAGCTCAAAAGCGATGCCGAAAGTTTCCTCGGTGACAAAGTGACCGAAGCCGTCATCACCGTACCAGCTTACTTCGACGACTCGCAGCGTCAGGCTACCAAGGACGCTGGTAAAATAGCTGGCCTGGAAGTCAAGCGCATCATCAACGAGCCGACTGCCGCCGCGCTAGCCTATGGCCTTGATAAGGCTGAGAAAGCCGATGAAAAAATTGCTGTCTACGACCTCGGCGGTGGTACGTTCGATGTTTCCATCCTGGAGCTCGGCGATGGTGTGTTTGAGGTGAAATCGACCAATGGCGACACCCACCTCGGCGGCGCTGATTTTGACCGTGTCGTAATTAATTACTTTGCAGATGAGTTCAAAAAAGAGCATGGCATTGATATTACCAACGATAACGCCGCGATGCAACGCTTGCGCGACGAAGCCGAGAAGGCCAAGATCGAGCTCTCCACAGCCCAAGAAGTCGACGTCAACCTGCCGTTCTTGACAGCCGACGCTGATGGCCCGAAGCACTTTGAGCACAAGCTGACCCGCGCAAAGCTGGAAAGTTTGGTCGCCGACTTGATCGATAAGACTGCCGCTCCATGCGAAAAGGCACTCAAAGACGCCGGCCTGAAGGCTAGCGACATCGACGCTGTTGTGCTGGTCGGTGGTATGACCCGTATGCCGGCCGTCCAGGAGAAGGTAAAGAACATCTTCGGCAAGGACCCAATGAAAGGTGTCAACCCGGACGAAGTAGTCGCTATCGGCGCCGCTATCCAAGGCGGCGTGCTGCAAGGTGATGTCAAAGACGTCCTCTTGCTCGACGTGACGCCCCTCAGTCTCGGTATTGAAACGCTCGGTGGAGTCATGACCAAGCTGATCGAGCGCAACACCACGATTCCGACTAGCAAATCCGAAGTATTTTCAACTGCCGCCGATAACCAGCCGCAGGTTGAAATCCATGTGGCCCAGGGTGAACGCGAGATGATCGCCGACAACAAATCGCTCGGCCGCTTTATCCTCGATGGCATCCCGCCGGCGCCACGCGGTGTTCCGCAAATCGAAGTTACCTTTAACATCGACGCCAACGGTATCCTAAACGTCACGGCTAAAGATAAGGGTTCGGGCAAAGAGCAGAGCATTACCATCTCCGGCTCCGGTAACCTCGACAAAACAGAAGTCGAAAAGATGGCCAAGGAAGCTGAAGCCCACGCTGATGAAGACAAGAAGAAGCGCGAGGCTATCGAAGCCCGCAATCTCCTCGATAGCGCTGTCTATCAGGCCGAAAAGCTCAAGAAAGACAACGGCGACAAGCTGTCTGACGACGACAAAAAGACCCTCGACAAAGCTGTCGAAGCCGCGCAGAAAGTTGTCAAAGATGAGAAAGCGAGCAAAGAAGACCTGGAAGCTGCCGCCAAGGAATTGAATGACAAAATCATGCCGATCGGCGCCAAGTTGTACGAGCGAGCAGACGCCTCGGGCGAAGAAGCGGCTGAAGATACTGACGATAAGAAAAAAGACGAAACGATCGAAGGCGAAGTCGTCGATAAAGATAAAGAGGAAAAATAATGTCCTCTGGCGAATCGGCACCGCGGCCAGAAGTCACCCCCGAGCCTGACGAAGAGGTGATTTACGGCTTCGGCCCGCTACAAGCCTGGCCGCCAGTTGAATCACCCAATCAAACTGATGATGAAAACTAAATTTGTCGAGCTATTTCTGACGTGTGGCAGCTGGCAAGAAGCACAACGAATTGCTGACAGTTTACTTGAAAAAAGACTGGTGGCGTGCGTAGAATTCTTCGAAGTCCAATCGAAGTATCACTGGCAGGGTGCGCTTGAAGAAGCTAAAGAAGTGAAATTAATTATGCACGGCCTGGCCACTAATTTTAAAAAAGTAGAAACTGAAGTAGCTAAGCTACATAGCTATGAAACTTTCGTTCTCATTGCACTTCCTGCAGAGAATGTATCGGCCGGGGCTGCTAAGTGGTTGGAGACTGAAACGAATGAGTGAAGTATTTAATATAAATTCTGCCGCATCTATAAGATTCGACAAGGCGCTAAACGACCAGTCTCTGCGTGATTACATTGCAGTTAATTTCGCAGAAGAAGTACCAGAGCATCTTTCGCCCGACCAAGTTGAGCGTTTCCTCGACATGACAGAATACGAACTTAGATTGGCCATTCAGGGATTATACCGCCTGACAGACGGCGAGGCAGACATAATCATGCACCAATGCGTAAGCGCTGCTCAAGAAGCTGAGTAGCGTAAAATTAAAGGCGAGCAATGATCAACCCATATCGTTATTTGCAAGCTAAGGAACAGACGCCAAATCTTGACCGGGTCATGATGGCTGTCTGTATAGTGCACCCGCTGACTGCTTTGCCGCAGGTCTATACCATCTATCATCATCGAGCTGCCCAAGATGTCTCACTCATTACTTGGTTAGGATTTGTGCTCTTCGGAATCGTTTTTCTACTGTACGCTATCGCCCATAACGTTAAGCCGATGATCGTGAACCAGATTCTCTGGTTTTCGATCGATTTAGCGGTTGTGATAGGGGTACTGATATATGGCTAAGCGCGACTATTACGAAGTTCTGGGTGTCAAAAAGGACGCCAGTCCTGATGAGATCAAAAAAGCTTTTCGTCGCGCGGCTGTCGAGCATCACCCGGACCGAGGCGGTGATGAGACGAAATTCAAAGAGATCAACGAAGCTTATGAGGTACTCAAAGACACCGAGAAGCGAAAGCGCTACGATCAATTCGGCCACGCCGGTGTGGGAGGGGCAAGCGGAAACCCATTTGGCGGTGGTTTCGGCCAGGGCCAAAACGTCAACTTTGACTTCGGCGATCTAGGGCTAGGTGATATTTTTAGCAGCTTCTTTGGTGGTGGTTTCGGTGGCGGACCAAATCAGCGCCGACAAAACCGCGGCCGGGATGTCCAAGCAGACGTCGAAATCTCATTTGAGCAAGCTGTCTTTGGGACCGAGGTGGATCTGGGGCTGCAACTGCGCGACACCTGTGAACATTGCAAGGGTACGACGGTAGAGCCGGGCTATGAACTGAAAACTTGCGACCAGTGCCAGGGCTCTGGCCAGGTGATCACTGTGACCCGCACAGTTTTTGGTAACATCCAGCAAGCGGCCATATGTCCGAAGTGTGATGGCAGCGGCAAGATTCCTGAAAAAGTCTGTTCCGTCTGTCATGGCTCCGGCACGCAGAGTAAACGTCAAACGATCAAGTTGAAGGTGCCGGCTGGTATCGACGACGGCGCCACCATTCGGCTGCGTGAGCACGGCGAAGCCGTTGCCAACGGACCGAAGGGCGATCTCTATGTCAACATTCGGGTTAAGCCTCACAAACGCTTCACGCGTGAGGGCGATCTCATCTTGAGTGAAGAGCACGTCGACATGGTCTCGGCGGCGCTCGGTACAGAAATCGAAGTGCAGACGGTCGACGGTCCGATCCGCATGAAAGTCCCGGCGGGGACGCAGTCCGGTTCGGACTTCAAACTCTCCGGCCACGGCGTTCCACACATCAAAGGCAGCAGCCGTGGGGCGCATATCGTCACTATCATTGTCGATACACCGACCAAGCTGAGCAAGCAGCAACAAGATCTGCTAAGGCAATTCGGTAACTCTGGTAGCAAGAAAAAACTCTGGTAAACCATAAGCGGCTTGCAATCAAATAGTCGAAGGGTTAATAATGTTGGCAATGAAGCGTCAAAAGCTTGATCAAGCTGGGCTGATCCCTTTGCTCGTTACAGTGCTGCTGGTTGTCGTCGCTCTCATCTATCTCGCATACACCCGCGTGCTAAATGCCCAGCACTAATTCAATAAACTTGATATATCCCGTCTGGCACGGTAGCGTGTGAGCATGAACATATTACTGCTCGGGACAAAGCAAACTTCGGACAACCACGAAGATTATTACTTGGATTATGTAAAGTTTTTTGAGGTAGCCGGCTCATACGCCGACACGCAGCTCCAGGTAGAATACTGCATGCTCGAGGAGCTCTTTTTTACTATCGGCGACGGCGACTTTCATATTGTCAACACGCGCAGCCAGAAAGATATTAAAGACTATGATTTTGTGATGATACGCGGCTCTATCAGAGCGTTTATAGAAGAAGCCAAAGTTGTAAGCATGTACTTGCAGCTGCACAACAAAGCCGTCGTCAATGACTATAGCAATTTTCGTAGCTCGTCCAAGCTCGTCCAGGCGCTTCAATTCCAAGTCAACGGGCTGCCGGTCGCCACAACCGTTTTACTAAATGCCGCTACACAGGGACAGCTCGATAAGCTGCCCTTCTCGTATCCTTGTATCATGAAAGCGACATATGGCTCACACGGGAACAATAACTACCTAGTCGAAAGCTCAGAAATGGTCCAGCAGCACCTCAGAGAAAATCCTGATCTAAAGTTTGTGTTGCAGCGGTTCGTGCCGAATGACGGTGACTATCGCATCTTGGTAATTGACGATGATACGCTGGTCATCAAACGTTCTGCTATCGCAGGTAGCCATCTAAACAATACTTCGCAAGGCGGCAGTGCGGATGTAGTCGAGCTCGATAGCTTGCCGGCCGCTATCCATGAACAAGCCCGGGAGATTGTCAAATATCTCGGTATGTCGATCGCCGGTGTTGACGTGCTGTATGATCCCAAATCAGGCGAATTTAGCTTTTTGGAAGTGAACGCCCAGCCGCAGCTGATGAGCGGCGCTTTCGTGCAAAAGAAGGCTGAGATGTTCGGCCGATATCTGAAGAAGCTCAATACTAGGTGAGTTGTGAAAAAGGCTTGTTCGCCAGTACGCACAGCACATTACGGTGCTCTGAACGGTCGAGCGAAACATTATCCAGTTGCGGATTGTTGTTGTGACGATCGATCAGGTAGAAACCGTCATCTGATAGTGAGCGAGCTGCTTCAGCATTGATGCGGCTTCGAAGAGAAGAGTCAGTACCGAGCAATTGAGCGCAAACTAAAAACTCAAATTTGTTATCGAGATTTATGTCATCGTAACGGTCTGTAATTAATTGCTCAAGCTCGCGTAACATCGATAGATAGACCGCTTTATGTCGGTCGGGGACCAAGCGGTAATAAAAGATAGATTCGCCAATGATACAATGCGTGTAAAGATAAATAAGCAGTTGTAATTGGGTTAAATCGTTCAAATCATAAGCTCGCTTGCCGATGTTCAAAAACACAGCCGGGTCAAATAGCTCAGCTTCTAAAACCACTCTGCCGTATAAATACAAAAAATTTATGGCGTGGGTGGATAATATGGCGGTTGCCTGTTCATCCGCCAGCAATTGTTGCGCAAGCTTATCTAGAACTACGGCTTCAAAAAATTTTTCTAAAGATCCTCGAGCATCAATCTTGTAAATGTTTTTGGCGAACGCGATGCGGAATAAAGCCAACACAGCAGGCTTTAACAGAGGATATTTTTGAAAATATGGTAGCCGAAGTTCGGCAGCATTTTTGGAGCCGTGGGTGGGTGAAGCTGCAGCACTGTCAACTAGCTGCTGTATGGCTTCGGCGACGTCGCCATTGCAGGTGAAAGTATCACGCATATAAGCTAATAAGTGAGAGGCTTCAGGGCTCTGAGACCACAGATAATTACGAGAGGCAAAATGAAATTGCTTCTCAAATGATAGCTCGTCAAAATGATCGATGTAGTACTGGTAAATGTTATTGCTTAAATCAAGCATTTATGGTATTATTTACTACTTGCATACAGTAGTATTGTAGAGAAGAAATGAAGAGCGATAAAGAATTAAGTTTGATTGGTAGGGCCGAGACCATTGATCTCATTGATTTAGATCTTAAAAAGGTTCCCGCCAAGGTTGATACCGGAGCTGACATCAGCTCTATCTGGGTGAGTTCAGTGCGCGAGAGCTCCGAAGGACTTCGAGTAATTTTCTTTGGCAAGGGCAGCGAGCACTATACGGGCCGTGAGATGGTATTCCCAGGGGGTTTTTCGCTTACACGTGTAGCAAATTCGTTTGGCCATAAGGAACCAAGGTATAAACTTAAGCTGCGGATAAAGATCAATGACAGGCTGGTTCGCGCGACGTTTACACTTGCTGATCGATCCGAAAAGCTCTATCCCGTCTTGCTTGGCAGGCGTTTATTGAAAGGCAAGTTTTTGGTAGATGTGTCTCAAGGAGATCCACTTCATCAAGAAGAAAGAAAGCGCAGAGCTAGATTAGAAAAAGAACTTAATGGATCAAAGAGGCTTAAATGAACATTGTCATACTCTCAAAAGGCCCGGCCAACTACTCCACCCGACGCCTGAAGGAAGAGGCCACAGAACGCGGACACAACGTGCGCGTTATTAATTATGCCCGCTGCTACGTGACTGTCGAGCAGGGAAATCCGGTCGTCTACCACAAAGGCGAGGCCATAAAAGAGGTGGATGTAATTATCCCGCGGATCGCTTCTCGGCTGACAAAGTACGGCACCTCTATCGTCCGGCAATTTGAAATGCAAAATGTGCCTACGACCACCAGTTCGATCGCGATTGTTCGCTCCAGGGACAAACTGCGCAGCATGCAGTTGATGGCAAAGGCCGGCGTCGGCATCCCCAAGACAGTCTTTGCCCGCGAAGCCGTGGATCTCGATAACGTGCTCGAGCAAGTTGGCGGCGCGCCGGTCATCATCAAGGTCGCCCGCGGCACACACGGTAACGGCGTGGTACTAGCTGAAACCCGCAAAGCCGCCAAAGCCGTGATGCAGGCCTTTTACGTGGAGGGTGTGAGCTTCGTCGTCCAGGAATTCGTGGCTGAGAGCGCCGGCGTCGACATCCGCGCTTTTGTCGTTAATGGCAAAGTAGTCGCTAGTATGTTACGACAAAGCCTCGATGATGATTTCCGCTCGAACCTGCACCAAGGGGGTGAAGGTATCCCCGTAAAACTGACCGCAGAAGAACGTCGAACCGCCCAAAAAGCCGCCAAAGCCATGGGGCTACCCGTCTGCGGTGTCGATATGATGCGCAGTGAGCGCGGCCCGCTCGTTCTGGAAGTCAATTCCAGCCCTGGCTTTGGTATCGAAAAGGTCACCAAAAAGAATGTCGCGCTGCCCATTATCGAATACGCCGAACGTATTGCTCGAGCTGGCCGCCGCAAAGATAAAGTGGGAGCCTAGAATCCTTCGGCATAACGCTCATGGTATTATGAGCGTATGTCCCCTGATGCCACTCTGGCAGCAATAATGGCCGCGCCGCTGGTGCTTCTGATGGCCTTACGTATCAATGCCACCCTCGTTTTCCTCAGTCTCTGCCTCGGCAGCGTTTTGGTTGAATTTGTAGCCGACGACGCCAATTCGTTCTTTGATCTGTTTAATCTGCATGCCAGCAAAGTCACGCACGCGGACAATAACACCATTAAGATCTTTCTACTGCTCCTACCGGTCATACTAACGACCATTTTTATGATCAGGACAGTCAGCGGTCATGCCCGCCTGGCCCTGAATCTGCTGCCAGCGGTTGGCGTGGGACTACTCGGCGCGCTACTGCTCGTGCCGCTGTTGCCGGCAGGTTTGAGCCACAATATAGTCCGCTCTGACCTTTGGGACCAAGTGCAAAAAGCCCAGACGTTGATCGTCGGAGCCAGCGCGCTGATCTGTCTGCTGGTGCTGTGGTTGCAGCGACCGAAAACCGGCGAAGGCAAGCACAAAAAGCACTAGCTTCGACAACAACCCTTTTTGCGGTATACTTAATACGCTGTTATGAAGAAGTTAATCACAAGCATTTTAGCCGGAGCTACTATTATTCTGTCCACCGGCGGGGTAGCTGCTGCGCTCGGACAATATACGACGGGTACGACAGGCACAGACGTGAGCTGGCCGAATTGTTCGGCGAGCATACCCAAGGCTGCTTTTGGCATCGTCGGTGTCACCGGAGGGGCTGGTTTTAGTCAGAATGGCTGCCTGAAGGCCGAGGCTTCGCACTTCGTGAACCTCAGCTTATATGTAAACACCGGTTACCCCGGCCAATCGACGGGGATCAACTACCAAAGCGCGCCAAAGGCTTGCGGGACCACTGACCTCAACTGTCTAGCTTATAATTATGGCTACAATGCCGGACAGTTTGCCTTCAATTATGCTCAAAGCTCAGGGGTATATTCCAACACCTGGTGGCTGGACGTCGAAACGATGAATACCTGGACGAACGATACTGCCCAAAACCAAAATAGTCTGCAGGGCGAGGTTGATTCACTCAAAGACGCAGGCGTAAACACCGTGGGTGTTTACAGTACGACCGCGCAGTGGAAGAGCATTACTAATGGCTGGCAGAATGGCTTGCCGTCATGGGGTGCCACGACCTGGACGAACGCCAAGCAAGCAGCAACCTATTGCCATGGGCATGAATTCACCGGCGGCCCTTCATACCTCATGCAATTCACGCCAAAGCGCAGCCTCGACCAAGACTACGTCTGCTAGATTGACTTTCAAGCCAAATTACGGATAATGTAAGGAGTTAAATCCTCCTTTGTATTATCAAAATTCCAAACCAAGCGATAGCTGTTTGGAGTTTTGAAAGGAGGACCGTAGCTCTAAGTCGAAGCTTTTGCCTGATTGGCAAAACGAGGCAAGAGCGTACGGGACGACGGGGGCCCATAGCTCAGCCGGTTAGAGCACCTGCCTTTTAAGCAGGGTGTCGTGGGTTCGAGTCCCACTGGGCCCTCCAAGCAAAGAGTCCGGCCTTGTGTCGGGCTTTTTGCTTGGCTGTTCTTGGGGACTTGGTTCCATGACCTGACGGCGCCAGCCGGCAGTAGTCGTGGGTTCGGTCATCAAAGCCGCGCAGATGTTGGCATCGAGCACGGCTGCAGATGTGTGTTGCCCCACGGGGCCCTCCACTAGTCAGAGATTAGACAGAAGCTGCATCGGCTGTTTTTTATTGCCTGAACCTGTGGTCGTATTTTTTTAACACACAATCGGTGGTTGCCTCTTGCGGGTCGCCTATAGGCGTGCATCTGCCGGCAGGAATACAGTTATTTTGCACCCTATCAAGCACCGTACATTTGTCAGAATGCTGGCCTACGAAATAATAAGCCAAAGCTAGAACTAAAAGAGCAATTAAAACTCCCATAACAGTAATTTTTTGTTTCTTCTTCATATTTTAACTATACCAATATAAATAGCTTTAGTACCAAGCTGTCGGACCTGTTGGTGCTGGCTCGGTGGCTCTTTTCATTGCTTTCAATCGAGAGCCGAGCCGCCAAGATTGTTATAATTCAACTATGCAAGAGGTGATTACGATACTCGAAGCCAGCATTGAGCAAGCGCGTTGGGAAGAGCTGCGGAGGATTTATGAGAAGGAGACCAAGAACATCCCTCCTGGCATCCGGCAGACTTTTCTTTTGAAATCACAAAGTCGTCCACATGTCTGGCGGGTGGTAACTCATTGGCGCAGCCTGACAGATTTGGATGAGATGCGCGCCACAGAAAGCGTACCGGTAGCGGTGCGAATATTCAGATCGGTTGGCGCTGAACCTCAGCTAGAAATATGGGATATAAGTAAACATGCAACAGGGTAAATACTTAAAAACCAAGCCAGCAATTAAGCATAAGCCCAGCAGTATAGCATAAAAGTACAGGGGGATTTTTCACTGCGCGCTTCCCTTAAGCGAGCTAGAGTGAAAATGACAAATATTAATTTAACAAGGAGGTATGCTATGGCAACACAAGATCGTGGATTCGCATCAATGGATCCAGATAAGCAAAGGGAAATCGCCAGCAAAGGCGGTAAGAGTAGCGGCGGTAACTTCGCAAATGACACGAAACGCGCCAGCGAAGCCGGCAAGAAAGGCGCAGCAGCTCAGCCGAAAGAGGCTAAAGCAGAAGGCGGACGCAATAGCCATCGCGGCAGCACCAGCTAGCGCCAGCCTTACCTACCCCTGAAAGACCGTCACCACAGGCGGTCTTTTCTTTGCCTTAAAGCTTAACCCTCTCTTAATTTTGCCCAAGGATGAGCTGCTCGCTTGTTAGAGTGGGTGCATGCAGGCGATGTGGCGCCATCGCTATCGGCGCACTACATTCATAAGCGCGGCTTGCGTGAGCTTTCTGATTGGCATTGGTTTGGGCAGCTCGCAGCAATCAAAGGCTAGTGGGTTTTTGGGCGTGCTTGTCATCGTCTGGGCGATTTATCGCCGCAAAACACTTATAACGCTGTTGATAGTATGCCTGATCGGCCTGGCGCTTGGCCTGATAAGGGGAGGGGCGGTGCATAGAAAGCTGCAAGCGGACGATTACCTTGTCGGCCAGAAAGTATCGCTGATAACCCATGCTTCATCGGATGCGGTCTATGGCTATAGCAGCCAGCTGGCATTTGACGCCGCGCACGCTCAGTTAGCCAACGGCAATCAGTTAACGGGGGATCTGCAAATCAGCGGCTTTGGCGTGAATGCCGTATACGAAGGCGACACAGTGGCAGTGAGCGGTAAGCTGCAGCTAGGGCGCGGCCGCTATAGTTACCGACTCAACTATGCGCAGCTGGCAGTGTTACGTCACCACACGAGCTATATCGCCGTCGTGAAGCGAAAATTTACGGCCGGTATGCAGACTGCGCTGCCTGAGCCATTGGCCTCGTTCGCCATGGGTCTGCTGATCGGCCAGCGGAGCTCGTTGCCGACCGATGTTAAACAGGCTCTCTTGATGGTCGGGCTGACGCA
>Ga0070679_100003679_pt1 | contig 14043 bp, 14 predicted proteins | sample KBSC63BmetaG_FD_65652 | JGI IMG/M metagenome (GOLD analysis project Ga0070679, IMG submission 65652) | Corn rhizosphere microbial communities from Kellogg Biological Station, Michigan, USA - KBS C6-3B metaG | ecosystem: Host-associated > Plants > Roots > Rhizosphere | place: USA: Michigan... | reverse complement strand
TTTATGCGCCGACGCGGCTACAAATGGGTGCGCCGCACCGGATTGAACTCCTGGTACGTTCCGGAAGAGATGCCGATGCCGGTGAGCTTGTTTGGCCGCTGGCAATTTGTCCGCAAACATGTCCTCGGCGTGCCGCTTCGCCGGTTTCGCGACGCCAAGCGCCGCTGGCGCCGCCAATAGCGTGAGCGGGGCGCGCCGGCTGTCAGTTGCGCCACATCCGCTCGATATCGGAGAGCGCTGTGTCCACGCCGACCCATGACCAGTCCGGCATCTGGTGGCGAAACCAGGTGACCTGTCGCTTGGTGTAGCGGCGGGTGTCGCGCTTGCCGCCCTCCGCCGCCTCCTGCAAGTCGATTTCATCGAGCAGGTACCGCCGCAGCCAAGGCACGCCGTGCGCCTTCATAGCCGGCAACATCGGATCCAGGCCGCGTGCGGCGAGCGCCCTCACCTCGTCCAGCGCACCCGCCGCGAGCATGCCGTCGAAACGAGCATCGATCCTGCGATAGAGCTCCGTGCGATCAATGGCGAGAAAGACCTTCACGGCGTGATCGGGATTGAGGATCGCCGGCATACCGTCGCCGTGCCAATCGGCGAGCGAGCGGCCGGTCGTCTCCAGCACTTCGAGGGCACGAGCGATGCGCATGCGGTCCGCCGGCTTGAGCCGGCCGGCCATCACCGGATCGCGGCGCGCCAACTCAGCGTGCAGCGCCTCGGGCCCTTCCCGGTCGCAGCGTGCGCGAACCGCAGCGCGAATGTCGGCGGGCGTCGACGGCACCGCCGAGAGCCCCTGGGTGAGCGCCTTGAAATAGAGGCCGGTGCCGCCCACCACGATCGGCACCCGGCCATCCTGTTTGGCCTCCGCCAGAGCCGCCCGCGCATCGCGGCACCAGACCCCGACCGAATGGTTCTCCGCCGCATCGACATGACCGTAGAGCCGGTGCGGCACGCGCGCCTCCTCGGCCACCGTCGGACGCGCCGTGATGATGCGAAGATCGCGATAAACCTGCATGGAATCGGCATTGATGACGACGCCGCCAAGCCGCTCAGCCAGTGTCAGCGCCAGCGCCGACTTGCCGCTCGCTGTCGGGCCCGCGATTAAAATCGCACGCAACTGCAATCCTCGAGACGCTAATTCTTGTTGAGTTTGTTTCTGACCGAAGAGAACGTAGGCAGGCTTGGATCGGGAGGCAACGACCTGAAGGTCGAGGTCAGAGGTCGTCCACTTTCGACCGAGGCCCGGATCGAGGCTCGTATCTCCGGCGGCAGTTCCGTGCCGAAAAGGTGAGTGCGGCTCAGGGTTGGCTCCTGAAGATCGCGCGGGTCGTAATCCTTTGCGCTCCACGTGCCCCAGCGCGTTGCCTCGGCCAAATCGCGCGTCACACCCATTCCATCGCTATAAGCCAAAGCGACATTCATGGCGGCAACGGGGTTGCCGGTCCGCGCAGCCTCCATACACAAGCGGAAGCCCTCCTCCCGCGAAGCGGAATGAAGCATCCCCGTCAGATAAAGCTGGCCGAGATTGTTTTTCGCCGGCGCGAAACCTTTTTCCGCGGACTTTCGGTACCATTCTTCAGCACGCGCAAATGGCTCCAGACCGTTGGGCCTGTCAGGAATCGGCGCGTTGTTCGCAGCAGCCTGTTCGGCGGCCTTTTCCGCAGCCAGCATCGTCGGCACGATGTTTCGAATGCCGGACTGTTCGTAGGTCCAGGCTAAATGAAACATCGAGGCCTCGTCCTGCCCATCGCGCGCGGCCCGCTCATACCAACCCGCGGCGCGGTCGAGATTGTCGCGCCGCGACCAGACATGCCCCATCGCGCGCATGCGCGTAACGCACGACGCGCTCGGCGCCGTCCGGCTGCAGGTCAATACAATGCCAAGTTCGCTGATTTGCGGAATGAACAGGAAAGCGGCCAGCACCGCGATGAGAGCCATCGCGAAAAAGACCGCAAATTTCGCCGCGCGGCGCATGGTTTGGCTTCCATCCTGACGCCGAAGAGGCTACCGAACGTTTGCTAATACCCCATGAAACCGATCTTCAAGAATTGGCCGCAACTTCGATGGAACTGGTCCTGACCCTGATTGGCCCTGCCGGCACGCTTGGCAGCACTGCGGTTTCACGGGCGCGCGAGGTGATTTACGGAGCGACAGCGTCGGTCTGGCTGGCTGCGGAAACCGCTGTCGATATCCCTTTCGCGGCCAGCGGCGACTGGCACGGCATCGCCGCGCGCGTGCGCGCCGCCGTCGGGGCACCGATCGACGTGGTCGTGCAGCCGCGAACGCATCGGCGCAAACGGCTGTTTCTCGCCGATATGGACTCCACCATGATCGGTCAGGAGTGCATCGACGAACTCGCCGACCATGCCGGGATCAAGGCCCATGTCGCCGCCATCACCGAGCGCGCCATGCGCGGCGAAATCGCTTTCGAACCCGCGTTGCGCGAGCGTGTGGCTCTGCTCAAAGGACTGCCGGTGTCCGTGGTCGATGACGTGATTGCCAAGCGCATCGTGCTGACGCCTGGCGGCCGCACCTTGGTCGCCACGATGCGGGCCCACGGCGCCTACGCCTGTCTGGTGTCCGGCGGCTTCACACTATTCACCGGCCGGATCGGCGCCGCCATCGGCTTCGACGAGAACCACGCCAATGTGCTGGTCGTCGGCTCAGACGGCCGGCTCACGGGCACCGTTGTCGAGCCGATCCTCGGTCGCGAAGCCAAGCTCGAGACGCTCAACAGGCTGCGTCAACATCTGAAGCTCGTGCCGCAAGACACCCTCGCGGTCGGAGACGGCGCCAACGACATTCCGATGATCGAGGCCGCCGGCCTCGGCGTCGCCTATCACGGCAAGCCCGCCGTCGCGGAGGCCGCCGCCGCGCGGATCGATCACGGCGACCTCACCGCGTTGCTTTACATGCAGGGCTATTCGCGCGCGGAATTTGTCGAAACGCCATAACGAAAAAGGGCGGCCCAACGGCCGCCCTTGAAACGCGCTTGCGGACGTGCCGATCACTCGATCGGCAGCGCCACGAACAGCATATCGCCCTCGGCTGTGGCAACCAGGAGCAGCGCGGTCTTCTTCCCGGCCTTCTTCAGCGTATCAACCCGGCGCTGCACGTCAGCCGGCGCCTTCACCTGCTCCTGCTCGACGGCGACGATGGTCGCGCCGGCCGCCAGCCGCTTGTCGGATGCGGCGGAGTTCGCATCGACGCCGGTGATGACGACGCCTTTGACCGAGTCCTTGATCTTGTACTTCTTGCGCAGCTCATCGGACATGCCCGCAAGCTGGAGGCCCAGCGACTTCTGCACCACCGACTTCTCTTCCGGCGGCGTGGATTTGGCCGACGCCTTAACCGGCTTGTCGGTGTCCTCAAGCCGGCCGAGCTTGACGGTCTTCTTCTCTTCCTTGCCCTTGCGGACAACAATCACTTCCACGTCTTTATTGACGGGCGTATCGGCAACGATGCGCGGCAGGTCGCGCATTTCCTTGATGTCCTTGCCGTCGAACTTGACGATGACATCGCCGGCTTCGATGCCGGCCGGTTTCGCCGGTCCTTTGTCGTCCACGCCGGCGACAAGCGCGCCGCGCGCCGGCTTGATGCTGAGGCTCTCGGCGATCTCGTCGGTGACCTGCTGAATCTTGACGCCCAGCCAGCCCCGCCGGATTTCGCCGAACTGCTGGATCTGCGACGTGACAGCCTGCACGACCTTCGACGGCACGGCGAAGCCGATACCGATCGAGCCGCCAGATGGCGAGATGATCGCGGTGTTCACACCGATCACGTCGCCGTCGAGATTGAACAAAGGACCACCCGAATTGCCGCGATTGATCGCGGCATCGGTCTGAATGTAATTGTCATAGGGTCCGGAGTTGATGTCGCGGTTGCGCGCCGACACGATTCCGGCGGTGACCGAACCGCCGAGGCTGAACGGATTGCCGATGGCGATGACCCACTCGCCGAGCCGGATCTTGTCGGAGTCGCCGAACTTCACCGCGGTCAGCGGCTTGGTTGGCTTGACCCGCAGCACGGCAAGGTCGGTCTTCTGATCGCGTCCGACGAGCTCGGCCTTCAGCCGCGTGCCATCGGTGAGGATGACGGTGATTTCGTCAGCCTCGGCGATCACGTGATTGTTCGTGACGACGATGCCGGACGGATCGATGATGAAACCCGAGCCCAGCGAATTGACGCGGCGCGGCGAGCGCGGCGTCTGGTCGTCCCCGCCCTGGCCGCGGCGGTTCTTGAAGAATTCGTCGAAGAACTCCTCGAACGGCGAACCCGGCGGCAGTTGCGGGGTGGGCGTGGCGCGCGCATCCACCTTTTGCGACGTGGAGATATTGACCACCGCGTCGATCACTTTTTCGGCAACGTCGGCGATATTCTCCGGCCCGCGCGCGAACGCCGGCGCCGAGAGCATGGGCAGCGCAAGCGCAGCGACCGTCGTTGCAGCCAAGGCGGATCGGCGGACGGCGTGCGTAAAAGCGGTGAACGGGCGGGCCATGGCCTTCAATTCTCCTGGCAAGCGTTGTTTCGGACAGTGACATTCCGCCCGCAAGAAGCGCAAGCGCGCGTGCGGCCGGGGACTGAAGCGTCGGATTGGGGCGGAATAGCGGCCCTATGTGCCGGTCAACCCCGCACCAGCCAGACCAGAACCACTCCGATCACCGCCGAAACGATGCCCATGATGCGAAGGGTGCTGTCAGGTGTCTCCCTGACGTGCTCCATCGCGCGCTTCACAGGCGTCGGAAAGGCGGCGAACAGAATTCCCTCGATAGCAAATACCAAACCGATCGCGACCAGAAAGTCCCACATCGTCGCCAGCCATCACCCCGTTGCGCGCCCCCCGGACTTCGCTATCGCTGGGCGGCTGGCGGCGGTGTCGCCCCGGCGGCGTTCGATCGCGGCGCCGCGTTTTCGCGCGGCTTGCCTGACGGGTCGACGAAATAACGGAAGAACTCCGAGTCCGGCTGCAGCACCATGCGCGTATCGTTGGCCCGCAGTCCGGTTTCGTAAGCCTGCATCGAGCGATAGAACGTAAAGAAGTCGATGTCCCGGCCAAACGCATCGGCGAAGATGCGGTTTCGTTCGCCGTCGCCCTCGCCGCGAAGCTGTTCCGATTTCGACGTTGCCTCGGCCACGAGCACCGTGACATCGCGATCAGCCTTGGAGCGAATCTCCTGCGAACGCTGACTGCCTTGGGCACGGAACTCCGCCGCCTCGCGCTGACGTTCGGTCTGCATCCGCTGATAGACCGCCTGGCTGTTCTGATCCGGCAAATCGGCGCGCCGAATGCGGACATCGACCACCGTGATGCCGTAGACGCGCGCCTCCTTGTCGAGCTGTTCGCGAACGCGCGCCATCAACTGCGCCCGCTCGTCGCGCACGACATGCGTGAGCGTGGCTTCGCCCAGCACGCGCCGAAGCGATGCGTTCAACAGAATCGAGAGCTGCGAGTTGGCGCCCTGGACCGTGGTGACGGTCTGATAGAAGCGCAGCGGCTCCTGGATTCGATAGCGCGCGAACGCATCGACCACGAGACGCTTCTGGTCGGAGGCGATCACCTCCTGCGCCGGATTCTCCAAGTCGAGGATGCGCTTATCGATGGCGATTACGCTGTCGATCAGAGGCACCTTGAAGTTGAGGCCCGGTTCAGTGACCACGCGGACCGGCTCGCCGAGCCGGACCAGCAGCGCCTGCTGCGTCTGATAGACGGTGAACAGCGACGAATAGCCGAGCACAAGCGCGGCGATCGCAAGGACGATGGCGACGCCACCGGCGACTCCCAATCTCATCGCGCGCTCCCGTTCTGAGTTTGCGGCCGCCGTGCCAGTTCATTGAGCGGAAGATACGGCACGACACCGCCGGACTGACCATTGTTATCGAGCAGAATCTTGTCCGCGCCGCCCAGCACACGCTCCATCGTCTCGAGATACATGCGCTTGCGCGTCACCTCGGGCGCCTTCTTGTATTCCTCATAAATCTTCAGAAAGCGGGAGGTCTGACCGGTCGCTTCGGCAACGGTCTGCGACTTGTAAGCGTCGGCGGCCTGGAGAATTTGCGCCGCCTTGCCGCGCGCTTCAGGAACCACGCGGTTGGCGTAGGTTTGCGCCTCGTTCTGCGCACGCTCAAGGTCGGCGCGCGCGGCCTGAACGTCACGGAAGGAATCGATCACCTGCTGTGGCGGATCGACCTTCTGCATCTGAACCTGCTGGATCAAAATGCCGGAGCCGTACTGGTCCAGCGTCTTCTGCATCAGATCCTGCACCGCGACTTCGACGTTCTGCCGAGCGCCGGTCAGAATGGGTTGGATTTCGGAGCGGCCGATCACTTCGCGCATCGCGCTTTCGGCCACGGCCTTCACTGTGCCTTCGGGGTTTTGAATGTTGAACAGATATTCGCCCACACCATTGGGCTTGATGCGCCAGATCACCGAGAAGTCGACATCGACGATGTTCTCGTCGCCGGTCAGCATCAGGCTCTCTTCTGGCACGTCGCGCACGGTGGTGCCGCGGCGAAGATCGTCAACGATGCGCATGCCGACGTCGATCTTGCGAACCGCCAGCGCCTTCGGCGTCAGCACGGTCTCGATCGGATACGGCAAATGGTAATTGAGGCCCGGCGGCTTCTCGGCGACCTGCTTGCCGAAGCGGAGCACCACGCCAAGCTCGTCCGGCTCGACGCGGTAGAAACCCGAGACGCCCCACAGCACCAGGGCGCCGAGCACGATCAGCGCAAAGCCCCGCCCGCCCAGGTTGCCGCCTGGCAGCACGGTCCTGAGTTTGTCCTGGCTGCGCCGCAGCAACTCCTCGAGGTCAGGTGGCGTCGGTCCGGACGATTGCGGCCCCGAACCCCAAGGCCCCTTGGACCCGCCCGATCCCCAGGGCCCGCCGCCCTGATTACTCCACGGCATGAAATCTCTCCTCGGAGACAGCCATCACGGTGGCGCTCCATTTTGCTGGTGAGGTTATAGGGGAGCCACCCCCACCTTACAACGCATGGCGCTGGCGCGGCTCAACATGCTGGCCGGACTGATCTTTCCCATTCGCCCCAAACTCAAGCCCGTGCATAGGTTACGTGGTCGAAAGCGGCCTCGTCCTGCGGGCCAGCCGGATGCTCGCTGCGCGCCACGGCGCGCCACACATTCGGATCGATCGGCGGAAAGTGCGTGTCGCCGTCCGGCCGCGCGTGCACATGGGTAATCTCAAGCCTGTCGGCAAGAGGCATGCACTGCGCGAAAATGTCCGTGCCGCCGATCACCACGATTTCGCCGACGCCCCGCCGCAGCGCATCGCCACGACCGGCCGCGAGGGCTGCGTCGAGGTTTGTGGCGGCCAACACCCCGTGCGCGGTGTAGCTCGTGTCACGGCTTACCACGATGTTGGTGCGCCCCGGCAAAGGGCGGCCGATCGACAGATAGGTTTTGCGGCCCATCACCACCGGCTTGCCCATCGTCAGCATCTTGAAGCGCTTGAGATCGGAGCTTTGCCGGAACGGCAGCGCGTTGGCACGCCCAATCACGCCGTTGTCGGCGATGGCGGCAACCAGAACGATTGCGGCGCGCTGCGGCGTCGTCACGCTCACACCGCCACCTTGGCCTTGATGTGCGGGTGCGGATCGTAGCCTTCGAGGGTGAAATCCTCGAAGCGGAAGGCAAAAAGGTCCCGCGCATCGGGATTGATTTTCATCGTCGGAAGCGCGCGCGGCGCCCGCGAAAGCTGCAGCCGCGCCTGCTCGATATGGTTGAGATAGAGATGCGCGTCGCCGAACGTGTGAACGAACACGCCGGGTGCGAGGCCCGTCACTTGCGCGACCATCATGGTCAGAAGCGCATACGAGGCGATGTTGAACGGTACGCCGAGAAAGATGTCGGCCGAGCGCTGGTAGAGCTGACACGACAACCGGCCATTGGCGACGTAGAACTGAAACAGGCAATGGCATGGCGGCAACGCCATCTTGTCGACGTCGGCCGGGTTCCAGGCCGTGACAATAAGGCGGCGCGAATCCGGATTGCGCCGGATCATCTCCACCACGCTGGCGATCTGATCGATGGTGCGGCCATCCTGCGCCGGCCACGAACGCCACTGCCGGCCATAGACAGGACCGAGATCGCCGCGCTCGTCGGCCCATTCGTCCCAGATCCGCACGCCATGATCGTTGAGGTATTTGATGTTGGTGTCGCCGGCCAGGAACCACAGCAACTCGTGTACAATCGACTTCAGATGCAGCTTCTTGGTGGTGGTCATCGGAAAGCCTGCAGCCAAGTCGAACCGCATCTGGTGTCCGAACACCGAAACGGTCCCCACGCCGGTGCGGTCGCGCTTCTCGACGCCGTCGGCGAGCACATGCTCCATCAATTCGAGATATTGTCGCATCGGCTGGCCCGTAAAACCGCGACGCGCCGCGAGGCGCTGAACGCCGGGCCGACCAGGCTCCGGCGGCGTCCTTATATAATGCGGGAAACGAAAAAGGGGCGGACGGAACCGCCCCTTTTGCACAGACTTGGCGTTCAGATCGGGCGCCGAGATTTACCGCCGATCCGAATTTCCCCCTGATTCAGGGGTGGCGCCAGCGTTCCAGACTTCGCAGGCGGCCCGGCCTCGCGCCCGAGGCGTTCCCGGGAGGCCGCGCTAGTTCGTCCCGACTCCCTTGATGATCGGGGTCCACTTGGCGATTTCGCTCTTCACCAGGTCTCGAAGCGCGATCTGGCCGCGCCGGTTGCCGTCGGGGATGTCGCTGCCAAGGTCGAGCAAACGCTTCCGCGTGGCGCTGTCGTCTAACGCTTTCGAGAGCGCATCGCTGAGCGTGTCGAGGACCACCTTCGGTGTATTCTTTGGCGCGAACAGCGCGTTCCAGGCGGAAGCCTGAAAGTCCGGCAGGCCGGCTTCCTTCGACGTCGGCACGTCCGGCAGCGCCGGATTCCGCTGCGGTGTTCCGACAGCATAGACCTTGATCGTGTCGCCCTTGATCTGCGGCACCGCGTTGACGATCTGGTCGGTCATATAGTCGACCTGACCGCCGATCAGCGCGTTCATCGCCGGAGCCGTGCCCTGGAACGGGATCAGCGTCGGCTTCACATTGAGCAAGCTATCGAGCAGCAGCCCGGTGACGTGCGCAACCGATCCGACACCGGCATGCGCCTGGTTGAGCGTGGCTGCGTTGGCTTTGACGTAGGTGACGAACTCCTTGAGATCCTTCGCCGGGAAATTCTTCCTGGCGAGGATCAGGATCGGTGTGCCCGCGGCCATGCCGATCGGCTCGAAATCGCTGTCCGGCTTGTAGGCCAGATTGGGATAGAGCGCGACGGACGCCGCATGCGTGCCCATGTGGCCCATGATGATCGTGTAGCCATCCGGCGTTGCACGCATGGCGCGTGTCGAAGCCGTGGTTCCGCCGGCGCCGAGGGTGTTCTCGATGACGATGGTCTGGTTCAGCGTCCGCGACATGTGGTCGCTGACAATGCGGGCGACCACATCGGTCGGTCCTCCGGCCGCGAACGGCACGATGAGCGTGATGGGCCGCGCCGGGTAATCCTGTGCGAATGTCGGCAAAGCCCCCAAAACAAGCACGAAAACACTCGCCGCAAACGCTGCGGCACCGCGAAGTAAAAGCATCGTCGCCCCCCAATCGAAAAACGCGATCGGGACTCTACGATGTCTGGCGCATGAAAAAACCCCCGGGAGTGCTTCCGCACGCCCGGGGGCTAAAACGTCGCAGTTGCGTGCGGTGTTACTCGGTGAACACCTCGTCGCGCTTGCCGCGGATCGCCGGCAACACGGCCAGGACCAGCAGGATCGCCGAGATCACCAGCAAGACCGCCGAGATCGGCCGCGTCATGAACACCGTCGCATCGCCGCGGGCGATCAGCATGGCGCGCCGGAGGTTCTCCTCCATCAGCGGACCAAGCACGTAGCCCAGGATCATCGGAGCCGGCTCGAAGTCGTGCTTCGACATCCAGTAACCGACGACACCGAACAGCGCGGTCATCGACACGTCGAACGGCGCGTTGTTCACCGAGTAGATGCCGATGCAGCAGAACACGACGATCATCGGGAACAGGTGGCGATAGGGAACGCGCAACAGGCGCACCCAGAGGCCCACCAGCGGCAGGTTGATGACGATCAGCATCAGGTTGCCGATCCACATCGACGCGATCATGCCCCAGAACAGCTCCGGCTGTTTGGTCATGACTTGCGGCCCCGGCACGATGCCGTGGATGGTCATGGCGCCGACCATCAACGCCATCACCGGGTTCGGCGGGATGCCGAGGGTGAGCAGCGGGATGAACGAGGTCTGCGACGCCGCGTTGTTGGCGCTTTCCGGCGCAGCAACGCCCTCAATGGCGCCGTGGCCGAACCGCTCAGGGTGCTTGGAGAAACGCTTTTCCAAGGTGTAAGCGGCGAACGACGCGATGATCGTGCCGCCGCCCGGCAAGATGCCAAGCGCCGAACCGAGCAAGGTTCCGCGTCCGATCGCGCCGGCGGATGCCTTCAAGTCCACCAGCGTCGGCATCAGGCCGGTGATCTTGCTTTGGACAATCTCGCGGGTCCCGGTGTTTTCCAGGTTGCGCAGGATTTCGCCGAAGCCGAACACGCCCATGCCGACGACGACGAAGCCGATGCCGTCGGACAGTTCCGGGACGCCCCAGGTCATGCGCTCCGCGCCGGTTTCCAAGTCCGAACCGATCATCGACAGCAGCAAGCCCATCAACACGATGGCCAGCGCCTTGATGACGGAGCCCTTGGCGAGCACCACGGCGAAGATCAGGCCGAGGACCATCAGGGAGAAGTATTCGGCAGGACCGAACATCAACGCGACGCTGGTCAGCGGCGCGCCGAGCGCGGCCACCAGCACGGTGGCGACGCAACCGGCGAAGAACGAGCCGATGGCGGCGATGGCGAGCGCGGGGCCGGCGCGGCCCTGCTTGGCCATTTCGTGACCGTCAAGACACGTCACCACCGACGAGGACTCGCCGGGGATGTTGACCAGGATCGATGTGGTGGAGCCGCCGTACTGCGCGCCGTAGTAGATGCCGGCGAGCATGATGAGGGCACCCACCGGCGGCAAGCCGAAGGTGATCGGCAGCAGCATGGCGATGGTCGCCAACGAACCGATGCCGGGAAGAACGCCGATCAGCGTGCCGACCAGGGCACCGACCAAGCACAGCATGATGTTGGTCGGCGTCGCCGCGACGCCCATTCCGAGCCAGAGATTTGCAATAAGGTCATACATGACTGTTCTCGCCGATTACCAGAACCGCGGCCAAAGCTGGAACGGGAGGTTCAAGCCATACGGGAATAGTAGCGAGCAGAAGATCGTTATGCCGATCGCCACAATGAGTGTTTCTCGCCACTTCACATCGTCCGCTGCAGCAGCGCAGATCACGATGGTGGTGAAGGTGGCGACGACGAGACCGAGCGGCCGGATCGACGCGGCGAAAGCCAGGATCGAACCGATGATGTAGAAGACGCCGCGGACCTGATATTTCGTCACCTCGGGACCGGCGGTTACAAATCCACCGACGAGGACGATCAGCGACAGCGCTGCGAGCAGAGCCGCGAACAGACGCGGTGCAGTGCCTGGACCGAAAGCGAACCCGCGCATGCCCGGCAAATCGTTTGACGCGATGAACGCTGTCAAAGCCAACAGGATCAACCCGAGGCTACCGAAGACGTCTTGCTGATTCAGAACCGGCAGCAATCCAATCGATACCGCGATACTGACCGCAACGAAAATGACGATGGCCGCACGCACCGTGAGCGGAACGGGATTTTGCAACAAGAACGATGCCGCAAGAAGAATGATCCCCAGCCCGGTGAACACAAGGCCGCTAATCAGGTTGTATCGCTTCTGCTCGTCGGCGGAACGCGACCACTCCCCTGATGGCGTTACATCAGACATTATCAGCCACTCCCCTCATCGCGGATTTAATTGCATCCCCCTTTGTAACAGACAGCGTTCTGAAAAAAAAAGCAACCTCGACTTGCTTTTGTCAAAAAACAAACAACTTCAAACGAGGTCAGCGAAACCGAATAATCCGGCGATTCCAATCGCCCAGAGGGGGTTCCAGCGTGATCGATAGGTCACAGCGGCGGTCACCACTGTAATTGCGGCTGCAACCCAGCTGTGAACGGAGACCTGCGTCAACACGATCGCGGTCGCTCCGACAAGTCCTACGGAAATCGGCACCACGCCCGCCTGCACCGCCATTCGCCACGGTGCGTTCTTGAAACGGTCCCAGACCCGGCCGAGAAAAAGCGCCAAGACCGCCGTCGGTCCGCACATGGCCAGCGTGGTCACCAACGCGCCGCTGAATCCCGCGATGTGATAGCCGATCAGCGTGACCAGCATGACGTTCGGGCCCGGTGCCGCCTGGGCAATCGCAAACATGTCGGAGAATTCGCGCTCGGTCATCCATGGATTGATCTCCACGGCCAGACGATGCATTTCCGGCACAACGGCGTTGGCGCCGCCGAGCGCCAGCAGCGCCATGATCGCGAACTGTACTGCGAGCGTAACCAGAATTCCGCCATCGGCTTTCATCGCCGCCCCCACCAGGCAAGCCCGATGCTGACGGGCGTGATGACAAGCATCACCAAAAGCAACGGCCAGCGCATAAGGCCGATCGCAAACGCCGTCGCCACCATCACAACAGGGGCGGGCCCGAAACTGCGAACGATCGGCCCCGCCATCCTCGCCACCGTTGCAATGATGAGACCCGCGGCGGCCGGCGCGATGCCATGCAGCACCCGGCGCACGGCATCGACGTCGCCGAAGTACTGGTAAAGGACGGCCGCCCCGACCATCACGAAAAACGGCAGCAGCAGGAACCCGATCCAGGCTGCGAGCGCGCCGGTCGGTCCGCGCATGCGCGACCCGAACACCGATGTCAGGTTGACGATATTGGGGCCGGGAAGAAACTGGCAGAGCGCATAGACGTCGTTGAACTCCTGCTCCGTAAGCCAGCGCTTCTCCTCCACGAACATGCGCCGGGTCCACGGCAGCGTGCCGCCGAATCCGGAGAGCGTGATTTTGAAGAAGGCGATAAAGAGTTCCGCGTGGGTCGGGATCGGCGCGGCGGCGGACGGAGATGAGGCGGAAGTCTCGGACATGGTTGAAATATCTAAGCCGCCGATCGCGCGCCGACCAACGGAATTATCGCGTTGTATTCAGGAAACATCGGGCGACATCCGGAGGAAACGCCGCCGCGAAGAGCCCGCGCGAAAGGCATCGGCACCGCCCCCATCCGGGGCATCGGGCGGAAGCCCGTGCGCACGTCATGGTGGGTGCCGCGACCGGCCTGCTCGCGGACGATCAAAATGGAGCGGACGATCGTCTCAGCACTCTTCTTTCCTCAACCGTCCACGCTTATATTGGTTGAGCCGGCGCAAGCCGGATATGGCGATAAACGGCCGTCGGAATAAACCTTTCGGACCCGGGGGCAGTACCCGGCGGCTCCACCCAAGCCCGGCGCAGACGGGCTTCGGCGGGGCCGAACTAGGATCGACGAGGGCGTAAAGGACGGACTTTTGCTCGGAATCGTCCCAACGTTATCGGGACAATCCATAGTTGCAAACGACAACTATGCTCCGGTTGCTCAGGCTGCGTAAGGCAGTCTGAAAGACCGAACTTAAAGCCCTGACGGGTTAAGCTCCGTCAGGCGGGGTCCGGAGGCACCTGGCAACAGAAGCCTCCACCTCTCCTTGCATCCGCGACTCAATCTATATTGAACGTCATGCGAGCCGCCGCGGATGCCATCCGGCGGCTTGTGCGTTAGCATCGTTATCCCGACATCCATCGCAACCCAGCAGGGCTCATGCCGGTCGATCACATCCGTTACGACATCCTGGTGCAGGACGCTTTACGCGGCATGGTCCGCGAGGTACTGGCCGAAACCATCAAGAAGGGCCTGCCGGGCGAGCATCATTTCTTCATCACCTTCGACACCACCGCCGAGGGCGTGCGGATGTCGGATCGGTTGCGCGCGCAATACCCCGAAGAAATGACAGTCGTCCTCCAGCATCAGTTCTGGGATTTGAAGGTTTCGGACGACAC
>Ga0070679_100003675_pt1 | contig 14051 bp, 8 predicted proteins | sample KBSC63BmetaG_FD_65652 | JGI IMG/M metagenome (GOLD analysis project Ga0070679, IMG submission 65652) | Corn rhizosphere microbial communities from Kellogg Biological Station, Michigan, USA - KBS C6-3B metaG | ecosystem: Host-associated > Plants > Roots > Rhizosphere | place: USA: Michigan... | reverse complement strand
GGCGCCGGCGTGGCGCAGGCGGCCAGCGGCGCGCCGTTCCAGCGCAGCATGGCGCTCGCAGCCAACGAAGGCGACGTCGAATGCAGCGTGTAGTCGAGCCCGCCCGCCTCGCTGAAGTGGCCGTCGGCGCCGAGCACCACCTCGAGCTCGCGCGCATCGCCGATCGGATCGACCAGCGTCTCCACGCCGTCGGGCAGAAGGGGGACGATCGTCCCCGCCGGCGCGAAGATCGGCAGCTCCGTCGTCGGCGCGTCGGCGTCGACCGTCGTCGGGCCGGTCGCGCGCGCGCGCGGGCCGAACAGGCGCACCCACGCGCCGGCGGGCAGGTAGACCGGGCGCGACGTCACGCCCGCGGTCACCACCGGCGCCACGAGCAGCGAGCCGCCGAGGAGATATTCGTCGGCGGTGGTCCACGCCGTCGCGTCGCCGGGGAAGCCGAGCGCGAGCTGGCGCATCATCGGCGCGCCGGTGCGGCTCGCCTCGCCGGCGACGGCGAGCAGATAGGGCAAGAGCTTCATGTGCGTGGTCGCCCAGCGCTTCCAATGCGCGAGCGTGTCGGCGTCGGAGTCGAAGTGCCAGTTCTGCTGCGGCGTGGCGCCGTGGTGCGTGCGCATGATCGGCGACAGCGCGCCGAGCGTCGCCCAGCGGAAGAACAGCTCCTTCGACACCGGCGGATGCTCGTTGACGGTCATGTAGCCGGCCACGTCGCTGCCGAAGAACGGGAAGCCGGCGACGCCGAGGCCGAGCGCGATCGGCAAGACGGTCGGTAATCCGTCGCCGACGTCGAAGTCGGTGGTCTGATCGCCGCCCCACACCACCTGGTGCGCGATCGATTGGCTGCCGGTGTAGCCCGAGCGCACGAACGCGAGCCGCTCGACGCCGTCGCCGGCGCGCGCGTCGATCACCTGCGCGTTGAGCTTTTGCCACCAGACCGGATACTCGTTGTGCGTCGCTTCGGCCGACTCGCCCGAGGCGAGCACCGCGTCGACCGGCTGCCACTCGCCGTAGTCGGCCATCCAGCCGTCGAAGCCGAGCCCGATGGCCGCGTCCATCGCTTGCGCCATCCAGTCGCGCGCCGCGGGATTCGACAGATCGACGAGCGAGCTCTGTTTGCCGAGCTGCACCGAGTCGAACAGGTAGGCGGCGCCGGTGGCGTCGTGGATGAGGTACTGCGGATCGAAGTGATCGCTGTCGGTGGGCGCGAAGGTGTTGAAGTACGCCAGCCACTTGAAGCCCTGCGCATGCAGGTCGTTCGCCACCTGTTCGACGTCGGGATAGAGCGTGCGGTCGACGGCCCAGTCGTAGGTCAGGCGCAGCATGCCGGCGTTGAGCTCGGCGCCGGCCCAATCCTCGGTCCAGATCGCCGACGACGGAATGTGGTTGGCGCGCAGCTCCGAGGCGATCTGACGCACCACCGCCGAGCCGCCGACCGCGTCGTTCCACGGGGCGAACGCGAACGCCGGCGGCACCGGCGGCGCGCCGTCGAGCGCGGTGTGGCGCGCGATCACGTCGAGCGGCGAATCGCCGTAGAGGAGGTGGAACGAGACGGTCCCCTCCCACGCCTCGACGCGCCAGACGTCGTCGGCCTCGGAGCACATGGCGTAGACCGACTTGTACGTGGTGTCGCCGCGGACGCCGTAGTTGCGGCTCGACAGGAAGAACGGCACCGGGAAGTAGCTCTGGTGGCGCGTGCCGCGGAAGAACCAGTCGGCGGGCGGATCGTCGGTGGCGACGCGCCCGATGCCCTGCTCGCTCACCCACAACGGCACGGTCGCGCCGCGATGCTCGACGTCCATCGGCATGGCGCCGAAGCCGAGGAAGCGCTCGTCGGGCGTGCAGCGAAATGCGGCCGACGCGCGGTTCACACCCGGGCGCGAAAACGAGATCTGCAGCGTGCCGTCGCCGGTGCGCACCACGGCGCCCTGGCCGCCGCCGCCGAGATCGAAGCGCACGCCGTCGGCGCTCGCGACCACGTGCGAGAAGCTGCGCACCGGCGCCCAGGCGGCGTTGCTCTCGTCGACCTCGTAGGCGCCGTACTCCTGGTGCCAGTCGGCCTGCACCTGGCCGAACGCGGCGCCGACGTCGGGCGCGGCGCCGTCGGCGATCGCGCCGCCGGCGATGCCGTCGAGGAGGATGGTGCCGTCGCTGCGCCGGATCTGGATGCGCCCGTCGGCCGGCTCGACGCGGACGATGACGTCGCCGAGCGGCTGCTCGACGGGGGCGGCGCTACAGGCGAGCGCGAAGAGCGCGGGCAGGGCGGCGAGCGTTCGGCGCAGCATCCACCGCACGATAGCGGCTTTCAGGCCGGCGCGCGCGGCAGCGTGAACGAGAAGGTGGCGCCGGCGCCGGGGCTCGACTCGACCCAGATGCGGCCGCCGTGCGCCTCGACGATCTCGCGCGCGATCGACAGGCCGAGCCCGAGCCCCTCGCCGCCGCGCTTGCCCTTCCAGAAGCGATCGAACACGCGCGCGAGCTGCTCCCGCGACAGACCCGGCCCGCGATCGCTCACCGAGAGCTCGACGGAGTCGTCGGTGGCGCGGGCGCGCAGCGAGATCGCGGTCGACTCCGGCGCGAACTTGACGGCGTTGCCGAGGAGGTTGGAGAGGATCTGCAGCACGCGCTCGTGGTCGGCGTCGACGGGCAGGCCGCCGCCCTCCCCTTCGGTCTCGATGGTCTGCCCGCGCACGGCGGCGATCGGGCGCATCAGCTCGACGGCCTCGCGCACGACGGCGCCGGCGTCCATGCGCACGCGACGGATCTCGAGGCGCCCCGCTTCGATCGCCGACAGATCGAGGAGGTTGCGCACGAGCGATCCCATGCGATCGACGGTGCGCGCGATGCGCTCGGCGTGGTGGCGCACCGATTCGGCGTCGGCGGGCAGGATGCGCAGCATCCCCTCGGCGCTGAGGCGGATCGACGACACCGGGTTCTTCAGATCGTGCGAGACGATCTCGAGCATCGCCTGCCGCGCCGCGACCGCGCGCTCGCGCTCGTGCACCGCCGCGGCGAGTAACAGCGTCGTCGCCGCGACGATGACCATGAAGGCCTGCAGGTGCAGGAGGCCCGTGGCCAGGCGCGCGGTGGCGAACGGGCCGTGGCCGCGCGCCGTCGCCCAGATCCCGAGCGCCGAGACCAGGATCGTCGCCAGCGTCGAGCCGCGCTCGCGAAAGCGCAGCGCCGCCCAGATGAGCGGCGGGAAGACGAGGTAGCTGTGCGCCAGGCCGGCGCCGGGGAAAAGCCCGCAGAAGAGGCCGAGCGTGGGGATCGCCAGCGCGCCGGCGAGCAGCACGATCTCGACGAGGCGCAGCGGCCGCAAGAGCTTGCGCCAGGCCGTGCCGCTGGTCCACGCGAGCAGGAGCGACGCCACCAGCAGATCGCCGGCCGCGTCGCCGAGCCACCACGCCCGCCAGGTGGGGAAGAGCTGCGCGCCGCGCACGATGCCCGACAGCCACAGCGTGGCCGAGCCGACGGTCGCGCTCACCACCGTCGAGGCGCCGGCGCCGAGCAGCATGAGGCCGAGCGCGGGCTCGAGGCCGTCGAGCCGCTGGAAGCGAACGTAGCGGCGAATCAGCCGGGCGCCGACGATCGCCTCCGCAGTGTTGCCGACGGCGATGCCGGCGGCGGCGTACCACGGCCCGCCCACCCACAGGTTGGCCACCAACGCGCCGACGGCGACGCCGGGCCACAGCCAATCGCCGCCGCGCAACAGGCACGCCAGCGCGATGCCCGTCGGCGCCCAGACCAGCGTCGCGAAGCCGCTGACCGCGTCGAGCATCAGCCCGAGCCGCGCCGCGACGGCGTAGCCCGCCGCCAGGGCGAGCATCGCTGCCATCGCGCGGATCTTCACGTCCCGCATCATCGGCCAGTATCCATCTCCGAATCAACGGCGTCCGTTCGCACGAATTCGAACGTCTGCGGTCGCGTAATGTAGGGCAACGGCGCCTGTCGAGACGCGACGAGCGACACCCGGCGCGCCGATCATCGTATAATTGCGACCGCGGGCATGTACCCCGACGGCGACGGCGGTGACGGTGGAGTCGGCGGCGACGGCGAGAAGCGGCGCGAGCGCGCCGACAACGTCGATACCGTCGACATCCACGCGCGCGCCGACGCCACCGGGGAAAAGGCGGAAAAGGTAGAGAAGGCCGCGACGGAGATGGCGGCGACCGGCGTCTCGCCCTCCGCGGATCTGCCGCTCGCCGGTGCGCACAAGCACGAGCTGCCGATCGTCGATCGCGAGGCCTACAGCATCGTCGCCGAGTACGGCCGCGGCGGTATGGGCCGCGTGCTGGTCGCGCGCGATCGCCGCCTCGGCCGCCGCGTGGCGCTCAAGGAGCTGCTCGCGCGCACCGCCGACATGCGCACGCGCTTCGTGCGCGAAGCGCTGATCACGGCGCGGCTGCAGCATCCCGCGATCGTCCCCGTGCACGAAGCCGGGCGCTGGCCGTCGGGCGAGCCGTTCTACGCCATGAAGCTGGTCAGCGGACGGCCGCTGTCGTTCGTCATCGGCGAGACGCGCACGCTCGCCGATCGCATCGCGCTTCTGCCCAACGTCATCACCATCGCCGAGGCGATCGCCTATGCGCACAGCCAGCGGGTCATCCACCGCGATCTGAAGCCGGACAACGTGCTCGTCGGCGAGTTCGGCGAGACGGTGGTGATCGATTGGGGCCTGGCCAAGCACCTCGACGACACCAGCGACGATCCGGCGCACCCGATGGCCGATCAGTCGCAGCCGATGACCGTCGTCGGCGCCGTCATCGGCACGCCCGGGTTCATGGCGCCGGAGCAGGCCGCCGGGCAGCGCGCCGACGAGCGCACCGACGTCTACGCGCTCGGCGCGATCTTGTACACGCTGCTCGCCGGCAAGCCGCCCTATGGCGGTAAGACGTCGCGCGAGATCGTCGAGGAGACGCTCTCCGGCCCGCCGGTGCGGCTGCACGCGCTGCAGACCGACGTGCCGCCCGATCTGCTCGCCATCGTCGACAAGGCGATGGCACGCGCGCCGTCCGATCGCTATCCGAGCGCGCGCGAGCTGGCCGCCGATCTCAAGCGCTTCACCACCGGGCAGCTGGTCGGCGCGCACCGCTATTCGCGCGCGCAGCGCCTCGCGCGCTTCGTGCGGCGCCACCGCGTCGCGCTCACGGTCGGCGGCGCGGCGCTCGTGGTGCTCGCGGTGATGAGCCTCGTCGGCGTGCGGCGCATCCTGCGCGAGCGCGATCGCGCCAACCAGGAGCGCGCGCTGGCGCTCGAGCAGAAGGCGGCGGTCGAGGCGGCGCAGGCGCGCGAGGCCGCGCGCTTCGATCAATTGATCCTCTCGCAGGCGCGCGCCGTGCTCGATCACGATCCGACGGCGACGCTGGCCTGGCTCAAGCGGCTGCGGCCCGAGGCGCACGGCTGGGGCGAAGCGCGCGTGCTGGCGGCCGAGGCACAGGCGCGCTACGTGGCGAGCGAGGTGCGGCCGGGGCGCATCGCGGCGCTCGCGCCCGACGGCGCGTGGCTCGCCACCGTCGACGGCAGCGGCGCGGTGCGCCTCTACGCGCGCGATCGCGACGGCGCCGTCGAGCTGCCGGGACGCGTCGGCGCCGCGCGCGCCGTCGCCTTTGCGCCCGACGGCAAGACGCTCGCGGCCGGCGGCGCGGGCGGCGTGCGGCTCTACGACGTCGCCGCGCGGCGCGAGCGCACGCTCGACGGGCGCGTCGACAGCGTGGCCGCGCTCGCCTTCGCGCCCGACGGCAGCATCCTCGCCGCCGCCGGTCCGGGCGGCCTGCGCTTGTGGGACGCGCAGGGTCACGCGCGCCCGGCGCCGGCGACGAGCGGCGCGGTCACGCGGCTCGGGCTGGCGGCCGGGGATCGCGGCGCCGCGCGGGACGGCGCCGGCGTCGTGTGGTGGCAAGGCGCCGAGAGCCATCGGCTGCCGCCGCCCGACGGTGGCGGCGCGATCGCCTTGTCCAGCGACGGCACGCGCCTGGCCGTCGCCGGGCCGAACGAGGTGCGCATCTTCGAGCTGCCGTCGGGGCGCAGCCGCCGCGTCGCGGTCGGCAACACCGCCGCGCTCGCGTTTTCGCCCGATCACGAGAGCCTCGCGCTCTGCGCCGGCGACGGCTCGCTCGTCGCCGTGACGGTGGCGAGCGGCCAGATCACGAGCTACGCCCACGCCGGCGGCGCCTGCCACGACGTCACCTTCGGCAGCGACGGGCGCGCGCTCGCCGCCACGCACGGCTCGATCGCGCGCATCTGGAGCCTGCCCGCCGGCGACCTGCGCAAGCTGCGCGGCGCCGAGCTCGACGTCGACCAGGTGGCGCTCTCGCGCGACGGCCGCTGGCTGGCGTCGGCGTCGCCCGAGGAAGCGGTGCGGCTGTGGCGGCTCGACGGCGAGCGGCCGCCGGCGACGCTGGCGCTGCCCGCCGATCGCGCGCTGGTGGCGCTGTCGCCCGACGGCGCCGAGCTCGCCGTCGGCGGCGCCGATGGCCGCGTGCGGCGCGTGCGCGGCGCGACGACGACGGTGGTGGCGCGCCACGCGACGCCGGTGCAGGCGCTGGCCTGGAGCGCAGCGGGGATCGTGTCGGCGGCGCGCGACGGCGTCGAGCTCGTCCCGACCGCGCCGCCGGTCCCGTCGCCGCCGTCGGCCGAGCCGGTGTCGCTCGGACCGGCGGCGAGCGCGCTCGCGCTCACGCGCGACGGCGCGTGGCTCGCCACCAGCGCCGACGGCAACGTGCGCCTGCAGCGCCTCACCTGGAGCGGCGGTCGGCCGTCGCCGTCGGGGACGCCGCGCACGTTCGAGCCGGGGCTGGCGGCGCGCACGCTGGCGCTCTCGCCCGACGGCAACACGCTGGCTGCCGCGGGCGCCGACGCGCGCGTCGTGCATCTGTGGATCGCCAAGAGCGGCGGCCACCGCACCTTCGACGTCGACGCCGCGGTCACCGCCCTCGCCTTCCTCGACGACGAGCTCCTCGCGGTCGGTGAAAAGAGCGGCGCCATCCGCATCCTCCACCTGCCGACCGGCGACGGCTGGACCCTGAGCGGTCACAAATCGGCCGTCGTCGCGCTCGGCGCCGACGCCGGCGCGCTGACCTCGCTCTCCGACGACGGCCGCCTGCGCGTCTGGCCCGCGGTACCGCCCCCTGGCGCCACCGCCCTGCGCGCCTGGCTCGACGGCGCCACGCGCGCCCGCTTCGACGCCGACGATCGGCTGCGCTGATGCCGACCCTCGCCGATCGCCTGCGTGCCGAGCCGTTCGAGCTCATCCTCTCGTCAGGCTTCTTCGGCTTCTTCGCGCACGCCGGTGTGGTGCACGCGCTCGAGGAGGCGGCGCTCACGCCCGCGCTCGTCGGCGGCTCGTCGGCGGGCGCGCTCGTCGCCGGGTTGTGGGGCGCCGGCGTCCCCGCCGCCGCCATCCGCGATCGGCTGTTCGCGCTCCGGCGCGCCGACTTCTGGGATCCCGATCCGCTCTTCGGCCTCGCCGGCGCGCGCGGCTTCGGCCTGTTGCGCGGCGAGCGCTTCGAGCAGCTCCTCGGCGAGGCGCTCGACGGCGTCGGCGTGCACCGCTTCGCCGAGTGCCGCGTGCCGGTGCGCGTGGTCGCCTTCGACGTCGGCGCGCGCCGCACCGTGACCCTCGGCGACGGGCCGCTCGTGCCCGCCATCCGCGCCTCGTGCAGCGTGCCCGTGATGTTCCAACCGGCGGTGATCGACGCGCGCCGCCTCCTCGACGGCGGCATCGCCGACCGCGCCGGCATCAGCGCCGCCAGCGACGGGGCGCGCGTGCTCTATCATCACCTGCCGCCGAATTCGCCGTGGCGCCGCTTCACGCCGTCGCAGAACCGCGTGCCGGCGCGGCCGCGCCTGCACCTTCTGCACGAGCCGTCGCTGCCGCGGCTGTCGCCGTTCCACCTCGACCGCGGGCCGCGCGCGTTCGAGCTGGCGCGGAGCATGGTGCTGCGCGCGCTCGCTGCGCCCGCCGGCGACGCGGCCTAGCGGCTACGGAGCCGGCTCTTCGGCGCCGACCGTGTAGAACGTCGCCGGCGAGCTCTGGTTCGCGTACTCGGTCGCGATCCACCCGGCGCTGCGCGCGGCGGTGGCGACGCGCAGCTCGTCGATCGTCCCGTTGAGCCCCATGTTGGTGCCGAACGCCGGCTCGGGCGCGTGGCCGATGACGCCGCTGGTGCCCTGCGTGTTGATGCCGGTCAGCATCATCGGGCTGCCGGTGATCTCGGCGCCGTTGACGTACAGATGGTTCTTGCCGTTCGGTCCTTCGAGCACCCAGTGCACGAGCGTCCAGCCCGCGCCGTCGAGGTTGGTGCCCGTGGTCCAGTCGTTGGTGTAATAGCCGACCGCCATCACCGCCGTCATGAAGTGACCGTAGAGCCAGCGCGCCTGGCTCATCGCCGCCGTGCCCATCACGATGATCGCGCTCGGATGCGTGGTCGCCGCCTGATTCACCCAGACCGAGATGGTGTGCGCCTGATTGCCGCTGAGCGGATTGGTGAACGTGATGGTGTCGTTGCCACCGTTGAACGCCAGCCCGCCGCCGAGCTTGGCCGCGGTCTGCGTCGTCGTCGTCAGGTTGGGCGTGCCGGCGTGCGTGCCGGTGGCCTCGGCGATGGTGGTGGCCGGCAGCTTGTCGTCGAGGTGCCACACCGCCGCGAAGCTCGACTTGAACACGCCGGGCGCGTTCGGCGTCGCCGTCGCCGACGGATCGCCGTAGTAGACGTAGAGCACCGTCGGCTGATTGTTCGAGAGCGCCGGCACGCGCACCCAGGCCTCGAGGCGATGCGCGTTTCCATCCCAGCGCTGGATCTCGTAGTCGAGCGGCGTCGTGCCGTCGGCGGCGGTGAAGTAGATGTCGTGGCCGCTGGCCTGCGCGCGCGCGCCGATGGCGGCGTCGGTCAGATCGATCCACACCGGGAAGTCGGTCTGGTTGCCGTTGACCTTGGTGTCGTCGATCGTGATCGACTTGCGGCGTCCGGGCTTTGTCGCCAGATCCGTCGCCGGCATCATCGCCAGGTCGCCGGCGGGCATGCTCATCGCGAGGTCACCAGGGTCGGTCGACAGATCGATCGACACGGCCATGTCGTCAACGCCGGCGTCACCGGCTCCCGGCGGCAAGCCGTGGACATTGAAGCTGCACCCCGCTCCGACGAACGCGAGGACGCTCAGCAAAAACGAGCGCACGACCCCATTATACAGCAGCCCCGGTTTTCTCGTCGGAAACGGCGAAAGAACCGCCAGTCGGGACCCGCGCGCGTGCCTACGTAGCGCCCATGCGTCCGGCCGCGCTCGTCTTCGCCCTGGCGACGATTCTTTGCACTCCGGCGTACGCCGGCACCGACGAAGGCCCCCGCCAGCGACGGTGGCACCTCGGCGTCGAGGCGGTCACCGACTTCCCCATCTACGTCGGCACCCAGGTGTGGGCCGAGCTGCCGGGCCGCATCCGCCTGTCGACGTCGTTCGGCGAGATGCCCGACGCCTACGTCGACACCATCAACGCCGTGGCCAAGGCCGCCGGCGCCTACGATGAGAGCACCGCCGAGTTCGTCTCCGAGGCGCTCGATCATGCGTTCACTTGGCGCGTCCACGTCGGCTGGCGTCCGCTGCGCCGGCGCGGGCTCTACTTCGAGGGCGGCTACGGCCTGTTCGCCGTGCACGCCAACATCGGCCTGACCGGCATCATCGAGCAGGCGACCGGGCTGACCGCGCCGGGCAACACCAACCGCGGCCTCGGCTACAAGCTCGACACCACCGTGCACACCCTCGGCATCGAGGTCGGCTGGACCTGGAATCCGTGGCGCGATCTGACGCTGCGCGCGGCCATCGGCTTCGCCGCCACGGTGTCGGCGAGCGTCGACGTGCGGCCGAACTTCCTGGCCACGGCGCAGCAGCCGTTTCTGCGGCTCGCCGGCGACTACCTCGAAGGCGTGATCGAGAAGTACCTCTTCATTCCCACGATCGGGCTGGCGCTGGGCTGGCAGCTGTTCTGACGGTGCTCTGCACGCCGAAGTGGTCCGACACCCACAGGTTGCACGGCCCCACCATCGACGTGAACGCGCGGTGGCTCTCCACCACCGACGAGGACGACGACAGGACGTAGTCGATGCGCACCGACGCCGTATCGGTCGGGGCGGACAGCGATTGATCCTGATAGGCCGTCAGGCCCGGCAGCTCGCCGGCGCTGCCGTAGGTATCGGTCAGCGGCGGAACGAACGTGGTGTACATCGGCGAGCCCGGCACGTCGTTGAGATCGCCGAGCACCAGCACCAGGCCCCCGGGCGCGCGCGTCTGGTCGATCCAGCCGGCGAGCTCCTGCGCCTGCGCCAGGCGCACGCCCGGCGCCGACGGGCTCGAGGTCCCGCTCGACTGCAGGTGCGTGCTGTAGACGTCGAGCGCGCCGTCGCTGAACGCCACCTGCACGTGCAAGGCGCCGCGCACGACCGAGCCGACGCCGTTGGTCACCAGCTCGCTCGCCGGCTCCAGCGTCGCATAGGTGAGCGAGCCCGCGAGCGCCGCCGGGCCGAGCCGCGGGTGCACGAGGATGGCGCCACGATCGATGAGCCGCGCTCCGCCCACCGACGGCAGCGCGCCCTCGACGACGGCGTTGTCGCGGGCGAGCGCCTGATAGCGCACGCCGCTCTGCCGCTCGATGGCGCGCACCAGCGTGTCGAGGAAATCCACGATCACGCGGTCGCGCGAGCGATCGTCGAGCTCGTGCGCGTAGGCCACCAGCACCGCCTCTTGCAGCGCGATGACGTCGGGCTGCTCGGCGGCGATGAGCTGCGCCGCGCCCTCCAAACGGCAGGCGAAGTCGGTCAGCGTGACGCCGCCGACGACGGCGCTGATGCTGCCGCTCAGGTTCGCGGCCGACGTCGACTGCGGCACGATGTCGGTCGCGATGCCGTAGAACATGTTGTAGGTGAGCGCGGTGATCGTCGCCGGCTCGGCCACGACCGCAGGCGGCGGGTCGCTGCCGCCGCCGCATCCGCACGCGAGCAGGCACGAGCACACGAGCGAGCGCATCGTCCGCGTCGTCGTCGGCATGGACACGAGATAGTCATGGCGCGCGGCACGTCTAGGAGCGCGTTGCTCCTAGCGGAACGCGCGCAAGAAGGCGAAGAACGCCGACATCACGATCACGATCGCGCCCGTCGCGAACACCAGCTCGTCGGCCAATCGGCGGCGCATCACATCCTCCTCTACACGAAGCTGTAGCGCTCCGAGTGGTACTTCGAGATCGGCACGCGCAGCTCGGCCAGCGCGCTCTCCACGGCGTCCATCATCACGCCCGGGCCGCAGATGAAATATTCGTGCTCGCCGTAGGGCGGCGGCAGGTGGCGTCCGAGCACCTCGGCGTCGATGAAGCCGCGCTCGCCGGTCCAGCCCTCGGGCGGATTCTCGAGCACGTGGACGATCGTGAGGTTGAGGCGCGCCTTCAGCGCCTCGAGCTCTTCGCGGAAGGTGATGTCGTCCCACGTCTTCGAGCCGTAGAGCAGCACCACCGGCCGCCTGTCGCCCTCGTCGGCGAGCGTGGAGAGCATGCTCATCATCGGCGTGATGCCGACGCCGCCGGCGACGAGCACGTGCATGTCGGCCGGATGTCCGATGGTGAAGGCGCCGTACGGCCCGTCGAGGTAGACGCGCCTCCCGACCGGGACTTCGTCGATCTTGCTCGTGAAGTCACCGAGCTTGCGGATCGACATCGCCACCTTGCCGTCGCCATTGGCGGCGCTCGACGAGAACGAGAACGGGTGCGAGCTCACCTTGAACGGGCTTCCGTACACGGTCAGCCAGCCGAACTGTCCCGGGCGGAAGCGGAAGCCGGCGTGCCCCTCGGGCTCCATCAGCAGCGTCCAGGTCTCGCCGCGCTCCTTGCGCACCTCGGTGATGCGATAGGGGCGCCGCAAGACGAACAGCGGCTTGAAGATGCGCACGTAGACGAGGAGGCCGAGCCAGAAGGCGGTGAGCGCGATCCACAGCCAGCGCTTCCACGGGTCGCCGAAGTAGAAGCTCCACCCGACCATGTGGGCGATGCCGGCGACGACCGCCACGACCGCCAAGACGACGTGCGAGATGTGCCACGCCTCGTAGCTCAGCCTCAGCTTCGTGCGCCACAGCGCCATCACCACGATGGCGATGAGCGAATAGGTCGACAGCGCGGCGAAGCGCGCGCGCCACGGCGCGGTGATCGAGTTGAGCAGCGCCAGCAGCTCGGGACGGATGATGAACAGGATGATCGGATGCGCGATCACCAGCGCCACCGCCACCAGCGAGATCTGACGGTGGAAGTGATAGATCACGTCCTCGCCCCACGGCTCGGTCACGTAGCGGAAGCGCGCCGTCAGGCCGAACTGCAGCCCCATGATCGCCAGCCCCGCGTAGCCGATGGCGACGGAGAACTCGGTCCAAAAGGCGCGCGCCGGCGGATGCGCGCCGAAGAGCAGCGCGAACATTGGCGCGAGCACGAACAGCAAATAGATGATGACCCAAAGCGCGCCGCGCGCGGTGTAGACCGACGACTCGCTCCGTCGCGCCGCCTGCTCGGACCTCGGCAACACCGCCCCGCCCACCGTGAAGAGCATGATCCGCTCCCATTCGTCGTTTCGATCCCTCATAGTCGCCGGCCGGCGGGCGGCCAGCCGCGCGGCGACGCATTCGTGCGGCGCCTAATGCATGGCCGCCGAGGGGAACGTGATGCCGTGGCGCGTGCGCATCTCCTCGATGATGTAGGCGCTGTTGATGAGCCCGATGTGCGAGAAGGCTTGCGGGAAGTTCCCGAGCTGGCGCTGCAGCGTCGGGTGATACTCCTCGGCGAGCAGGCCGAGCGGGCTGGTGAGCGACACCAGTCGATCGAGCAGCGCCTCGGCGTCGTCGAGGCGCCCGGCCATCGCGTAGTTGTCGACGAGCCAGAAGCTGCAGATGAGGAAGGTCGCCTCGTGGCCGGCGAGCCCGTCGACGCCGGTCTCCGTCGAGTAGCGCAGGACGAGCCCGTCCCACGTCAGGTCCTTCTCGATCGCCGCCACCGTCGAGCGCATGCGCGGATCGTCGGCGGGCAGAAGGCCCATGTGCGGGATGAGGAGCACGCTGGCGTCGAGCGCGTCGGAGCCGTAGGCCTGCGTGAACGCGCCGATGCGCGGGTTGAAGCCGCGGTCCATGATCTCGTCGTGGATGACCTCGCGCAGGGCACGCCAGCGCGGGATGCGCTTTTCGATCTTGTGGCCCACGCCGACGGCGAACTCCTCGAACATGCGGATCGCGCGATCGACGGCGACCCAGGCGAGCAGCTTCGAATGCACGAAGTGCAGGTGCTTCTCGCCGCGGATCTCCCAGATGCCCTCGTCGGGGCGCTGCCAGTTGCGCTCGACGAAGTCGACGAGGGTCAGGATCAGATCGGCCGAGCCCGGATAGGCGGGCAGCCCTTTGACGCGCGCGTCGTAAAAGGCGTTGATGACCTCGCCGTAGGCGTCGAGCTGGAACTGGTCGTAGGCGCCGTTGCCGATGCGCACCGGCCGCGACTCCTCGTAGCCGGGCAGCCACGGCAGCTCGACCTCGGTGAGGCGATGCTGGCCGTCGATGCCGTACATGATCTGGATCTGGCTCGGCGAGCCGGCGGCGGCGCGCATCAGCCAGTCGCGCCACGCGCGCGCGGAGTCGAGATAGCCGGCGCGCAAGAGCGCGTCGAGCGTCAGCGTCGAGTCGCGCAGCCAGCAGAAGCGGTAATCCCAGTTGCGCACGCCGCGCAGCTCTTCGGGCAGCGAGGTGGTCGCCGCGGCGACGATGCCGCCGGTCGACTCTTGCGCGAGGATCTTGAGCGTGAGCAGCGAGCGGATGACCGCGTCACGCCAGCGCCCCTGGTACTTGCAGCGGCCGGCCCACTCGCGCCAGAACGCGCTGGTGCGCTCGAGCGCCTTCTCGGCGTCGGGCGGGGGGCGATCGAGCGCTTCGTAGGAGTGGACGTATTCGAGCGAGAACGCCAGCCGCTGGCCGGCGCGGATCGTGAAGTTGGCTTCGAGCCGGCGCGCCTCCCAGTCGGGCTCGAGCGGCACCGGGCTGTGGAACGACAG
>Ga0070679_100003674_pt1 | contig 14052 bp, 10 predicted proteins | sample KBSC63BmetaG_FD_65652 | JGI IMG/M metagenome (GOLD analysis project Ga0070679, IMG submission 65652) | Corn rhizosphere microbial communities from Kellogg Biological Station, Michigan, USA - KBS C6-3B metaG | ecosystem: Host-associated > Plants > Roots > Rhizosphere | place: USA: Michigan... | reverse complement strand
ATGCTGACTATTTGATTGAGCGCGCGCGGATTCTGCATCCGGGGCAGACGCCCGAGGCGAAGGTGCGGGCGTTGAATTTTCTGCTGCCGCATATTCGGCGCATTCCGAACGCGATGCTACGCGATTTGTTCGCGAATGACGCCGCGCAGCGGTTGGGTATCGACTCCGCGATGATGCGGCAGGAACTGAAACAGGCTGCTGCGCAGCGGTTGGAAAGTGTGCGTGCTCCACAAACCCCCGTGCCGAGTGTGTTGGAGCGCGTGTTGTTGCGTGCGCTGGTGCTGCCCGATGCGGATGCGGCACGGGAGCTTGCGGCGATGGAGTTAGGGACGCATCCCGAGTGGTATGCGACGCTGGCGTCGGCGGGGTTGATGGAGACGCTGGCGAATGCGTCGGCGCCGGATAATCCGATGGATGCGGCTACGGACGGGCCTTCGCGGAGTATGCTGGCGGTCGCGCTGCATGATCCGAGCGATGAATCGCGCGACCCGTTGGTGGTGCAGGTAAAGTATGCTTTGTTGACGCTGCACAGGCAAAGCTTGCAGCGGCAACTGAGAGAGCTGCGCTCGGCGATTGCGGCGGCAGACAGGGCTGGGGATCGGGAGTTGGTTTTGAAGTTGATGCAGGAGAAGGTGGCGATGGAGCGAGTGCTGCGGGAGTTGTAGCGCATGTTTGCCCCACTCATCGCGTCAGAGTATGCCGCGATGAATTGGGCACCGGTACCCGGCAACGGAAGAAGCAGATCCCCTGCGAGGATGACAAACAGGAAAAGCAAGAGCAAGGGCAACAGCAACAGCGGATTTCCTTGCAGGAATCACAAGCCAGATAAACAAGAGCTAAGATGTCCGCGTGCGAAAATTAGGCGTGCTTCTGCTGATAAATCAACGTCATGGATAACGCCGCACGGCAGAAGCGGATGGCGCTCGGGTTCCTTTCGAACTGGGTGAGCCGACTTGCGGGCACTGTGATTCAACTGATCCAGGTGCCGGTGTTTCTGCACTTCTGGAGCCTCTCGCTCTATGGCGAGTGGATTGCGATCAATGCGATCCCGGCCTATCTGAGCTTCTCGAATATTGGGTTTGGCACCGTCGCCGGCAATGAGATGACCATGCTGATGGGGCGCGACGATAAGGCTGCCGCATTGCGGGTGTTTCAGAGCTGCTGGTGGCTGATCTCGCTGGTGTGCGCGGCGACTATGGTGGTGTTTGGCGTCGTGCTGTTCACGGTGCCTGTCTCGCTATGGAACCGGTTCCATTCGTTGTCCGATGGCGACGCGCGTTGGATTTTGTTTGCCCTGGGCATGGCGGTGCTGTTCGGGCAACTGGAGCAGTTGCTGGGGGCGGTGTACACCTGCGTCGGGCGGTATCCGTATGGAACGTTTGTGAAGAGCATCCTTTCGCTGTGCGCGTTTGCGGCAATGATGGTGCCGGTGGTGCTGGGGCGGGGGCCGAGGGCAGCGGCGGATGTTTTTGCGGTGGCGAACATCTTGGGAACGATCATCCTCGGGGTGATGGCGCGCAAAGATATTCCGTGGATCGAGTTTGGCTGGCGTCATGCGCGGTGGACGGAGATACAGCGGTTGGCGCGGCCGGCGTTCGCGTTCATGGCGTTCCCGATCGGCAATGCGCTGAATTTGCAGGGGACGGTGCTGGCAGTGAGCTATGCGCTCGGGCCGGTGGCGGTGGTGACGTTCGCGACCGCGCGGACGATTTCGCGGGTGGCGCTGCAGATGGTGCAGCTTGTGAACCAGACGTTCTGGCCGGAGCTGGGAGCGGCGTTTGGAGCGGGCAATATCGACCTCGTACGGATGCTGCATCGCCGAGCGTGCCAGATGGCCCTGATCATTGCGCTGGGATTGATCGCGGTGATGATGACGATTGGGCCGTGGTTCCTGGAGCATTGGACGTCGCACAAGGTGCCGCCGAGCCCGGAACTGCTGTTGCTGCTGATGGTCAGTGTGCTGTTCTATGCGGGGTGGTCGACGAGTTCCACGCTGCTGACGGCGATCAACCGGCACCAGACGCTGGCTGCGTATTACATCTTCGGGACCGGAGTGACGGTGTTGGTGACGTATATCGCGGCAAGTTTCTCGGGGCTGAATGCCGCTGCGGCGTCGCTGATTTTGTCCGAGCTGATTATGAATACGTATGTGCTGCCGGCGTCGCTGCGGGTGGCACACGATACCTGGGTTGGTTTTGCGGCGTCGATGTTCCGGTATCCGCGCTCGCTGCGCCCGGCGGAGCTTTGGCGGAGGCTGCGGGCGACGCCGGAGCTTCCTGGCGAGCATGGAGAAACTGAAATATAGGGCGTCTTATCGCCGTAGTTGCCCGTATCCTTTTAATGAAACTCTCATATTCCGAGGTCTGTATGCTTGTCCGCAGTTTGCGTGTTGCCGTAGCACTTTCCGTTTGCTCACCCGCCCTCGTGCATGCGCAACAGCCGCGCACACTCACTACCGAAGACTACGCCCACGCGGAACGCTGGATGGCCTACAACGTTGCTGGTTTAGTGCAGCACACCATTGGTGGCTTCCAGTTTCTTCCCGATGGACGTGTGTTCTATCGCGACCCGGGGCCGGGTGGAACGGTCTACATGATCGCCGATCCGGCGAAGGGGACGACGGCCCCGGCGTTCGACAATGCGGCCATGGAGAAGGCCCTGCGGACGGCGTCGAAGCGTGCGTTTGAAGCCAGACGGCTGGGAGTGATGCAGTACACGCCGGATGCGGACGGTTTTACCGTGGTGACGGTGGGTGGGAAGTTTCATTGCGACGCGGCGGTAGGACATTGCGAATTGATACCCGATCCAGGTGCACGGCCGCAGCGTTCGCGCGGCGAACAGAGCGTGCCTGAGGTCGGCGGCAATGCGCAGGCGAACCCGCAGGCGCCACCGGCGGCACGGCCTGCACGCCCGGGGGGAGGACGGCGGCCGTCCGATACTTCTCCAGACAAAAAGTATGCGGCGTTTATCCGCGACAACAATTTGTGGGTGCGCGTGAATGCCACCGGCGAAGAGAAGCAACTGACCACCGACGGCGTGAAGGACTACGGCTATGCGACCGACAACGCAGGCTGGACGCACTCGGATGCGCCGATCGTGCTGTGGTCTCCGGACTCGACGAAGATTGCCACGTTCCAGCAGGACCAGCGCAAGACGGGCTCGATGTATCTGGTGCCCGTAACGAACCGGCATCCGGTGCTGGAGGAGTGGAAGTATCCGCTGGTCGGCGACAAGGATGTGACGATGATCGAGCGGGTGGTGATCGATGTCGGTACGGCGAAGGTGACCCGGCTGAAGATGCCGCCGGACCAGCACCGCAGCACAGGATGCGACGACATCAGTTGCCGCGGCGGTTCAGGCTGGGACGATGTCGAATGGTCGGCGGATGGGGCGCATCTGGCGTTCATCTCGTCTTCGCGGGACCACAAGGATGCGTGGCTCCGGGTCGCGGACACGGCGACGGGCGATGTTCACGACGTGTATCACGAGCACGTGGACACGTACTACGGCTGGCAGAGCAAGACGAACTTGAAGTATATGCCGGCGTCGAATGAGTTTCTTTGGGTGTCGGAGCGGACTGACTGGGCGCAGATCTATCTGTACGACCTGACCACGGGCAAGGTGAAAAATCAGATCACGCATGGCGATGGGCCGGTCTACGACATCCTGTATGTCGACCAGAAGAACCGCGTGATTTATTTCGAGTCGGTGGACAAGGAGAAGGGTGAGAACCCGTACTACGTCAACCTCTATCGCGTAGATTTTGATGGCAAGAACCAGAAGTTGCTAACGCCGGAAGATGCGAACCATGTGATCACGCTTGCCCCCGATGCGAGCACGTTTGTGGATGTGTATTCGACCGTCGACACGCCGCAGACCGCGGTGCTGCGCGACAACAACGGCAAAATTCTGATGACGCTGGGCAAGCAGGACATCTCGGCGCTGCTGGCGACGGGGTGGAAGCCGCCGACCGAGATCAAGGTGACGGCGCGCGACGGCAAGACGCCGCTATACGGCTTCATGTTCAAACCGACGAACTTCGATGCAAGCAAGAAGTATCCAATTGTCGACGGTGTGTACCCCGGGCCGCAGGGCTCGGAGTGCCAACTTGCGGGGCGGAGTTTCCTGCCGGCGCATGGTGACGACCAGGCACTTGCGGACCTTGGATTTGTAGTCGTGTGCATCGACGGCATGGGCAATCCGGGCCGGACGAAGAGCTTCCATGATGCCTTTGCATCATCGCCGAAGGACATGGGCGACGACACCATTCCCGATCAGGTTTCGGGGCTCAAGGACCTGGCGACGCAGTATCCGTTTATTGATCTGGACCGTGTCGGCATCTGGGGACACTCGGGCGGCGGTAATGCGACGGTGTCGGCGATGTTCCACTTTCCTGACTTCTTCAAGGTCGGAATCGCTGAGAGCGGCAACCACGACAATCGCGACTACGAAGATGACTGGGACGAGCGCTGGGCCGGGCTGGAAGTGATTGGGCCGGATGGCAAGAGCAACTACGATGCGCATGCCAACCAGAACTACGCCAAGAACCTGAAGGGGCATCTGCTGCTGGCGCATGGAACGATGGACGACAACGTTCCGCCGAACAACACACTGCTGGTCGTCGATGCGTTAATCAAGGCGAATAAGGATTTCGACTTGATCATGATTCCGAACGCGCATCATGGGTACGCCGAGGCTTCGCCGTACATGACGCGGCGGCGCTGGGACTACTTTGTGCGGTATCTGGCGGGCGAAACTCCTCCGTTGAATTACCAGATGAAGACCGCGGCGGAGGTGCAGCGGATGATGTTCGCCAATGGACCTTCGGATGATGTGGCGGATGAGGACGATGGGCCGCAGTTCTGATTCTGCACAGGAATAAAATGAAAGGGCCGCGACGAACTTCGTCGCGGCCCTTTTGCTTTGGTGCGTGGTTATTCGACGATCTTGCCGTCGGCAGGAGTGATGGGTTTGGGCCTGGACGGGGAGGGCTGCATCTGCCAACCGGCGCTGGTGTTGACGAGTGTTGCCGTGGAGACCTGCGGAGTGGAAAGGTCAGTACGCACCTGCGGGAAGGCGTTCTGCGTTTCCGCCGCGGAGGCCCACGCCGGCGCGCCGCTGAAAGAGGAATGGAAGGTGACCTGGGTGGTCGCGCCGGGCTGGGCGGATGTCGGTGTAGAGGAGTCGATCGATGCGACGGAGCGGTGACCGTAGCAGAAGTTGCCGAAGCCGGGTTGTGTGGCATCGGCTGTCCAGGAGCTGCGGCCCTTGTCGGTGAGGTCGTAGTTGGTGACCTGCTTGCTGCCAATGATGAAGACCTTCTTCTCGGCCGAGGTGCGCTGGAGCAGGCCTTGATCGACGAGGGCATCATAGCCGCTGGTCTTGGCGGTGTCGGCTGTCGTTACCTGGACTGGCAGCTTGATGGGATCGTCCCAAAGGCAGGCAGGATGCGCGCTGTAGTAGGTGTTGATGGCGTTGGTGAAATTGATGTTGTTGTCGTCGGTCTTTTTGCAGCCGGCGATAAAGATTGCAGCGACTCCGCAGACTGCGGCGGTTCTTAGTACGTTTGCCATTGGTCCCTCACTTCGTGTGAGATGCGGTCCACGCCTCCGGAGAAAGCTGGAGAAGGGCGAAGACGTCCTGCGGCGTGCGGCCGGCCTCGCGGAGAGTGCGAAGACTGAGGGCATCGTGGCGCTTGGCGAGGCGGACGCCGGCTTCATCCCGCATGAGGTCGCAGTGGAAGTAGGCGGGGGTGGGCAGGCCGAGGGCGCGTTGCAGAAGGATTTGGCGTGCGGTGGATTTGAGGAGATCGCGTCCGCGGACGACTTCGGTGATGCCCATGGCTGCGTCGTCGACAACGCAGGCGAGTTGGTAGCTGGGGAGACCATCTTTTCTCCAGACGAGAAAGTCGCCGAAATCGGCCTGGATGTCGGTGCCGCAGCGGAAGGATTGTGGACCGGCGTGGAGGTCGGTGAAGGCGATGATGTCGTTGTCGGGGACGCGGAAGCGGTAGTTCAGCGCGGGCTCAGGGCCGAGCGTCCGGATTTCAGAAGGCCGGCAGGTGCCGCGATAGATAGGCTCATCGTCATCTTCATGCGGAGCCTGGGTGGCGCGTTCGAGATCACGCCGCGAACAGCGGCAGGGGTAGACGAGGCCCGTTGCCAGCAGCTTCTGCATGGCGTCGCGGTAGAGTGCGAGGCGGTCGCTTTGTCTGACCTCGGCCTGCCAGGAGATGCCGAGCCAGTGAAGGTCTTCGCGCATGGCGGCAGCGAAGTCAGCGCGGGAGCGTTGCGGGTCGAGGTCTTCGTCGCGTAGCCAAAGGGTGCTGTGTTTCGCTCGTTCGTACGCAATCCAGAAAGTGCGCGCGTGGCCGAGGTGGAGAAGACCGGTGGGTGATGGGGCGAGGCGGCCGATGTAGGGAGGGGGCATCGTCGAGGAAAGGATATCGCAGCGTTCCGAAGAACAGACAACGGCAACGGCCTTAACGCAAAGGGCGCCAAGGGAGCCAAGGTTCGCCACGGCTGCCGTGGCGAACCTTGGCGCACTTCTTCGCGACCTTTGCGTTAATATTTTGCTCTCTCCCGGTTGGCCCTAAAGCCAGCCTTTGGAGCGGGCAATGCGCGCGGCGTCGATGCGGTTGGCTGCGCCTAGTTTGGCGATGGCTTCGGAGAGGTAGTTGCGGACGGTGCCTTCGGAGAGATGCAGCTCCGAAGCGATTTCGGAAGAAGAGCGGCCCTCGCCGGCGCGTTGCAATATCTGGCGCTCGCGGTCGGAGAGCGGGTCTTCGTCGGCGCTCCAGGCTTCGGCGGCGAGTGCGGGATCGACGGCGCGGAGGCCGTTATGGACACGGCGGATGGCTTCGGCGAGCTCGGATGCGGGGCGCTCTTTGAGGAGGTAGCCGCGAGCTCCCGCGTCGAGCGCGCGGCGGAGATAGCCGGGGCGGGCGAAAGTAGTGAGGATGACGACGCGGGATTTTGATTCGGCCTGCTTGAGTGCGGCGGCGAGTTCGAGGCCGGTCATTTCGGGCATCTCGATGTCGGTGACGACGACGTCAGGTCCGAGGTCGCGGGCGAGACGGAAGGCGTCGCGGCCGTTGGGCGCCTGCGCAACAACGGTGATGTCGGGCTCGAGCTCCAGAAGTGCGGATAGGGCTCCGCGGAGCATGGTTTGGTCTTCGGCGATGAGGACGCGGATTTTTGTGGCACCACTCATCAGGCAGCGCCTTCGATGTGTGCAGGTAGAGCGATCAGCAGACTTGTGCCGGTGGTGCGGTCGAGCAGGACGCGGCCGCCGAGGGCTTCGACGCGTTCGCGCATGCCGCGCAGACCGTTGCCTTCGCGAGTGGCTGGATGTTCGCCGTTGTCCGCGACCGTCAGGCGATGCTGGCCGTCTTCCATGTGGAAACGCAGCGTGCAGGTGGTCGCCCGTGCGTGACGGACGATGTTGGTGACGGCTTCGCGGAGAGCAAGGGCGAGGACGGTTTCCTCATTCGCGCGCAGGCCGGTGTTGGTCGAAGGCATCGCATCGCACTTGAGGGTGACGCCGGCGGCATCGAGGGTGCGGCGTGCGGCTTCGATTTCGGCAACCAGGCCGCGGGCGCGATAGCCGCCGATGGCTTCGCGGACCTCGGCGAGCGCGGTGCGGGCGGTCGTTTCCACCTCGGCGATCTCGGCGGCGGCGCGTTTCGGGTCTCGTTCGAGAAGACGACCGGCGAGCTCGGCTTTGAGCACGATGACGGAGAGCGTGTGGCCGAGGACATCGTGCAGATCGCGGGCGATGCGTTCGCGCTCGGCGAGTGCGGCGAGCGCAACATTTTCTTCCTGCGCGGCGCGGAGTTTGCAGTCGGCGCGGCGCTGCTGGGCGAAGAAGATGTTGCCGCCGCCGATGACCCCGAGCAGGAAGCTCGCGAAAACCGCGTTTTGCCAGTGCATGCCGTGGACGAGATAGGTTTCGGCGGCGATGGCGAGAATTTCTGCACCGAAGAATGTCAGGACCAGGCCGACCGCAGGGACGCTGAACGGCAGGAACGCGGCGGTATAGATGAAGAAGGTCGATGCGCCGGCGTTCCATGGAAATGTCGCGAGGCCGATGACGAACGTCGCGGCAATCATCCAGCGGCGCAGGGTTTCGCTGGTGGTTCGGGTGTAGGTGACGAAGACGATGAGGAAGAGAGCGAAGAAAACGATCGTGCCGAGCCACAAACGGCGGCTCGGCTGCAGGATCGGTTCGATGAAAAAGAACAACGTGTACGCAAGCCAGACGAGCGTGGAGCCGGCCGTATGCCTCTGCGAGATGGAGTTGGACGTCATGCGCTTCCCCTTCGCAGTTTACGCGTTCTGCTCGCGGCGGTTGAAAGCGATTGCGGCAATGCCGAGCATGATGCAGGTGAAGCTCAACAGGCCGATCCAATGGCTGAGGACGCTGTGGGCAGGGTCGGCATAGCCGCGCGGGTTAGCGGCCGTCTGGTCGAAGATGCCAAGCATGAGCTGCCCAAGGTGGAAGGTGGGCAGCGCGGGGGCAATCTTGCGGATGGTTTCGGGCAGGATGCTGAGCGGGACCCAGAGGCCGCCGAGGAAGCTCATAGGCAGGTAAAGAAGGTTGGTGACGCCGGGCGCGGAGTTGAACGGCACGATCAGGCCAAGGGCGAGCCCCATGCAGGCAAACGGGACACAGCCGACGATGGTAAGGCCAATCATGCGGCCGAAGTCTGCAAGCGAAAGTTGGACATGGCCAAGGGTGACTCCGAGACCGCTGAGAATGCAGACGATGATGACGCCGAAGGCGACGGCAGTGCAGCATTTTGCCAGCAGATAGGCGAGTGGAGGCATGGGGCTGGCGCGTTTGAGTTCCAGCCAGCCGGCGCTTAGGTCAGCGGCGACTCCGACCCCGATGCCGAACAGCGCGGCGCCGACCACACCGAACACGGCGTAGCTGCCGAGCATGATTTTCGCGAACTGGTGCCCGTTGACGGTGGCGTTGCGGTTCAGCATCAGCCCGAAGAGGCAATAGAACATCACGGGGAACCCGATCACCGAGAGCGAGAAGGTGCGAGTGCGCAGGGCGCGGATGAACTCGTAGCGGGTCTCGGTAGCGAAGATGCTGAAGGAGCGCGCGAGACCGGTGGCGGGAGGCGCGGGGAGGTTGAGGGCGGCGGTGGACATGGAGGTTCTCCTTGAGAAGTCGTGGAAGAGAAGCAGATTCCCTTCGGGAATGACAACAAGAAAGGCAAAAACAAAGGCAAAGGCAAAGGCTAGACAGCCTGCTTTAGGCGCCTGAGCTCCTGGTGAGGGCGAGGAAGGCGTCTTCGAGGGCGGGTGCGGCGACTTCCAGCGAGGTGAGCGTGATGTCAAGCGCGAGCATTTCGCGGAGGGCGGCTTCGGGGCGGTCGGAGACGATAGTCGCGTGGCCGGCGATGATGTTGGCTTCAATGACTCCGGGGAGGCCGCGGAGGGTTTCGACGGCAATGGCGGTTTGGCAGCGGATGGTGCGGACGGTCGCAGTGGTTTTGCTCTGCGAAGTGGCGCCCATCGATTTCACTTCGGCGGGAGTGCCCTGGCAGACGACACGGCCTCCGTTGATCACAATGATGCGATGCGCGAGGGCGTCAGCTTCTTCAAGGTAATGCGTGGTGAGCAGGACTGTTTTCCCGCTGGCTGCAAGGCCGCGAATCTGCGCCCAGAGGCCGCGGCGGGCTTCGATGTCGAGACCGACGGTGGGCTCGTCGAGGAAGATGATGTCAGGATTCCCTGCGAGAGCCAGGGCGAAAAATGTGCGCTGCTTTTGTCCGCCGCTGAGCTGGCCGAAGAGACGGTCTTCGATGCCGTTGAGGCCGGCGGCCTGGATGAGTTCGGCGTACGGCATCGGCTGCGGGTAGTAGCTGCGGAACATGGCGATGTGCTCGCGTACGCGGAGCATTTCAGGGGCGCGGCCAACTTGCAGCATGGCCCCGGTGCGGGCGCGGGCGGCAGGGTCGCGCGGGTCCGCGCCGAAGATGCGGACCGTGCCGGAGGTAGGCGACGAGAGACCGAGCAGGAGCTTCACAGCTGTCGATTTGCCTGCGCCGTTGGGGCCGAGGACGGCGACGATCTCTCCACGTTTGAGGTCGAGTGAGAGGTTGTCGAGGGCGACCACGCCGTTGCTGTAGCGCTTGGTGATGTTGGTGAGCGAGGCGACGACTTCGGGTGCCTCGGTTGCGGCGGTGGTGTGGGGTTCGGCGCGCTCCATCACTGCGGTCATGTCTGGCTCCTTGTGACTACAGGAGCTAGTGTGCTGGATGCTGGGGTTGGATTTTAGTGTGGTGCGTCAGGAAAGCGTGGTGACGTTTGTCATGCCTGGGAATGTGCGACTGCGAGAGGAAAGCAGGTCTCTCCACTGCGTCCGCTAAACACCACCCCATTCGGGGCAAAGACCGCCCGATGGGGGCCCGGTCAACGCGGACTTCGGTCGAGATGACACATTTGTTGCGATGCGAGCCCCGCTACATCCAGTCGGTGCCGTACTGGACGGGGATCTGCGTGAAGGCGATGCGCGTGGGGGCGGACTCGCGGGCCGGGAGCATGCCGGCGAAGTGCAGCGTGGTGTGGCCGTACTTGAGGTTCAGCTTGTCCATGGTGGCGGAAAGCTGGTTGCGGTTGCCGGGCTCTTCGAAGAGCATGACCGGCACTTCGTTGTCGGGGATCAGGTTGCGCATCGTGACGCCGACGAAGAAGGGCCTTTGGTGTTCGGGGCCGTTGGGCCGCTGTTTCCAGATGCCTTGCAGGGCTTCGAGCAACGAGAGCGTGTCCTGGCATGGACGGAAGCGGGCTTCCATGCCCCATCCTGCCTGGCGGATACCGCTGCTGTGTTTGCGGGCTTTTTCGGCTTGCTCGGCCTGCTCGCGTGTGAGTTGGTATTTGATCGTGACGGAAAGCGAGTTGGTGTGGAACTTCTCCATACGCAGACGCATGGAGGCCTTGTGCAACAGCTTGTGAGCGACCGCCCAGGCGCCCTCCTGCGAACGAAATTCAGGACCGAGGACGTGGGAGTGGCCGAGGGATTTCTGGATGCCGGAGTCGACGGGAGCGCCGTCGTCGCCTGTATGTGCGCCACGCAACCAGTGATACAAACGATCGCCCCAGACGGAGTCCCACAACGAGTGCATGGCGTTGCGGTCGAGGGCAAGAAGCTCGGCCATGGTGTGGATGCCCTTGGCGTTGAGACGGACCTCAGTTCGGGCGCCGACACCGGGAAGGTCACGAAGTTCGAGATGGGCAATGGCCCTTGGCAGTTGAGACGGCAGAAGGCCGATGAGCCCATCGGGTTTCTGCATGTCCGAAGCGATCTTCGCGAGGTAGCGATTGGGCGCCATGCCGATAGAGCAGCGTAGGGTCGAGCCGACGTCGTCCTTGATGGCCTGCTTGATTTCCAGCGCGATGCGCCGGGCGTTGGGCGGTTGCTGCTCGCGGCCGATGAGCTGGCAGACCATCTCGTCGATGGATGGAGTGTGTGCAACGGGGCAGCAACGTTCTACCGCAGCGGCAATCTTGTGCGAGAACTCGGAGTAGACGGAGTGCGAGCCGTCGACGAGGATGATGTCGGGAATAAGCTTCTTTGCTTCGCCGACCTTGGTGAGGGTTTTTACGCCGAGAGCTTTGGCTTCATAGCTGGCGGCGATGAGAGCCCCTGTGTCAGCCATGGTGCCGACGACGCCGAGCGGCTTGCCGCGGTACTCGGGGTGCAACTCCTGCTCAACCGAGGCGAAGAAGGAGTTGAGGTCGATGTGGAGGAAGCCGAAGAGATCGGGTTGGGTTTGTTCGGACATCGCGGCTGCCATGATTGTATTCGCCTGGTGTTCGCTTTGGGTGAGGTAAAGCAAATCTCCTGTGGGTGTACCCAAGGCGAAGGGACTCATCGCCGTTTTCCCCAGAAAAACGGTGCTGAAACCATTTATCCGATTCACATTAACAGGAGATTTGCTCTAATGTGCGGGGATGGAACCGATGAGCGCAGCGACGGCGGAACATTATGTGTGGGGCAAGGTGTGTGATGGGTGGCATCTGGTGCGAACGCACGAACTGAGCGTGATCGAAGAGCGAATGCCTTCGGGAGCGTCGGAGCAGCGGCACAGACACGAATTCGCACGGCAGTTTTTCTATGTGTTGGCGGGTGAGTTGACGATGGAAGTCGACGGGGTGATGCATGTACTGGCGGCCGGTATGGGGTCGGAGATTGCGCCCGGATGTGCGCATCAGGCGATGAATCAAAGTGGTGAAGATGTGCGGTTTTTAGTCGTGAGCCAGCCGCAGAGTCATGGGGACCGCATAATTGCGTGATGTCGTCCAGCGCACATTGCATCGTGTCACGATATCGTAAGACGATGTAAATGTCTGAAAATAAATAAATTAACCGTCAATTTCTGCTTGACGGCTAGTGCGCCGGTGCCCCACTGTAGAGGGACGAATAGCCAAAAAATGTAGATGAACTATCCATTTTCATGGATAGGGATTGCTATTTCGCGGATTGGGGACGAAGAGTTCCAGGCGCGTGGCGAAATCGATTTATACCCGGAGGAGTCCTTATGAGAAGAGTTTTGATAGTGATGCTCGTGCTGCTGTATGCCAGTGTCTCGGGGCGTGCCCAGGAGACTACCGCTGCAGTTCAAGGAACCATAACGGATAAGTCGGGGGCCGCAGTGGCCGGAGCTGTCGTTACGGCTTCGAGTCCAGTACTCGGCATCCCGGCCACCTCCAAAACCGACAGCCACGGTTTCTATCGACTTAATGCGCTCCCGCCGGGGACCTACACCCTGGTTGTGGCGGGACAGGGCATGAAGGCCACCGCTACCGATTTGCAGCTTAACGCTGGCGACCTGCCCGACTTGAACCTGAAGCTTTCCGCTGTGGGCACGGACACTATGATCAATGTGACCGACTCGGTTGCGATGGTGGATACGACGCAGAGCAAGGTCGAGACAGTAATCACCCAGGAACAGATAGATGCTCTCCCGAAGTCTGGCCGCTCGTTTCAGGCGCTGCTGACGCTGGCTCCCGGAGTCCGTCAGGAGCCGCTGCAAAGTCTCGGTATTGTTAACGGATCGTCCACACCGAATGCAGCAGGCAATGCCAACATCGGCGGCGGGAACAGCCGTTTGAATGGATTCCAGGTAGACGGCGCGTCCGACTCGGAGAACTTGTACATGCTGGATGGAGTGAACATCACGAATATCCAGGGCGGCGGTATCGGCCTGAATGTTCCTAACGAATTCTTCCAGCAGGTCTCGATCAAGAGCGGTGCTATTGAAGCGCAGTATGGCGGTGCGTTGGGTGGCGTGATCAATGTGATTCCGGCCCGCGGCACCAACAATTGGCACGGCAGCATTGCGCTTCAGTACCGCTCGAGCTTCATGGACGCCAATGATCAGTGCGGCGTGAGCACGGTCTGCAACTTGCGGTATCGGCCGGGAACTTCCGCCAATGCTGCAACCGGAATCGATGCAACAGCAGAGTATTACGTCGCCCAGCAGGACCACTATCGTTACGTAGATCCCAGCTTCAAGATGGCCGGTCCACTATTTACCGACAAGCTGTTTATGGTTGTGGGCTATGCGCCTGACTTTCAACGCACGCGCCGCGATGCAGCCTCGACGTTCGCAGGCAACGCCGGCCCTCACACCTATTACAACTCTGCGGACACTCATGCTGCAGAGTTGCGTCTGGATTACAGCCCGACTTCTAAACTACGCCTTTTCGCCGAGTGGAATTACAACTTCATCCGCATCGTGGGTCAACTGCCGACCCCTGACAGCAAGACAGGACAGACGAATTCTGCAGTTGGTACTAACCCAGCGACGTTCCGCTCTGATGGCGGCTTCGCGAATCCAATTTCCGTGTACTCAGCGGGCCTTGATTACACGCTGGGCGCGAAGACGTTGATCTCGGCGCGCTTCGGCTACCTGTTCAACAATACGCACACCCTCGGTACGGGCTCCGGTCTGCGTTATCTATATAGCGGAGCGGCGTCGGCAAGCACGCCGACGTTCAGCAATCCGTCCCCCACGGCGACCAACCCGGCGAT
>Ga0070679_100003673_pt1 | contig 14052 bp, 14 predicted proteins | sample KBSC63BmetaG_FD_65652 | JGI IMG/M metagenome (GOLD analysis project Ga0070679, IMG submission 65652) | Corn rhizosphere microbial communities from Kellogg Biological Station, Michigan, USA - KBS C6-3B metaG | ecosystem: Host-associated > Plants > Roots > Rhizosphere | place: USA: Michigan... | reverse complement strand
ATGACGCCGGCGGCCTCGCGCATCCGCAGGTGCTCGGCGTTGATGATCGGGCTCCACCAGCGCGAGTCCCACTCGTGCTCGCGCGGCATCACGGCGTCGCCGTACTGCTCGACGAGGGGGGCGTTCGACTCGTACCAGTGCGGGCGCTCCCAGCCGGCGGTCTCGAAGAAGAACGCGCCGAGCTTCTGCTGGCTCTCGTGCATCGGCGCCTTGCGCTGGTCGCGGTCGGACTCGTACTGCTCGGCGGGGTGGATGATCCCGTAGGTCTTGATGAACGACTCGGTGGTGCGCAGGCGGGTGTGCTCGCGGCGCTTCTGGTGGTCGTGGAAGCGGGCGATGTCGCTGTGCGCGAGGTCGATCTCCGACCAGCCCTGCGTCATCCACTCGGCGACCGCGCGGCCGACCCCCGGGCCCTCCTTGATCCAGACCGCGCTCGCGGTCCAGAGGCCCTTCACGTGGCTCTCGCCGAGGATCGGCGCGCCGTCGCAGGTCAGGGACAGCAGGCCGTTGATCGCGTAGCGGATCTCGGCGCCCTCGGCGCCCAGCAGCTCCGGCATCAGCTCGAAGGCCTGCTCGAGCTGGGTGTCGAAGTCGTCCTCGGTGAACGGCAGCTCGGTCGGCGACAGCTTGGACTGCTCGATGGTCGGGATGTCCTCGGGCTCCATCAGGATCGCCCGGTGGGCGTAGGAGCCGACCTCCATGTCGGCGCCGTGCTGGCGCTCGTAGCAGAAGGTGTCCATGTCGCGGACGATCGGGAAGTTGATCTCGCCCGTGCCACCCGCCAGCTGCGGGCAGGGGCCGACGCTGATCATCTGGTGTACGGCGGGGGTCAGCGGGATGCTCACCCCGGCCATGTCGCCGATCTTCGGGCTCCACACGCCGCACGCGATGACGACGTACTCCGCCTCGATCGTGCCCTTGTCGGTGTGCACCCGCTTGATCCGGCCGTCCTCGACGTCGAGGGCGGTCACCTCGACGTTGGGCACGGTGGTCAGCGCGCCCGCGGCGACCGCGCCGTCGCGCATGATCGTGCCGGCCCGCAGGGAGTCGACCACGCCGACGCCGGGCTGCCAGAACGCGCCGATGATCTGGTCCTCCTCGATGAAGGGGACCTTCTCCTTGACGAACGCCGGGCTGACCATCTCGGCCTCGATGCCCCACGCCTTGGCCGACGACATCCGGCGGCGCAGCTCCTCCATGCGCTCCTCGGTGCGCGCGACCTCGAAGCCGCCGCACTCGGTGAAGACGCCGAGCTCCTTGTACTGCTTGACCGCGTCGAGCGTCAGATCGGTGATCTCGCGCGAGTGGTCGGTCAGGAAGATGAAGTTGGACGCGTGACCCGTCGAGCCGCCCGGGTTGGGCAGCGGTCCTTGGTCGAGCTGGACGATGTCGGTCCACCCGAGCTTCGCCAGGTGGTGGACCAGGCTGTTGCCGACGATGCCGGCGCCGATGACGACACAGCGCGCGGACGCGGGGACCTCTGCCACGGGTGCTCCTTGATGCCAAAGTTGGTGCGAAAGGTTGTTGCGTATCATGCACACGGATGCGCAAGATGGAACAGTCGAAGTCTGCCTCCGCGTACGCCGTGGGTCAAGGCGACTGAGGCTCGAGGTTTGCCCCGTCCCAGGCGAGGTCGTCGGCCCGCGCGTCGTACGCCGCTCGCATCAGCCCCAACAGCCGCTCCCGCCGTACGACGAGCCGGGCGCCCGCCCGCACGTCGGTGACCTGGACGGCGCTGTCCGCCGCCTCGCTCGGTCCGAGCACCGCGATCAGGTGGTCGCGGCGCTCGCGGGCGCTGCGGATGCGGGCCCCGAGGCTGCCGTCGTGGTCGACGCGCCCGCGCAGCCCGAGTCGGCGTACGTCGTCGACCAGGGCCCGGGCGGCGTCGTCCTGCTCCTCGCTCACCGGGAGTACGACGACCTGCCGCGGCGCCAGCCAGAACGGCAACCGACCCTGGTGCCGCTCGAGCACGGCCGCGGTGACCCGCTCCATCGAGCCGACGGTGCCCCGGTGGATCATCACGACCCGGTGCTTCTCGCCGTCGTCGCCGACGTAGGAGAGGTCGAAGCGCTCGGGCTGGTTGAAGTCGAGCTGGACGGTCGCGATGGTCTCCTCGTGGCCGCGACCGTCGCGCACCTGGAGGTCGAGCTTGGGCCCGTAGAACGCCGCCTCGCCCGCGGCCGCGACCAGGTCGAGGTCGCTGTCCACCAGCACCCCCTCGGCCGCAGCCCGCAGCCGGCGTTCGGCGTCGGCCCACTGCTCGTCGCCGCCGAGCCAGGCGCCCGAGTCGTCGCGCAGCGAGAGCCGCACGTAGTCGACGGGCAGCCCGAGCACCTCCTGCGCCCGCAGCGCGGCCCGCAGCCCGCGCGCCGCCTCGTCCCCGACCTGGTCGGGGCGGCAGAAGACATGGGTGTCGTCGAGATGGATCTCGCGGACCCGGGTGAGCCCGGACAGCACGCCGGACCGCTCGGCGCGGAACATCGCGCCGAGCTCGTTGAGCCGGATCGGCAGCTCGCGGTAGGAGTGCTGCTCGGCGGCGTAGATCATCGCGTGGTGAGGGCAGTTCGCCGGCCGCAGCACCATCTCCTCCTCCCCCACCTTCATGGCCGGGAACATGTCGTCGCTGAACTTCGCGACGTGTCCGGAGGTCTCGAAGAGCGCCCGCTTGGCCAGCACCGGCGAGTAGACGTCGAGGCAGCCGTCGTCGTGCGCCAGGTCCTTGGCCAGTCGCTCCAGCTCCTGCCGGATCACCGCACCGGCCGGCAGCCACAGCGGGAGCCCGGCCCCGACGCGAGGGTCGGTGGCGAAGATGCCGAGGTCGCGGTTGAGGTCCCGGTGGTCGAGCGGGTGGTCGTGAGGATGGTCGTTCATGGTGGTGCTCCTTCCCCGGAGCACCACCAGAGACACGAGGGTCCCGGAGGGGCTCCGGGACTCGTGGTGGCTGGGACAGGTGCGTCAGCAGGCGTGAGCGCCGGAGAGGTCCGGCGTCGTCGTCTGCTGGGCGCGCAACATGCGGCGAGTGTACGGCGGGCGCGCCGGCTCGGCGTACCCCTTTGCGTTCAGGGCTGCTGGACCACGAGCCCGCCGTCGACGGTGACCACCTGCCCGGAGACGTAGCGGGCCGCGTCGGAGGCGAGGAAGCCGACCACGTCGGCGACGTCCTCCGGCTCCCCGATCCGGCCCGCCGGCACGTGGACGGCCGAGGCCTCGAGGGCCTCCGCGCCGGCGCTGTTGACCGGGTCGAGCGCCTGAGCGGTGCGGATGAAGCCGGGCGCGACCGCGTTGACGCGGATGCCCGCCGGGCCGAGCTCCACGGCCAGGGCCCGCACGAGACCGACCAGCCCGGCCTTCGACACCGTGTAGTGGGCGTGCCTCTCCCATCCGTACGACGTCCCCATCACCGAGGAGACGGCGACCAGGCTCCCGCTGCCCCGCGCCACCATCCGCGGCAGCGCGGCCCGGAAGGTCTGGCTCGCACCGGTGAGGTTGACCGCGAGGGTCTCGTCCCACTGCTCGTCGGACATCTCGACGAACGGGTGGCGGCGGGCGATCCCGGCGTTCGCCACGACGACGTCGAACCCGTCGGCCTCGTGCTCCCGTACGCCGGCGCGGATCTGCTCGCCGGACCGCATGTCCAGGTGGACGTACGCCGCGTCCGCGCCGCCGTTGCGCAGCTCGACCGCGAGCGCCGACCCCTCGTCGTCCAGCACGTCGCCGATGACCACCGTGTCGCCCGCGGCCGAGAACTGCCGGACGCAGGCCGCGCCGATGCCGATCGAGCCTCCGGTCACCAGCACCCGACGTCCGCTCACCGTGCTCCTCCTGTTGTGACGGCCTGCCGATCTTCCCGCACGCGGTCATGGTCTCCGTCGGGGTGCCGGCCACCGGACCTCGCTCGGCGTTGTCAGGCTCCTGGCAAGGTGAAGACGTCTTTCAGGCAACCCCTTACGCGGGGGAGAGGTGTCCGGTTGAATTCCTCTCGTGGCCAGGAGCTCCGGGGGGAGAGCCCGGCCAGGAAGCCAGCTCTGTCATCCGGGGGGACGGTCAGAGCTGATGGAGGTGCACTTCCGACCGGGGGGACGGGAGTAGGCGCCACGCCCCCGTTCGTCGAGGCGAGCGGGGGCGCCTCCCATTTCCGGCTGTGCCTCGACATGGCCAGGCCCCCGAAATACGGAGCGCCCTGCCAGCCGAGCTGACAGGGCTTCTCCGGCTCGAACCCGTGGGGGGCATGGGTCGAACCCGGTGGTCGCTGCCGTGGATCGAGGCGGGGGGAGCCTCGAAGGGCAGCCGACCACTGGTCACGTTACCCACGTCGGGTGCGAAATGCATGAGATTACGGGGCGCCGTATGAAGCTTTACTTGCGTCCATCCGCCGGTCTGGCGCGCCCGTAGGGATTCGAACCCCAAACCTTCTGATCCGTAGTCAGATGCTCTATCCGTTGAGCTACGGGCGCAGCGCCCGCGCCGGGTGGAAGCCCCGACGAGGACTGACCGAGGATAGCCGACCCTGGGACTGGGTCCGAATCCGTATCGGGGCCTCACCGACGGCGGAGGTCCCGAGCCAGGGCCACCGCGTTGAGGGTCGCCCAGCCCAGAGTGGCCCCGGCGATCTTGGCCCGCACCCCTAGGTCGCCGGTGCGGCGGAGCAGGAGCACGCAGTCGGAGAGGTCGGAGGCGATCCGCAATGCCGCTGCCGTCGGCGCCAGACGCGGACGACCGGACAGCGCGGCGGAGCTGATCGCCAGGTCGCGCACGCCGTACGCCCGGGCGAAGCCCAGCAGGGTGCCGCGCTCGGTCCCCGAGGCGTTCATCGCGTCGGGCAGGTGCTGCGGGCGGGCGAGGGCGAAGACGCCGTACGCCGCCGTCAGCGCTGCCATGATCCGGGTGGCCGGGAAGGTCGTCACGGCCCCCCGTACCCCGCCGCCTCCCTGGCACCCCGTCGGACGGGAAACGCGTTGAGCGGGGCGGCCCCCGCCGGGCACAGTGCCCCATGACCTCCTTCGTCTCACACACCTCCATCGACTGCGGCAACGCCTACGAGCTCTCCGAGTGGTGGAAGCCCGTCCTCGGGTACGTCGACCTCGAGGGCGACCCCAACCTCCCCGGTCACGAGGAGTGCATGATCCGCGACCCCGAGAGCGGGCACCACCTCCTGTTCATCGAGGTACCGGAGGCCAAGTCGGGCAAGAACCGCCTCCACCTCGACCTGATGCCGCGTGCGGGCACCCGCGACGAGGAGGTGGCCCGGCTGCTCGAGTACGGCGCCACCGAGGTGAACGACCTGCGGGAGCACTGGGGCCCGAACACCGGCTGGATGGTCCTGGCCGATCCCGAGGGCAACGAGTTCTGCATCCTGCGTTCGCAGGCCGAGAAGGAGGCGACCCGGTAGCTCCCGGGCAGTCGCGAGCGGCGGGTGTGACCGGGGACACGAACCCTTGATCGATCCAATATGTCAGGACTCCTGACACGGGTAACGTCCGATCCACTAGTCGGGCGACAACGACGCCGGCCGATCCACCACTTCACGTTCACCCCGTCGCACAGACGGTCCGGTGGCCGAACTCGGACCCCATTCCTGGGTGGCCACCGCGACGTACGGAAGGACAACCGCACATGACTGCCGACACCCAGGCCCGCCCGACCGCCCAGGACGACCAGGGCGATCCCGCACCGACCACCCACCAGGGGATCCTCGACTTCGTGGCGGAGGTCGCCACGATGACCACGCCGGACCGCATCCACTGGTGCACCGGCTCCGACGAGGAGTGGGTCGAGCTGACCGACACGCTCGTCGCCAACGGCACCTTCACCCGGCTCGACCCGGCGAAGAAGCCCAACTCGTTCCACTGCGCCTCCGACCCCAGCGACGTCGCCAGGGTCGAGGGCCGCACCTTCATCTGCTCGGTCGACGAGAAGGACGCGGGGCCCACCAACAACTGGATGGACCCCGAGGAGATGAAGGAGATCATGCGCGGGCTGTACGCCGGCTGCATGAGGGGCCGCACGATGTACGTGATCCCCTTCGTGATGGGGCACCTCGAGGCCGACCAGCCGATGTTCGGCGTCGAGGTCACCGACTCGCCGTACGTCGTTGCCTCGATGCGCGTGATGGCCCGCATGGGCAGCCACGTGCTGCGCCGGATCGAGGAGCTCGACGCCGCCGGCCAGGACGTCAAGTGGGTCCCGGCCCTGCACTCCGTCGGCGCCCCCCTCGAGGACGGGCAGGCCGACGTCCCGTGGCCGTGCAACGACACCAAGTACATCGTGCAGTTCCCCGAGGAGCGCACGATCTGGTCCTACGGCTCGGGGTACGGCGGCAACTCCCTGCTCGGCAAGAAGTGCTACGCCCTGCGCATCGCCAGCGTGATGGCGCGCGACGAGGGCTGGCTGGCCGAGCACATGCTGATCCTCAAGCTCACCAACCCCGAGGGCGTCACCAAGTACGTCGCGGCCGCGTTCCCGAGTGCCTGCGGCAAGACCAATCTGGCCATGCTCGAGCCGACCATCCCGGGCTGGAAGGTCGAGTCCATCGGCGACGACATCGCGTGGATGCGGGTCGGCGAGGACGGTCGCCTGTGGGCGGTCAACCCCGAGTACGGCTTCTTCGGCGTCGCACCGGGCACCAACGAGCACACCAACCCCAACGCGATGAAGACGATCAACATCGGCAACTCGGTGTTCACCAACGTGGCGCTCACCGAGGACGGCGACGTCTGGTGGGAGGGCCTGGAGAACACGCCGGCCCACGCGACCAGCTGGAAGGGCGAGCCGTGGACGCCGGACAGCGAGGAGCTGTCCAGCCACCCCAACAGCCGCTACTGCACCCCGATCAAGCAGTGCCCGATCCTGGCGCCGGAGTACGACGACCCGCGCGGCGTCCCGATCGACGCCATCCTGTTCGGTGGTCGCCGCAAGACGACCATCCCCCTGGTGACCGAGGCCCGCGACTGGGTCCACGGCACGTTCATGGGTGCGACGCTCAGCTCCGAGACGACCGCCGCCGCGGTCGGCCAGGTCGGCGTCGTACGCCGCGACCCGATGGCGATGCTGCCGTTCATCGGCTACCACGCCGGCGACTACTTCAACCACTGGATCACGGTCGGCAAGGAGAACGACGCCGCCAAGCTGCCGAAGATCTACTACGTCAACTGGTTCCGTCGTGACGAGGACGGCGGCTTCCTGTGGCCGGGCTTCGGCGAGAACAGCCGCGTGCTCAAGTGGGTGATCGACCGGCTCGAGGGCCAGGCGGCCGCCGTCGAGACCCCGATCGGCCACGTCCCGACCCCGGAGTCGCTCGACACCGACGGTCTGGACCTGACGCCGGAGCAGCTGCAGAAGGCCCTCGCCGTCGACCCCGAGGAGTGGAAGGCGGAGCTCCCGCAGATCCAGGAGTGGTTCGAGAAGTTCGGCGAGCAGCTCCCCGCCGTCCTGTGGACCGAGCTCGACGGGCTGAAGGCCCGCCTGGGTGCCTGATCCTCGTTGACCGGCGCCTTCTGACCGTTGACCGGCGCCTTCTGACCGTTGACCGGCGGATTCTGACCAGCTCGCCTGGTCGGAATCCGCCGTTCGCGGTACGGGCGGTGTGCGACGATGCGACCGTGACGCAAGGTGAGAGCGTGGCCGATGCCCGACCTCGGCCCTGAGCAGCGCTCACTCTTCGAGTCCGTCGCCACGCCGCTGTACGAGGAAGTCGCCCTCAGTGGCGCGCTCAAGGACAGCGACCCCCGTCTCCAGGAGGACGGCGAGCTGCGCTCCGCCCTGGAGCTCCTGGTCGCCCTCAACCTCCTGGTGCACGACCGGGCCAACTCCATCTACGTGCCGGTCGACCCGTCCACGGTGCAGTCACACGTCGTCACCCCGATGAGCCAGCGGGCGGCCGAGCTGCTCGACGAGTCCTCGGAGTGGGCGCGTGCGTTCTCCGGCCTGCAGCAGGCATGGCGCCGTTCACCGGGAGCGATCCGCGGCCCGATCAGCGAGTTCCAGGGCCCCGCCATCGGCGTGTTCATCACCGGGGCCGTCGCCGAGTGCGAGGAGGAGCTGCTCACCGCACAGCCCCAGACCGGCCGTGAGCGGGCCAGCCTCAACGCCGCCCTCGAGCGCGACCGGGCCGCGCTCGACCGGGGCGTGAAGATGCGCACGCTCTACCAGCACAGTGCCCGCCGGCACGCGCTCACCCGCGACTACGTGACGGAGATGAGCGCCCTCGGCGCCGAGGTGCGCACGCTCGACGAGTTCTTCAACCGGATGATCGTGATCGACCGGCGCCTGGCGATCATCCCGGGCCCGCACGGCGACGACGTGGCGATCGCCGTACAGGAGCCCGCCCTGGTCGTCTACCTGGTCGACGTCTTCGAACGCGCCTGGGAGCGCGCCCGTGCGTTCACCAACACCGAGCGCTCGACGATGAGCGACATCGCGCGCGAGCAGCGGGCGATGACGATCCGGATGCTGATCGAGGGCCACTCCGACCCGGTCAGCGCCAAGCGGCTCGGGGTGAGCGCCCGGACCTTCGCCGGCTACGTGGCCGACCTCAAGGCCGAGTACGAGGCGGACACCCGCTTCCAGCTGGGCTACACGATGGGCCAGAACGGCGTCTCCGGGCGCGAGGAGGACTGACCCTCACCCGCACCGCTGCCTGTGTCCGAAGGAACGACCCGGGAGCGGGGCTCCCGGGTCGTCGTGGGGTCGTGCGATGGAGGTGAGGTCAGCGCCCTGCCTTGGCACAGCCGGCGCAGGGCCAGTTGGTGTCGTAGGCGTGGGCCGGGGCCGCGATCCCGAGGGCACCGAAACTGACCAGTGCCGCCAGCGCGACAGCCGCCTTGCGCGTCTTGCTCATGGTTGTACTTCCTCCCGAAGTCTGGGCCGCTTGAACGGCCTTGTACCCATTCTTAGGAGGGCCCGAACCAGCAGGACATCCCGGAGCTGGGTCATTTCGTTGCAATGCACATTTCTGCAGACCGGGGCGACCCGAGGCGCTCCGGCAATGTGGCCACTCTAGACACGTCGGGGCGTGCGGTGTCACGACGAGGACCCCGGGTGAGCTGTCGCTCGCCCGGGGCCCTCGGGTGACAACACGTGCGGAGGCGGCGGGATTTGAACCCGCGAGAGGGACTAACCTCAACCCGCTTAGCAGGCGGGCGCCATAGACCGGACTAGGCGACGCCTCCCGTGCAGCCCGCACAGGCTACAAGCAGTCGCGATCGGCGGCCCAATCACGACCGGACCCCTCCGGCGCCACTGTCAGGGGAGTCCGCCGGTCTCTCCGGTGCCCGGACTGTGCACGTCGCGCACCCGGCGCTGTACGTCGCGGGCGAAGGCGTCCGGGTCGCCGGCGATCGCCGCCATCGGCAGCGTGGTCACGCGTCCGTCCCGCAGGCGCAGCACCAGGCACCGCGTGCCGTCCGGGGACGCGGCGGCGACCTCCTCGACCTGCGACCAGTCGGCTCCCGCGGCACCGACCCCGCGGAGCAGGCGCACGTCGTACCTCTCCGGCGACAGGCGGACGGCGACCGCGCGGCGTACCAGCCACCAGGCCCAGGCCGCCACGAGCAGGGCGCCGACCAGGGCCACGACGCCGGCGGGGACCCAGCCGCCGCCGAACGCCAGGCCGAGCACCGTCGCCACGACCACGGCGCCCGCGACGGTGACCAGGGTCCGGCCGGCGAGGGCGAGCCCCAGCGCGGGCGCCAAGCGGTACGTCGAGGTCGGGGAGCCGTTCGTCACCGGGCCATTCAACTGAAACCGTCGTGGAGGAAGCGATTCCTGACCGTTCTCGGCCTTGTCGCGCCCCGGCCGGATGCATCAGGCTGGAGGCCTACCCGTCCCCACCCCCGGCAGCGAGTGACCCGGCACTCGGGAGGTCCCCCCATGGCGGCACTGACGGCTACCCCCCTCGAGGACCTGCTGCGGCCCGAACGCGTCCCCGATCGACCCGAGCTCGTGGGCGCCTGGCGCTGGTCGGTACGCCGCCAGCTGGTGCCCGTGCGCGACCGGCTGCTCCACGAGCATCCCGACCGCCGGGAGGCATGGCTGTCCGCCCGGGCGGCGCGCACCCTGCGCGAGCGCGACGAGCTGCTCACCCGCCTCAACGCGCTCTCGGCCCAGGTCCTGGTCGCGCCGGACGTGGCCGACCTCGCCTCCCGACTCGTCCGGCTGCTCTCCGACCTCTCCCGCCACCAGCAGCGCCTCCAGGACCTCGCCTGGGACGACGTCGAGCTCGAGATCGGCGGCTCGGAGTAGCACCTAGACTCCTCCCCGGCGCCCGCTGCGGCGTACGCCACGGAGGGGTGCCGGAGTGGCCGATCGGAACCGCCTTGAAAGCGGTCGCTGGCAGAGATGTCAGCCGCGGGTTCGAATCCCGCCCCCTCTGCTGCCGACCCGCGCCGGGGTCACCGAGGGCCGGTGAGCTCCACGAGGATGTCGCCCTCCTGGACGACGTCTCCGGTGGCCACCTTGATGGCGGCGACGACGCCGGCGTGCTCGGTCAGCACCGGGATCTCCATCTTCATCGACTCCAGCAGGCACACCGGGTCGCCGGCCTCGACGGTGTCGCCGACGGCGACCTCGACCAGGATCACGTTGGCGACCATCTCGGCCAGGATCCGGTGGGTCTGCTCGCGTGCCACGGGTCGAACCTAGTGGATACCCCGGAGTAGTCCGTCACCACAGAGCGTGGGTGCGGCCGGGCTCCGGACGCACCTCCTGCTCCGCCTCGACCTCCGCCCGGCGACCGCGGGTCCCCCGGGGCGCGGTGAGCCGCAGGTCGAACCAGATCAGCAGGAACCCGAGGACCAGCCCGATGACCGCGCCGTACCCCGTCGCCAGCGCGACCTCGCGCACGCTGCGTCCGGGATCGACCAGCGAGTAGGCGATCGGGGAGGTGACGCCGATGCCGAAGGCGCACACCCACCAGCCCTGACGACGGCGCGCTCGCATGTGCGTGCCCCAGACCAGCGCCGGGACGCCGAGCAGCGCCACGATCGGCCGCGGGAACGCGCCGAGGTGGTGGTGGCTCCAACGCACGGCCTCGTCGAGGTGGGTGACCAGGTCGTGGGTGCCGTAGCGCTGCAGCAGCTCGGCGTACCCGACGGTGACGACGAGCATCAGGCTGCCCAGGATCACCGTGAACACCCCGCGCGACCCGAGGCCGTGGAAGCCGGCGCCGAGGCGGTAGACGGTCACGAACGACGCCACGAGCGACAGCCCCAGCACGGTGTACTCGAAGCGGTGCAGGTCGACCACCGGCGACCAGGCCAGCGTCGCCATCGCCCCCACCGCGGAGACGAGCACGGCCACGACGGTCTCCCGGACGGCCGCCACGAAGCGCACGGCGGGCACGGTCACCATCACGGCGAGCACCGCGGTCAGGACGGCGCTCACCACTGCGGCGCCGCTGCGCAGAGGGTCCGTGTCCAGTCCGATCACGGCTCCGCCGAGCACCAGCGCGAGCAGCGAGAAGACGACGGGGCGCCCGCCCGTGCGCGCCGCGAGCCCCCAGGCGTACGCCGTGCCGGTGGCGACGGCGGCGGCGTCGCCGACGCGGTCGTCGAGGTACCCGAGCATGGCCGCGACGAGTGCCGCCGCAGCGCCGAGGACGACCAGGAGCCACACGCCGAGGCCGGCGCCGTGCGCGGCCTGGTGCACGCGGGTCGGCCGGGGTGGTCCGTCGAGCCCTCGTCGGCGCGAGGTCTCCGCACGCCGTCGAGGAGCAGTCCGGGATCCCGCCTTCGACACGGCCGTGACGCTACAGCCGGCGGTTGGCCAGCGACGGGTTGGTACGGCGGGCCTCGGCCACCCGCGTGAGGTCGATCTCAGCGGTCAGGATCGCGGCGTCGTCGCCACCCTCCACGAGTACGTCGCCGAAGGGGTCGATCACCATCGAGTGGCCCGACGACTTCGGTGCGGGCTGCCCGACGCCGACGACGTACGCCGTGTTCTCGATCGCCCGGGCCCGCAGCAGCGTCGTCCAGTGGTAGACCTTCCGCTCGCCCGCCACCCATGCGGCCGGGACCAGGATCACCTCGGCGCCGGCGTCGACCAGGCGGCGCGAGAGCTCGGGGAAGCGCAGGTCGTAGCAGGTCAGGATGCCGACGGTCGTGCCGTCGAGGTCGAACGTCGCCGGCGCGAGCGGCCCTGGGGCGAGGACCTTGGACTCCTGGTAGCCGAACGAGTCGTACATGTGGATCTTGCGGTAGTCGAGCCGCGCGCGACCCCGTACGACGACGGTGTTGTACGGCGTGCCCCCGGTCTGCTCGAACATGCCCGCGACGATCGTGGTGTCGCGCTCCTTGGCCACGCGCTCGACCTCGCTGACGAACGGGCCGTCCAGCGGCTCGGCGTACGCCGTGAGGTCGGATCCGGGCTCGCCGAAGTAGCGCTGCCACGCCTCCGGGAAGACCACGAGGTCGGCGCCGTCGGGCACCGCGGACTCCAGCCGCGCGCGGTTGTCCGCGGGGTCGAGGGACGACTCCTCCTGCACCAGCACGACTCGCATGGCCCCAGCCTGCCACTCGGGGCGCGGATGCAGCACGATGGCCGACGTGACCTGGGCGGCCGTGATCCTCACCGGAGGCACCGGCGCCCGCCTCGACGGAGCCGACAAGGCCTCGCTGTCCGTGGGCGGCCGCAGCCTCCTGGACCGTGCGCTCGACGCGGTGGCGGGCGCCGACGAGGTCGTGGTGGTCGGACCCGCGGCACCCACGGCCCGCCCGGCACGCTTCGTCCGAGAGGAGCCGGCGGGGGGCGGCCCACTCGCGGGCACCGCGGCCGGCGTGGCCGCTCTGCGTCCGGGACACGACCGCGTCGTCGTGCTGGCGGTCGACATGCCGCACGTCACGGCCGCCACCGTCGACCGGCTGCTGCTGGCTGCCGCAGCCGTGGACGCCGCGTGGTTGACGGGGGACGACGGCCGCCGCCAGCTGGCCGGAGCGGTCAGCCCGGGGCTGGTGCCCGCGGCCGGTGAGGCGCACGGCGTACCGATGCGATCGCTGATGTCGGCGGGCCGCACGATCGACGTACCTGCGCTCGCCGGGGAGGCGGACGACGTCGACACCTGGGACGACGTGGCCCGGGTGCGCGGCGATCAGTCACCCGGACGGACTTGAACCCCCGGCCCGGTTTGCCAAAGATTGGGGCCGTGAACCTGCACGACTGGATCGACGAGCTCTGTGACACCCTCGACATCGAGACCGAGGTGGACGAGGGGTTGCTCCTCGACCTCGCGAAAGTGGCCGCCGACAACGTGGTGCGGATGGCGGCGCCGATCACGACGTACCTCGTGGGGTACGCCGCGGGTGCGGCCGGCGCCGACGAGAGCGAGATCGAGCGGATCGCCGCCAAGGCCCAGGCCCTGGCCGAGCGGTGGGAGCGGCCACGCGGCGCCGACCCCGTGGAGGTGCCCGACGACGTCCCCGACGATGCCGGGGTGGACCACAGCGGCGACGAGTACGACGCGTGAGGGCGGTCGTCCCGCGCCAGCCGGGTGGCCCCGAGGTCCTGGAGTACGTCGACGTCCCCGACCCGTCGGTCGGACCGGGCGAGGTGCTGCTCGACGTGGCGGCGACCGCCGTCAACCGCGCCGACCTGCTGCAGCGCCAGGGGCACTACCCGCCACCGCCGGGCGCCTCGGACATCCTGGGGCTCGAGTGCAGCGGCACCGTCGCCGCGCTGGGTGACGACGTCACCGGCATCGCCGTTGGCGACGAGGTCTGCGCACTGCTCGCCGGCGGTGGCTACGCGACGCGGGTCGTCGTACCGGCCGGGCAGGTGATGCCCGCTCCCGCCGGCGTCGACCTGGTCACGGCCGCTGCGCTGCCGGAGGTGGCGGCCACGGTGTGGTCCAACGTGATGATGGTGGCGGGACTGCGATCGGGCGACTCCTTCCTCGTGCACGGAGGGGCGGGCGGGATCGGGACGTTCGCGATCCAGCTCGCGCACGCGCTCGGCGCGCGGGTGTTCGCCACGGCGGGGTCGGCCGACAAGCTCGCGTTGTGCACCGAGCTCGGGGCCGATGTCGCGATCAACTACCGCGAGCAGGACTTCGTCGAGGTGGTG
>Ga0070679_100003669_pt1 | contig 14059 bp, 14 predicted proteins | sample KBSC63BmetaG_FD_65652 | JGI IMG/M metagenome (GOLD analysis project Ga0070679, IMG submission 65652) | Corn rhizosphere microbial communities from Kellogg Biological Station, Michigan, USA - KBS C6-3B metaG | ecosystem: Host-associated > Plants > Roots > Rhizosphere | place: USA: Michigan... | reverse complement strand
TGCGCAACATGAGTGGCTTCCGCTGGCAGGGCAAGGACTTCGGCGCCTGGTTGATGACGATCGCCCGCAACCTGTGCACCGACCACTTCAAGGCCGGACGCACCCGGCTGGAGCTGACCACCGAGGACATGGGCGCCCACGACGACACGACGGAGGGTCCCGAGAACGAGGTCCTCACCACCCTGGCCAACGAGGCGCTGCTCGAGGGGCTCCGCGAGCTCTCCGACGAGCAGCGGGACTGCCTGATCATGCGCTTCCTCCAGGGCCTCAGCATCGCCGAGACCGCCGAGATCCTGGGACGCAGTGAAGGTGCCGTCAAGCAGCTGCAGCTGCGCGGGGTGCGCAACCTCGCGAAGCTGATGCCGGCGGGATGGCGGGACCAGTCGTGAGTCGGGACGTTGGTCCCGTAACCCCCTGCATCGGGCGCTCGTTGAGGGGGATGTCCGGCACTCGCCGCGACGTTCTTCACCGAGATCGAGGTTCATCGTGACCAGGGCGCGGCAGGCAGAGGAGTTCCATGCCCTCGTCGAGGCCATCCCGACGAGGGGGCCCCGCCCGCCCGCGCCCAGCACGCCGTACGCCGACCTGCTCGAGCTCGTCGGGAGCATGCGCGCGGTGCCGGCCCCGGTCGCCGACGCGGCGTTCGTGGCCGGTCTCCGCGACCGCCTCGTCGCCGAGGCCGAGACCCTGCTGGCCGCCGCGGCCGCCCAGAGGGATGACACCGACGCGAGGCTCCGGCTGCGCACCACCACCCCGCAGCTGCGGCGCCGTCGGCGTCGGCTGGCGGCCGCGGTCAGCGGCGTCGCCCTCGTCGGCGCCTCCGCGACCATGGCGTACGCCGCGCAGTCGTCGCTCCCGGGCGACGGCCTGTACCCGGTCAAGCGGAGCCTCGAGAGCGCCCAGGCCCAGCTCACCTTCGACCGCGGCGACCGTGGCCGCCTGGTGCTCGGCGACGCGTCGACCCGGCTCGACGAGGCCCAGCAGCTCAGCCGCATCCAGGCGGACCCGCAGCGGGTGTCCGAGGCCCTCGACTCTTTCACCCAGCAGACGATCGCCGGCTCCGACCTGCTGGTCTCCGACTACGAGGCGACCGGCGACCGGTCGTCGATCTCCAGCCTGCGCACCTTCACCGCGACCAGCATGGCGCGTCTGGACGAGCTGCAGGGCGAGGTGCCGCCGCAGTCGCTGAGCTCGCTCCTACGCGCCGCACAGGCGGTCGACCAGGCCCAGCAGACCGCGGTGCACACCTGCGACGCGTGCCGCGGCCCGGCGATCACCTCGATGCCGTCGGTGCTCGCGCAGACCACGCAGGCCACGGTCGACTCCTGGCAGGTCGCGGTGCCCCGGCCGCGGCACACCGGCCGCCACCTCGCCCAGGGCGACGACGGCGGCCCCGTGCTGCCCCACATCCGGAGCGGCTCGCTCCCTCCCGCCAGCGTGACCGATCCCAGCGACTCGCCGGCGTCGAACGGCGGCCAGGCGCCGACCGCCACCGACGTGGCGAACACCGTGCAGCACCTCACCGACGGCCTCACCGGGGGCCACCAGGACGACGTGGCCTCGACCGTCGCCGACACGGCCGCCAACCTGCTCGACGCGGTCGGTCAGGTCGGCAACACAGTCGCCGACACGGTCAACGGGCTCGTGCCGGGCCTCCTGCCGAGCCAGAGCCCCTGACCCACCCGACCGATCCGTGGTCGGTCGTCACGTGACGCGCTCGAGCCCCCCGTGTCAGCGCCAGACGGACGAGCGCTGCACGAGTAGCGCGTACAGCGACTGCTGGATCGTCTCGCGCACCTGATCGGTGACGTTGAAGACCAGCATCGGGTCGTCCGCCGCCCCGGCGTCGTACTCGTCGGTGCGGATCGGCTCCCCGAACTCCATCAGCCACTTCGACGGCAGCGGCACGAGCCCGAGGGGTCCGAGCCACGGGAAGAGCGGCGTGATCGGCACGTACGGGACCCCGAGCAGACGGGCCAGCGACGACAGGTTGCCGACCAGGGGATAGATCTCCTCGGCCCCCACCACCGACAACGGCACGATCGGGACGCCGGTGCGCACCGCGGCGGAGACGAACCCGCCGCGGCCGAACCGTTGGAGCTTGTAGCGCTCGGTGAACGGCTTGCCGATGCCCTTGAAGCCCTCCGGCCAGACGCCGACCAGCTCGCCGCCGGCGAGCATCCGCTCAGCGTCCTCGTTGCACGCCAGGGTGGCGCCGCCCTTGCGGGCCAGGCTGCTCACGACCGGCATCCGGAACACGAGGTCGGCCCCCAGCGGGCGCAGGAACCGGCCGGTGCGGTCGTGGACGGTGAACATCGTCATCAGCCCGTCCACGGGCAGCGTCCCGGAGTGGTTGGACACGACCAGCGCGCCGCCCTCGTCGGGGAGGTTCTCGATGCCGCGTACGTCGATCCGGAACCACTTCTCCGCGATCGGCCGCAGGGTGGCGAGCAGGAGGTGTTCGGCCACCTCGGGGTCGAAGCCGAAGTCGTCGACGGCGTAGTCGCCGGTGAGGCGGCGTCGCAGGAAGGCCAGGAACCGTGCCAGCTGAGGCTGCCAGTCGGCTCCGAACACCTGGGCGGCGCCGGTCTGGAACGCCGCCAGCCACTCGGCCGGGGAGACGCCCGGGCCCGGGCCGCGGTCCTCGCTGCTGCTGGTGGTGGTGGGACGGCGGCGTGGCTCGTCCGGCGGTGACGGGCGCTGTCGCCCGGCCGAGGCTGCCGCACGGCCGGAGCCGTCGGCCAGCGTGCGGGACGCCGACGAGGGGCGGTCGCTGCCGGTGCCGCGGCCCGGACGGCCGTGGCTCCCGATCGGGATGATCTCCGCGTCAGCCACGGAGCCCCGCCGTGGTGGTGCCGACGAGTCCCGTGACGGCGTCCGCGAGGGGGCTCGCGAGGTCGCCGGCGAAGTCGGCGAACGCCTCCTCGGTGGAGTACGACGGCTCGAAGCCGAGCTCGAGGTGCATGCGGGTCGTGTCGATGCCGCGACCGAAGGTCAGGAAGCCCAGCTGCTCGGGGGAGAACTCGGCCATCCGCGTCGACTTGAGCACCGACGCGACCGCACCGACGGCCGGCCGGACCAGCGGGACCGCGGGCTTGCGGAGGCGGCGTACGGCCTGCGAGAGCAGCATCACCCCGTCGCCCGCGACGTTGAAGGTGCCGGGCACGTCGCTGCGGACGCTGTGGGTCAGCACCCGCATCAGATCGGTCTCGTGCACGAACTGCAGCCGCGGGTCGAAGCCGAGCACGGTCGGGATCACGGGGAGCCGGAAGTACGACGTGATCGGGCTGGTGACGTGGGGGCCGAGCACGTTGGCGAGCCGCAGCGTCGTCACGCGCACGTCGGGGCGGCGCCGGGCGAAGCCCCGGACGTAGCCCTCGACCTCGGCCACGTCCTTGGCGTAGCCCGATCTGGGCTCGCGGCGCGGCCCCATCTCCTCGGTGAACAGGGCCGGGTCGCGGCTGCTGGCGCCGTACACGGTCGAGGTCGACTTCACGACCAGGTGGCGCACGGTCGCGGACTTCTGGCAGGCGGCCAGGAGCTGCATCGTGCCGATGACGTTGAGCTCCTTCATCGTGCCGCGGCCGCCGGCGCTGCCGGGGGTGGCGATGACGCTCATGTGGACGACGGTGTCGACATCCTCCTTGGCGATCACCTTGGCGATCACCGGGTTGCGGATGTCTGCACGCACGAAGGTGACGTCGCCGATGTCGTCGCGCGGAGGTACGGCGTCGACGCCGATCACGCGGTCGACGTAGGGCTCGGCAGCGAGGCGGCGCGCGAACCTACGACCGAGGTCGCGCGAGACCCCGGTGACCAGGACGACCCGCTTGCCGGCGTCCACACTCCCCCCAGGCGGCCCCTCGCGGCCCCGCGGCGGCAGGGGCTACTTCCCGAGCTTGCGACGCTGGACGCGCGTCTTCTTCAGCAGCTTGCGGTGCTTCTTCTTCGCCATCCGCTTGCGACGCTTCTTGATGACCGAACCCACGAAAACCTCTTCCGGAACAACGTCAGACATGTCTGGGGGTCCCGGACACGCCGGGACGACTCCGACAGCCTAACGGCCACGGGGTGAGGCGCCGAATTCCTGCTCGGGGCACGGAGCCCCGCACGAATCCGGTGCGGTGGAGCGGTGGATCAGCCGGCGCTGTAGAAGCTCTTGCGCAGGTACTCGTTGACGTCGTCCTCGGTGACCCGGAACGAACGCCCGACCCGCACGGCGGGCAGGTCGCCGCCGTGGACGAGGCGGTAGACCGTCATCTTGGACACGCGCATCATGGCGGCCACTTCGGCGACGGTCAGGAACTTGACGTCGGAGATGTCTCCGGGCTCGTGGGCAGGCATCGTCGGCACCGTACTTTCTTGGCAGGGCTGCACCGGCTTCCCCTCCGGTGACTCCACGTCCCGCGCTTCGTGGTGAGAATAGGGCCTTCTGTGACTCGTGGGGAAGGAAATCTCTACAGAAACTCACGATACCTACGCGTGTCGAGTTGAAACGGACACGAATTTTAATGTCGTGACGCATGTGAACGCCTCGGCAGGGTCCCCGACGCCGGGTCAGTCGAGCGGGTGGAGACCGTGTCGCCAGAAGAGCTCCTCGCGGGTGGCAAGGATCGACCGGTCGAGCCAGGTGCCCGGGTCGTAGCCCTCCGCCCAGTCGCGGTACGCCGGGTCGCGGCCGTCGGTCATCAGCTCGGGAGGACGCCTCCCGAGCACGTCCCTGACGTGCGCCCGCCAGGACTCGGGGGTCTCGGTCGCGGGGTCGAGGGGACGACCGCCCACGATCGCCAGCAGGTGGGTCCAGGCCCGGGGGACCACCTCGACCAGGGCGTAGCCGCCCCCGCCGGTCGCCACCCACCGCCCTCCGGTCACCTCGTGGGCCAGGTCGTGGAGGGCGAGGTACGACGCGCGCTGGCCGTCGACGCTGAGCATCAGGTCCGCGAGCGGGTCGTCGCGGTGGGAGTCGCAGCCGTGCTGGGTCACCAGGATCTCGGGGGAGAACGCGCGGACCAGCGGGGGCACGACCGCGTGGAAGGCACGCAGCCAGCCGGCGTCCGCCGTACCCGGCGGCAGGGCGACGTTGACCGCCGTCCCGTCGGCGCCGGGTCCGCCGTGGTCGGACGGGAAGCCGGTGCCGGGGAAGAGCGCCTGGCCGGTCTCGTGGAGGGAGATCGTCAGGACGCGCGGGTCGTCGTAGAAGATCTGCTCCACGCCGTCGCCGTGGTGGACGTCGACGTCGACGTAGGCGACCTTCTCGACGCCCTGGTCGAGCAGGGAGCGGATGCCGACCGCGACGTCGTTGTAGATGCAGAACCCGCTGGCCCGGTCGGGCATCGCATGGTGGAGTCCGCCGCAGATGCTGGCGCTGTGCAGGCTCTCGCCGCTGGCGACCTGGCGGAACGCCTCGTGGGTCGCGCCCACGACGTGGGCCGCGGCCCGGTGCATGCCGGGGAACACCGGGTCGTCGTCGCTGCCGAGCCCGTGCGACGGCTCGAACCCGGCCGGGTCGGCGCCCGCACGCTTCACGGCATCGATCAGGTCGGCGTCGTGGACGGTGGCGATCAGCGCGTCGTCCGCCACGGGCGCCGGGACGACCCGCAGGTGGTCGAGGACGCCGAGGGCCTCGGCCAGCCGCATGGTCAGGTCGACCCGGACCGGAGACATCGGATGGCTCGGACCGAAGTCGTACTCCGTCAGCGTCGGGTCGAAGACCACGGAGGCCGGGCCCGGGCACGCTGGCATGCTCGCCACGCTACCGGTAGCCTCGTGGTGTGCCTCGGACCTCGAACCTCTGCTGGTGGCCCGCCTGACGGCGGACCCCCGATCGAGCACACCCTCATCCCACGGCCGCCCACGGGCGGCCGTTCGCATGTCTCGGCGTCGTCGTGGGCCCTCACACCAGGAGCACCACCATGGACCGCAACCTCTCGCTGATCACGCCCACCGGGCGGCTGACGCTCGGCAACCACCTCGGCGCGCTGCGACGCTTCGTCGAGGCGCAGGAGGCCGCCACCGGCCCGGAGGACTGCTTCTTCGGACTCTCCGACCTGCACGCCCTGACCACACCGCAGGACCCTGGGGTCCTCCGGGCGACCATCACCGAGATGGCGACGCTCTTCCTCGCGGCCGGCCTCGATCCGGCGCGCGTGACGTTGTTCCGGCAGAGCCAGGTGCCGGCCCACCGCGAGCTGGCCTACCTGCTCGAGTGCACGGCGTACACCGGCGAGCTGAACCGGATGATCCAGTTCAAGGAGAAGGGTCGCGGTGTGCCGTCGACGCGTGCGTCGCTCTACACCTACCCGGCGCTGATGGCCGCCGACATCCTGCTGTACCGGCCGTCCGTGGTGCCGGTCGGCGAGGACCAGCGGCAGCACGTCGAGCTGACCCGCGACCTGGCGATCAGGTTCAACCACGCCTACGGGCCGGTGTTCGTGGTGCCCGAGGTGCGGACGCCTCGGGCCGGAGCCCGGGTGATGGACCTGCAGGATCCGACCGCGAAGATGTCGAAGTCGGTCTCCGACTCGGGGGACGCCGGCGTGATCCGCCTCCTCGACCGACCGGACGTCGTACGCCGGAAGGTGGCGCGCGCCGTGACCGACTCCGACACCGGGCCCGCGGCGGTGCGGTCCTCGCCGGACAAGCCGGGCGTGACCAACCTGCTGGAGATCCTGTCCGCGTGCGGCGGGTCCGCGGAGGGGATCACGACGTACGGCGCCCTGAAGTCGGCGGTCACCGAGGCCGTCGTCGCGACGCTGGAGCCGCTGCAGAAGTCGTACGCCGAGCTCGCGGACGACCCGGGTTACGTCGCCTCGGTCTTCGCCGCCGGCTCCGCCCGGTGTCGGGAGGTCACCGCCTCCGTCCTCGCCGACGCCACCGCGGCGATGGGGTTGTGAGGGCTGCGGCGATACCCGGCTAGCCGGGTATCGCTGCGCTTCTCAGGGGTTGCAACGCCCGACAAGCGAGAGCAGTGCCCACACCGTGGTGCTGGTGTGACTCAGGAGGTCGGGCTCCAGGACCAGGCCTGGTTGCTCAGCTCGCTCTTCGGCCCGAACGTCGCGCCACCGAACACCACGAGCGAGGCATCCGCCCAGGCCGCGGCGGTGCCCTCCTCCGCCGCGCCGTCCGGACGCGACAGGCGTACGACGGAGCCGGTCTGCGAGTCGTAGACCTGCCCGTACGTCGCGAACCACCGCGGGCCGGATGCGTTGACACCCCAGCCCTCGCCGGTGTCGGCCGACAGCGCCCGGGGCAGCGCGCTCCACTCCCCCGTGGCGGGGTCGAGAAGCCCGCCCGCGGGATAGGGGTGCGGGAACGGATCGGTCTCGCCACCGTCGACGACGGTCGGGTCGGCGTCGACCATGCGCGACCCGTTCCAGGTCCACAGGTTGTCGAGCTGACCGGTCGCCGGGAGCCGGCGCCACGTCTTGCCGTCGAACACGTCGGCGAGCACGACGGACGGCGAGCGGCCGTCGTTCGGCTGCGTCGAGTCGTAGCCGGTGACAACCGGGCCCACGTCCGTCGCGGTCACGCTTCGCTGGGTGAGACTCGGCCGGATCGGGTCGATCGGCAGCTCCCGCCAGCTGCCTCGGGAGACGTCGAGGACGGACACCCGTCGGCCGGAGACCACGTACATCTCCGAGCCCAGGGCGGAAGGAAGCCCGGTCCCCTTCTCGACGCCGAGAGTGCCGATCATCGTCCAGGAGTCACCGTCGTGGTCGTAGACGAAGTAGCGCGCCTCGCCGTCGGTGAGTCGCTTGCGGAGGACGACCTTCCCCCCGGCCGCCACGAGCCGGTCGCCCGGACCCACCCCGATCGGCGCGTCGGCGATCGGATGCCACCGGCCGGTGGAGGGCACGTACGCCGCCCCGTCCTTGCGCAGGCTCGCCACCTCGACGCAGGAGGCGTTGGGGGGACAGGGCTCGGTGTCCCCGCCCACCACTACCAGCTCGCTGCCGGTCCACACGCTGAGCGCGTCGGCGCGCGGGGACAACGGCGCGGCCGGCAGCTCACGCCAGTGCCCGGCGCCGCCGGACGGCCCGATGGACACCCGGCCGCTCCCGAGCAGGGCGCTCCCCACGCCGACCGCGACGACCGCGACCGCGGCCAGCCCCACCGCGACCCGGCGGCGGGCATGCATCCGGGCACCCGTACGGCGGGCTGCCGCGGCGTCGCCGGAGGGGAGGTCGAGGGCGCCGAGCCGATCGGCGTAGGTGCTCCTCAACTGTTGTTCGAGGTCCATCACAGCCCCTCTCCTGCTCGACTCGGGTGATCGAGGCGGGTCCGCAGCGTGGCCAGGGCGGCGGAGGCCTGCGACTTGACGGTGCCCGGGCGGCAGCCGAGAGTGTCCGCGATCTGCAGCTCGCTGAGGTCCTCGTAGTAGCGGAGCACCAGGACGGCCCGCTGTCGCGGCGGCAGCGTGCGGATCGCCCGCCACAGCTCGTCGCCGACGAACGGGTCGGGTGTGTCACCCGCATGCTCCGGCGGCGCATCGCTGGTGATCTCGTGCCGGCGCCGGGCGCGCCGCCGGTCGTTGAGGACCTCGTTGACCACCATCCGCCGCAGGTACGCCTCCGGCGCCTCGAGTCGGGAGATCCGCCGCCAGCTGCGGTACGCCTTGGCGAAGGCGGTCTGGACCGCGTCCTCGGCGAGTCCGAGGTCACCGCTCACGGCGTACGCCGTGCGCACGAGGCGCGGCCACCACGCGGCGTACACGTCGTCGTACTCCCGCCCGGCCATCACACCTCCCTCGCCGGCCGCCCGCGCGCCCGACGCCTCAGGAACGTCGACGGGAGCCGGAAAGGTTCGGTTCCCGGTCAGGGTTTCCCGACCGGAAGACCGCGCCGGCGACCTCCGCAGCGAGCGTGACGAGCGCACGGACCGGCGCCTCATCGTTCCTCCTCGGGTCAGGAGGCTAGTCCCGGCGATCGGGGTGGGGTCGCCCCCGGCGCGGACGGTTCATCACGCTGGGTGGATGAATGGGAACTGGGCCTGTGGAATTCCGCACGTCCAGTGCCGGCTCGACCACTCAGCGTGGTGAACCGACCCCCCGGGTCAGACCCCTTCGGCGAGCTCCGCCGACCGGTCGCGCGCGGCCTCCATGGCCGCGAGGAACGCCGCTCGCACCTTGTGCACCTCGAGCTCGCGCAGAGCCGCGGCCGTCGTACCCCCCGGCGAGGTGACCTGCTCGCGCAGCACCACCGGGTGGGTGCCGGTCTCGCGCAGCATCTTCGCCGAGCCGACCAGGGTCTGGACGACCAGGTCGGTGGCAGTGACCCGCGGCAGCCCCAGGTGCACCCCGGCCTCGATCATCGACTCGACGACGAAGAAGACGTACGCCGGGCCGGTGCCGCTGATCGCGGTGACCGCGTCCATCTGCTTCTCCGGCACCCGCAGGACCCGGCCGGTCGAGCCGAGCAGGTCCTCGGCGATCGCGAGGTGGGAGTCGTCGCAGTGGGAGCCCGCCGCGATCGCGGCCATCCCCTCGTCGACCAGCGCGGGAGTGTTGGGCATGACCCGCACGACCGGCGTGCCCTCGGGCAGCCGCGACTCGAGGTACGCCGTGGTGATGCCGGCCGCCAGCGACACGACCAGCTGGCCGGGGCGTACCTCCGGACCGATCTCATCGAGGACCGCCGCCATGTCCTGCGGCTTGACGACCAGGGCCAGGGTGTCGGCGCGCCGGGTGGCGTCGAGGTTGGAGACGACGGAGACGGCGTACTTCTCCTCGAGCTCGCGCGCGCGCTCGGGTCGCTTCTCGCCGACGAGCAGCTCGGCGACCGGGCGACCGGCGCGGACCAGCCCCGACAGGAGCGTCTCGCCCATCACCCCGGCTCCGATGATCGCGGTGGTGTGCGCCATGGGACGACCTACTTCTTGCTGATCAGGGACCGGACGAAGAATGTCAGGTTCGCAGGTCGCTCCGCGAGACGTCTCATGAGATAGCCGTACCACTCGGAGCCGTAGGGGATGTAGACGCGCACGGTCTCACCGGCGGCGGCCAGGCGGCGCTGCTCGTCGGGGCGGATGCCGTAGAGCATCTGGTACTCGTAGGAGCCGGCCACGCGACCGTTGCGGCTCGCCAGCGTGGACGCGATCCGCACCATCCGCGGGTCGTGCGTCGCGACCATCGGGTAGCCCTGTCCGGCGAGCAGCACCTTGAGGCACCGGACGTAGGACTTGTCGACCTCGAGCTTGCTCTGGAAGGCGACCTCGGCCGGCTCGTCGTACGCCCCCTTGCACAGGCGCACCCGCGACCCCTCGTAGGCCAGTGCCCGGCAGTCGGCCTCGGTGCGGTGGAGGTAGGCCTGGAGTACGGCGCCGGTCTCCGGGAAGTCCTTGCGGAGCTCGCGCAGGGTCGCCAGCGTGGCGTCGGTGGTGGTGTGGTCCTCCATGTCCAGGGTGACCGTGGTGCCGGCGTTGCGGGCCGCCCGGCAGATGGTGCGGGCGTTCTCGAGCGCGACCTTGTGGCCCTGGTCGGGGATCGCCTGACCGATCGCCGAGAGCTTCACCGAGACCTCGGCATGGCGCGTCAGGCCGCGCGCGGCGAGCGCGGCCAGGGCGTCGAGGTAGGCCTGCACGGTGGCGTCGGCCTGGTCGGAGTCGAGCGTGTCCTCACCGAGGTAGTCCAGCGTCACGCGCAGGTGGTCGTCGACCAGCTCGGTGGTGGCGCGGACCGCGTCGTCGGTGGTCTCGCCGGGCACGTAGCGGCGCACGATCCCGGCCGAGACGGGCATCGCGGTGACCAGGCGCTTGACCTTCCCGCTGCGGGCGAGCAGCAGCAACGGCTGGCGGAGGAGCGACATGCCGACAGGCTACTTCGTGGGGTGCCCCGGCTCCGGTGACGGGATAGTCCCTGACAGAACGGTCGCTTTTCGGGCCGATGGACAGCCGTTTTGTCAGGGACTACCCGGTTAGGGGGTCAGGCGGTACGACGGCGGAGGGTGGCGGCGCCGAGGGCCAGGGCGGCGAGGGCGAAGCACGCGACGATGCCGAGGTCGCGCCACACCTCGCCCGTGGCGTCGGTGACGACCAGGGTCTGCATGGCGTCGGTGGCGTAGCTCAGCGGCATCACGTCGCTGAGCTCGTGCAGTACGTCGGGCAGGGAGTCGCGCGGCACGAAGAGCCCGCACAGCAGGATCTGCGGGATCACGAGCAGCGGCATGAACTGCACGGCCTGGAACTCGGTACGGGCGAACGCACTGACGAGGAGCCCGAGCGCCGTGCCGAGCACGGCGTCGCAGATCGCCACCACGCCGAGCAGCCACACCGGCCCGAGCACGTCGAGCCCGAGGAGCCCCACGCAGAGGGACACGGCGAGCGCCGACTGGAGGGCGGCCACCACGCCGAACGCCACGGCGTACCCACCGAGAAAGTCGAGCTTGCCCATGGGCATCGCGAGCAGCCGCTCGAGGGTGCCGGAGGACCGCTCGCGCAGGGTGGTCACGCTGGTCACCAGGAACATCACGATGAAGGGGAACAGCGCCAGGAGCGCGGGGCCGAAGCGGTCGAACAGGTCACCGGGGACGTCCCGGAACATCCACCACAGCAGGGTCATCAGCACGCAGGGCAGCACGAGCAGCATCGCCGCCGTACGCCGGTCGCGGCGCAGCTGGGTGAGCACGCGGCCCGCGACGGCCAGCAGGATGCGCGGGCTCACGCCGCGCCCTTCTCGTCGCCCGCGACGAGAGCGAGGAACGCACCCTCGATGTCGTCGGCACCGGTCTGCTCACGGATGTGGGCCGGGGTGCCGTCGGCGATGATCCGGCCCTCGCGCATGAGCAGCAGCCGGTCGCAACGGTCGGCCTCGTCCATGACGTGGCTGGACACGAAGACCGCGGCACCGTCATCGGCGAGCCGGTGGAACAGCGCCCAGAGGTCGCGCCGCAGGACCGGGTCCAGACCGACGGTCGGCTCGTCGAGCACCAGCACTCCCGGCGTCCCGAGCAGGGCAACGGCGAGGCTCGCGCGGGATCGCTGTCCCCCGCTGAGCCGACCCACGACCTGGTCGGCGTGGCCGCCGAGGTCGACGGTCTCGATCGCCTCGTCGACGGCACGGCGCTCTTCGCCCAGCACCCGGGCGAAGAAGGCGAGGTTCTCGCGGACGGTCAGGTCGTCGTACACGCTCGCGGCCTGGGTGACGTAGCCGATCCGGCTGCGCAGCTCCTTGCTGCCGGCCTCGACCCCGGCGATGACCACGTGGCCGGAGGTCAGCTCCTGGACGCCGACCAGGGAGCGCATCAGGGTGGTCTTGCCACAGCCGCTCGGGCCGAGCAGCCCGGTCACGCTGCCCTGCTCGATGGTGAGGTCGAGGCCGTGCAGCACGATCCGCCCGCCGCGCCGTACGACGAGGTCGCGCACCTCGACCAGGTTGTCCGCCACCCCCGGATTATGGTCCCACCCGTTGACCGGCGCCTCCTGACCGTTGACCGGCGCCTCCTGACCGTTGACCGGCGCCTCCTGACCGTTGACCGGCGCCTCCTGACCGTTGACCGGCGCCTTGTGGCCGAATCGGGTGTCAGATGGCGCCGTTCGACCGTCAGACGGCGCCGGTCAACGGTCAAATGGCGCCGTTCAACGAGGGGGTCAGGCCCGGAAGTGGCGGCGGGCGAACTCCAGCGACTCGCGGAGGTCGGCCTCGCGGTCCTCGCGCGTGGCCGCCTTGCGGGTGTTGATCTCCAGCACCAGGTGGCCGGTGAAGCGCACGCTGGCGAGGTACTCCAGGAAGCCCTGGGCGTCCATGGCACCCCGCCCCGGCACCAGGTGCTCGTCCTTGGGCGAGCCGCTGCCGTCGGTCAGGTGCACATGACGCAGCCGGTCACCCAGCCGCTCGGCCATCTCGACCACCGGACTCTGCGCGATCGCGGCGTGCGAGAGGTCGACGGTCGTGTTCGCGTAGTTCTCCTCCGACGGGTCCCAGCCGGGGAGGTACATCTCGACGCCACGCCGGGCGGACGCTCTCCACGGGTACATGTTCTCCACCGCGAACGCCAGGCCGGTGGACTCCTCCAGGGCGGCGATGCCGTCGACGAAGCCGGCGGCGTACTCCCGCTGCCAGCGGAACGGCGGGTGGACGACGACCACGCCGGCGCCGACCGCGTGCGCCATCTCCGCCGAGCGCTCGAGCTTGCCCCAGGGATCGGTGCCCCACACCCGCTGGGTGAACAGCAGGCACGGCGAGTGCACGGAACACACCGGCAGCTCGTGGTGGTCGGAGAGCTGCTTGACCGCGGCGGTCTGCTGGCTGAGCGCGTCGATGCCGACCATGACCTCGACGGCGTCGTACCCCAGCGTCTTGGCGTAGGCGAAGCCGTGCGCCGTCGACTCGGGGTACACCGAGGCGGTCGAGAGGGCGACCAGCGACACCGCTAGATCCCCTCAGGCGCGCCCGCGAGGCCCAGGGCGTCGATGCGCTCCAGGATCACTCCCTCGCGCAGCGCCCACGGGCAGATCTGCAGCTCGGCGATGTCGAAGATGTCCATCACGGCCTCGGCGACCAGGGCGCCCGGGACGATCTGGTGGGTCCGGCTGGGCGAGACGCCGGGGAGCCCCGCGAGGTCGTCGGGATCCATCTCGACGAGCTTGGGGACCCAGCCCTGCAGGTCCTCGATCGCCAGCACCCGGCCCACCAGCGGCCCCTCGACGCTGGGCGCCGCGCCGCAGATGCGCGCGAGCGAGCGGAAGGTCTTCGAGGTCGCGGCCGCCACGTCCGGCGGCCCGAGACGCAGCAGCCGGCCCGCCCCGTCGGCGATGTCGGCGCGGATCCTCTTGCGCAGCGCACGGATCTCGGCCTCGCCGGGCGTGCCGGCGCCGAAGTGCTCCCGCGCCAGTCGCGCGGCACCCAACGGGATCGACCAGGCGACCTCGGGCTCCTCGTCGGCGCCGCCGGCGATCTCCAGCGAGCCGCCGCCGATGTCGAAGACCGCCAGGCGCCCGGCCGACCAGCCGAACCAGCGGCGTACGGCGAGAAACGTCAGCCGGGCCTCGTCGTCTCCCGGCAGTACGGCGATGCGGACGCCGGTCTCGGCCGCGACATGGTCGAGGACGGCGTCGGAGTTGACCG
>Ga0070679_100003665_pt1 | contig 14063 bp, 12 predicted proteins | sample KBSC63BmetaG_FD_65652 | JGI IMG/M metagenome (GOLD analysis project Ga0070679, IMG submission 65652) | Corn rhizosphere microbial communities from Kellogg Biological Station, Michigan, USA - KBS C6-3B metaG | ecosystem: Host-associated > Plants > Roots > Rhizosphere | place: USA: Michigan... | reverse complement strand
GCCCTCGAATCCGTACCCGCGCTGGAAGTCGGGGTGCTTCGACTTCACGTTCCTGAACCGCGGGACGTAAATGGCATCGGGCCGGCGGCCCACCTCCATCCTGTCTTTCGCCCACGGCAGCTCGCCCGTCGCGCCGCCACCCATGATGTGGTCCATCAGGTTGTGACCCAGCTCACCGCTGGAGTTGCCCAGACCCGTCGGGAATTCCGGCGAGAGAGAATTCAAAAGAATGCGCGTCGATTCGAGGGCGGCAGCGCAGAGAAAGACGACCTTCGCCTTGACCTCGAACATCTCCTTAGTATTTCCATCGACCACGCGCACACCGGACGCCTTCTTCGTTTTCGGATCGTAGATGACGCTGTGCACCACGCTGAACGGACGGAGCGTGAGGTTGCCCGTCTTTCTCGCCGCGGGCAGCGTCGAGTTGAGGCTGCTGAAGTACGACAGCGTCACGCAGCCGCGATAACAATTCCCGCACAGGTGACACTTCTGCCTGCCAAGATGATTCTCGGTGATCACCGCCAGGCGCATGTTGGTGACGAGGCGCTCGCCATTGAACTTCGTCAGCAGTACATCGCGCGCCTTCTGCTCGGCCGCGTTGAGCGGCCACGGCTGCATGAACTCACCATCGGGCAGCTGCGCCAGGCCTTCACGCCGACCCTGCACGCCGACGAACTTCTCGACGTAGCTCCACCACGGGGCCATGTCCTTGTAGCGGATCGGCCAATCGACGCCGACTCCCTCGCGCGCGTTGGCCTCGTAGTCGAGATCGCTCCACCGGAAAACGCAGCGGCCCCACATGATCGACTTCCCGCCCACCTGCCGTCCACGAATCCACGAGAACGGCTTGCCGTCGGGCGTCGAATAGGGATTGTCGAGATCGTTGACGAAGAACTTGCCCGCGTATTCGTCGCACGCGCCGCACTGGCTCTGGATCGGCTGATACCGCTCGAGGCGATTCCGATCGCCCATTCCGCGATAGCGCTTCTGATACGGCATCACATGCTCGACGTAATCCACCGCCGGATCGATTGGCCGCCCCGCCTCCAGCACAATTGTCTTCAGACCGTGCTCCGTAAGCTCCTTTGCCGCCCAGCCGCCTGAAATCCCCGAGCCGACGACGATCGCATCGTATGTATCAGCCATCGTCAGACCCTCGGCGTGAAGGGGACGTTGCCGTCGTAACCGTTGAAGAACATTTGGGTCTTGAGGACGTTGATCTGAACGGGCTCCGACGTGAAGTATCCGTACACCGTCAGCGATTTGATGCGCTCGAAGGCGAGGCCGGCACCCTCTTTCTGCGGCCGCTTCGCGTCGAGCCCGGTCAGGAATTCGCCCCGCTTCAGCTCGGCGAGATCGAGGAAGCGCGGTGATCCCATCGCCACCGACTGCACATCGATGTCGTTGAGGCCGGCGAGAAATGCCTTTTTCTCGTCATCGCTTGCCCACTCGGTGAGAATCAAGTCGATGAACTGCGGCACCTTCACGCTCGTCGCTCCCGGCGTGTCGGTCTCGGGAATGATCATCTCCGCGATCGCAGTCACCAGCTTCTGCTGGTCCGGATTCAGGGTCCGGAACGGGACATCACCAAGACGGCGATGTATTTCCTGAGCCATGCGGATCGCCTTTTCGGCATTCCGAGGGATGAAGGGCAGCGCCAGTGCGGCGCCGAGGAACTGGACGGCTTCGCGTCTTCGCATCTCGTTTCTCGATTGTGAGCGATGCTTTCAGGCAGTCGGATGACCGAACGTAGGAGCAGGTACGGAACGCGTCAAGAACTCTTCCGCTTCGCTAGGTTGCCTGGCGGACGCCTTGGTCGCTGCTTCGCCGAGATCGATTTAACGACGGTGCGCGGAGGTGTCCCTGTGGCCACGAAAGGTGGCGACGCCGACTCGAGTGCCAGACCGATCAGCTCGCTGATATATGGGTCGTCGAGATCTTTGGTGCTCTGCAGTCGCACGTTCCGAACGGTGCTTCCACTCCCGCGCAGGATCTTTTTCGGATCGGGGAGCCTGGCACCCTTGAGGAAGCACAGCGTCACCCACTTCGGCATCAATGCCAGCGAGAGGACTGCTTCCGATGGCCGTTCGGTGGGTCCAAATCCGAACACGAGGGCGTTGTAGTTGTCGTAGACGAATTCGACCCCTCCCGGCACTCGCTGGCGCATTCTGGCACGAGCCGCTTTTCCCGCAGCGGCCATCTCCGGAGTGTACTTGGACAGAAACGTCCCGACCTGCGCCTCATCGGATCTGGTCATCCTGTCCTCCGTTGAGCTTCAGCTACTGATTGGCCTCTGGCAGATACTCGAGCGCGGCATCGACGTGTGCCCGGAACGCCGCGAGCTGGTAGGTCGTCGTCCAGTCGATCCACTCGATCAGCTCCGCTGCGTCGGGCTCTCGACCCATGCAGTCGAGGCCAAACTGATACACATCGCCGCGCGCGGTTACCACGATTCCGTATTCGAACTCCCGCTCGTCGGAGAACATCTCCACCAGTACCGAAGTCTCCGGATCGACGCCCCGCTGCGAGAGAACGTTGCGCAACCGCGGAAACAATTTCTCATCACTGCGGCGCAGGCAGCCGGTGAGCTCGGCAATCCGATCGCGCATGAGCGATCTGCCCTCAGATCTCCCAGTTGGAGAGGACGATGCCGCCGTTCTTTGGACGCGACTCCGCGTATTCATGCACTGCCATCCTGAGATCCGTCCAGCGGACGCGTGCGCCACGCGTCATGAGCCTGCGATATACATCGCTGTATTGGCCCTGCACGCGAATCGCAACGCGCCTGGCGCCCTTCACCCGCGCGTAAGCGCATAGCTGAGTGACCAGCGCGTCAAAATCGGCTTCGCTGCGGGCGACCATCTTGAGCACGCGCATCTCTTCGGTGGCGCGGCCCTCGACCAGCGGCACCGAGTGGCAGATGGCGAAGGCCTGCACTTCACCGCCCTGCCGCATGAACAAGGCGTCGCCGAGCTGGTGCTGGGCGGTTAGCACGATCTCGCGGGTGTAGTCGTACCCCGGCGCGAGCTGATCGAGAAGCGCCCGGCATTGGCGAAGCGCGAGCTCACGCTCGTGCGGATTGAGCGACGCCATCGGCGTCGCCTGAATCCCCGCGCGCGCCGATTCCAGCGTCACAGTCACGGTGAGATGCCCCGGAATGAAGCCGAGCGTAGAGTAGAAGCCGACGTTGTCCATGGTGCGCGGCATGGTCTCGAGACCGATCACCTTTGCACCACGCTTCTTCAGCCACTCAACACCAGAGGAGACGATCATCTTCCCGACGCCCTGGCCCTGGAAGTCGGGGTGCACCGCGAGCGGGCCCATCCAGCCTTCGACTCCCGAGCGGTGCACCATGTTGAACGCCGCAATTCCGTCGCGCGCGTTGCGCCAGATCATCGCGCCTTCCTCGGCGTCGGTGATGGCGAATTTCCAGACGGCGGGATTCAGGTGCGGGACTCGCACGCCGACCATCCCGTCCTTCCGGTAGCGCTCGGTGAACGCCTCGCTGAATACCGCGTTGAGCGACGGGATCTCGCGGACGCTGACGCGTTCCGGAGTCTCCGACACCCAGGCATGCCGCCAGTTGCGCGCGAACGCCATCAGAGCGCGGCTCCAGCGTCCGCAGGCCCCATAGTCTCCTCGCTGCGCGCGCGCTCCCGCGGTGCGCGATCGGATTCGAAGAGCGGCAGATCCTGCTCGACGATGGGAGCCTCGCCCGTCTCGCTGACCACCGAGTGCCCGAGCTCCGCGTCGTAAGTGACCGAGATCACCCGATCCAGACCCTCGCGCACCGGCTCGATGTGGGTGATGAGAACGACTTGCTCGAAACGATCCTGCAGTCCGCGCAACAGCTCCACGACGTTGAAGCGGCGCGCCTCGTCGAGCGATCCGAACACTTCGTCCAGAATGAGCAGCGAGAAGCTCTGACCGGCGCGCTCGGCGATCATCTGCGAGATCGCCAGACGGAGCACCAGATTGGCGAGGTCCTCCTCGCCGCCCGACAGTACCGGTTTGGGAATCCCATCCTCGAGGATCACGATGTTGTACTGGTCGTCGAGCTCCATCTCGGTGTAGCGCGCGTCGGTCAGCTCGCTCAGAAATGCACTCGCCAGCTCCGACAGCTCGGGTCGCAGCTGGTAGTTCAGGTCGGTGCGCAAATCCGAGAAGGCGCGATCCAGCTCGTCATGTAGCCGGCGATCGGTCTGCAGCACGTCCAGCTCCGCGACCTTTCGCTTCAATTCTTCGGCGGCGTTCTGCGCTGCTGCAACCGCGGCTGTCGCGCTCGTCACCTGCTCCTGGGCGCGGGCCGTGGCAACCTTCGACTCCTGCAGCTCCGAGCGGACCCGCTCGAACTCGGCCCGCTGGTCGTTGAACTCCTTCTCTGTGAACGAGATCTGCTGCCGTCGCGTCCGCAACGTTCCGAGCGTCGACTGGACGCGCATCACTTCCTGCGCGATCCGGGTGCGCTCGAGTCTGAGCTGCGGCTCCCGCTCCAGCATTGCCTGCAGCCTGGTCGCCTCCGCCTCCATCGGCGTCAGCCGGTCGACGGTCTCGATCACTTCGGCGTGACGCGCAGCATCGTAGCCGGGAGGGATCTTTGAGATGTCGCGCTGCATTTGCACCAGGCGCTGCTGCTTGGCGGCGATGTCGCGCACGATGGTGCTCAGCTCCTGGACGGCGAGCTGCACTTTCGCCAGCCTGCGCTCGAGCGTCCCGACTTCCTGCACGAAGCCACGCCGTTTTTCGTCGAGCTGCTGAACGTCTTCGGGCATGTGTTCCAGCTGCTCGACTCGCGCCTTGTAGTAGCTGCCATCGACGTTGACCGTCTCTATCATTTCGTCGAGGTGATCGACCACCGTGTGAAGGCTGCCGCCCAACGGCCGGCTGCAGGTCGGGCACTCACCGTCCTCACCGAGAGCGACGACCCGGTCGCGCTGGTGCTTCAGCTCCGCGTACTGCTGCCGCAGTGACTCCCGCTTCGTCTGCGCTTCCTGCCTGTCGCGCACCCATTCGGTGCGGCGGGCCTCGAGCAGACCCTGCGCATCCTCCAGCTCCGAGCGCTTCTTCTCGAGCTCGAGAGTCGCCTCTTCCTCGAGCGCCGGGGCCCGTTCGATCCGCGAGTGACGCTCTTCCAGGCGCGCGATCTCCTCGCGGAGCGCCGCTTCGGCCTCGAGGAGTGTCTTGCGCCGGCCCTCTTCCCGATAAAGGGTGTTGAGCGCCTGGAGCTCGACGTTCAGCGCGAACAGCGGCTCGATCGCTTCACGAAGGATGTCGAGCTGGGACCGCGCGCTACCGACGCTCTCGAGCTCGCGCTCGACGCGCTCGGCGTCCCGCTGCAGCGCCGCTTCTTTTTCCTCGGCAACCGTGATCTGGGTCAGCAGCTGCGCCGATTGCTCACGCTGTCGCTGCAACATCTCCCAGCGCGGCTCGATCGCCATCATTTCGCGATGTCGCACCGCGGCGCGGTGGGCGGCCTGGTGCGCGCGCGCCTCGGCTTCCTCCTTTCGCGAAGCCGCTTCGGCGAGTGAGCGCAGCACCGCTTCGGGATCGGGCATCCCGCGCTGCATTCCTTCGACGGCGGCGCGAACCCGGTTCCGTTTCTCGCGGGTGAGGTCCTGTGCGATGCGCAGCTTCTCGTAGCCGAGCACCCGTGACAGGAACTGGCCGCGCCGGGCGGGAGTCATCGCCGCCATCACGCTCAGCTCTTTCTGCCCGGTGAAATACGTGTGAAAGAACTCCGACAGCGACATTCCCAGCCGTCGCTGCAGCAGCTCCGTTACGGCCGTGATCGAGTTGGCAATCGGCGTGTCGGCGCCGTCGAGATAGACTTCGGCGCTCGTCAAACCACGCACCACGCGATAGCGGTGCGACCCGAGGTCGAAATCGAGCTCGACCTCTACCGGAGCGCGCGCTCCCGCCCCCATGAAGCGGATCGAATCGCGGTTGCCGCGAATCGCCGGATTGCCGTACAGCGCCCACGCGATCGCCTCGAGGATGGTCGTCTTCCCCGCGCCGTTGGGACCGATGATGCCCGTGAGACCGGTTCCGAAGCTGAGCTCGGTCCTGGCGTGCTGGCGGAAGTTGGTGAGGCGGAGGCGGTTGATCCTCACACCGACGCATCCTCGACGGCTGGCCCGGCTACCGTGTCCGCTTCGCGGAGGTAATGCAGCCCGAGCTCGACGAGAGCGACGCGATCGATGTTCTCCGTCAGCGGCCGCGACTGAAGCTTTTCGCGGACCGTATCGGCAAGTGATGCCCGTCGCCCCGGCGCAGCCTGGCCCTTATCGGGGCGCACGATCTCCGGGCGCCTGGTGTCGAGATGAAAATGCAGCGCGCGCCGCTTGTACTCGCGAAGCGCCTTGTGATCGAGCTCACGCAAGATATGGCGCGGCACGTCACGCACCACCAGCCGCACGATCTTCTCCTCGATTCCGCCCTCGCAGTTGTCGAGGGCTTGTCGGATTGCCTCGTCGAGCGAAGCCGGCGAGAGTCCCGAGCCGGAGAGCGGAGCGAGATCGACCCACCGCCTTTGTGGCGGGAGTGGGTGGAATCGGTGGGTGCGGTTGGTGAGATCGTGCTCGATGATTCCCTTACCGTCGATTCCCGCCTCACGTTCTTCCGCCAGCTCTCCCCACGGATTGGTGCTCGTATAGTCGAGCGAGCCCGAGTAAAACGCGTTGGGCGCGACCGGTCGATAGACGTGGTAGTGGCCGAGCGCGACGTAGTCCCAGCGCTGCGGACCGAGCTCGTCGAGGGTGATCTCCATTGGTGACCGCTCGAGCTCGCGACCGTACTTCGGAAGCACTCCCTCGATCTCGCCGTGCAGCAGCAGGATGTTGTACTTGGCGGCGGGATCAGGTTCGAGTCGCGGCCGCCCCTGCGCCATGTCGGGTACCGCGAGAATCGCCAGGTCGTGCTCGGGGACCGAGATCCACTGCGGCTCGCTGTCGACGACCGAGATGCCGAGCGGTCTGAACAGGCCGAGGATGCATCCAGTCTCGCTGGTGCGTGGAGTGTCGTGATTGCCGGCCACCATCACCACTCTCGTGTCGGGCAGCTCCTTCGTCAGGCGGGCGAACTGGATGAACGCGTGCAGAATTGCCGGATTGGTCGGCCTCACGGTATGAAACACATCGCCCGCGATCAGCACCACCTCGGGTCGAAGCTGAATCACGAGGTCGATGACGCGCTTGAGCGACAGGGCGACGTCGTGCTCACGCTGGTTGATGCCGCCCGGCGTCTGCCGCTGATATTGTCTGAAGCCGAGGTGTATGTCGGCGAGGTGTACCAGTCTCATTGATTGCGCATCGCCCGGATCCACTGAGTGATCTTTGTTCGCACGTCCATCGGCGCTCCCCGTGGAGCTCCCTTTCGCCCCGGTGGCGCGGCGACGGTGGACCTTACGATGATGGTGCTCCTCGAGTCAGTAATCCAGCCTAGACGTCGATCGATCTGGATGCTACCGCTCAGGGTACCCGAGGTCGCATAGCCACTGCCCGACGCGGCCGCGGTCGGCGGGTTCGCGCGCGACATTGTGCCGTGCAGAGAGATGTACGCGACATCGCCGTTTTTCCCGAGCGAGTCGAGCCGGAAGGTCGCCCGCACGGTGCCCAGGTTCCCCGGAGCGCCGGTGAGCGGGAGCTGCATCTCGCGGGTCCATTTCTCCCCGACGGCGACCGGATCGCGCGCCAGCACGGCCGGCATCTCGCCGAAAATATGTCTGAGCTCGCTGTTGGCCTCGTCGGCGTCGACGATTTCCATCGCCCCATCGGTCGAGACGCGCACCCACACCCGCTGCGCCTGCATCGCGCGACGGCGCAGATCAGCGAGCGACCCCGCCGAACCGGGCGTCATCGCCACCGAATCGGTGATCGACTGCATCAGTGTGCCTCCCGAGGTCCATTGATGCGCAATCGCGCGCGTGAACACCTCGATCGAGGTCGTCATCGATCCGGCCGACGAGTCCTTGCCGCCGTGGCGGGTGGTCCCGCTCATCTCGACGGACTGGGATAGGTGCATCCGCAGGGTGTCGCCGATGTGGGGACGGATCTGCAGCAAGACGGGTTGGCTCAAGACGCTCGTAGAGATCAAACCAACAGCGAAAAGAGTAAGGCCGAGGGTGCGGGAAGAACCAAAGGCGAAAAGAGTAAGGTGGAGGGTGCGAGTGAATAGGGAGAAGGAGCGAGGGGTGCGGGCGTTGAAGAGTCTCCGCCACCCTCGCGTCACTTGCCTACGCCCAGTTTGCAGGTGCGGCAGTGACTCTTTCGCCAGAAAGGTCCCGAACGCCCGCACCCCTCCTCTCCTCCTCCCTATCACCTCGCCGCCACCACCTGACTGTTTTCGCAGTTGGTTTTCAAAACCCATAGGGATCATTCTCAGGCGCTGACTTGATCGTCGTCGCCATCGGCCTTGCCGCCGGCTGCGCGGGAATCACCTTGCGGAACTGCGCCGTGAAGTAAGCCTTCACGTTCTCGGGCCTGGCGAGGAGCGTCGCGTTGCGCGCGCGGATGATCTCGTCCTCGGTGTACAACGCAGTCAGATCCTGAACCCAGGGCAGCGTGATGCCCGGATCGAGCGGCCTTAGCGAGCGGAAAACCGCGATGTCGAGCGGAACTTCGCTCGCCTGCGGATAGCGCTCGGCGCCTTCGCGCCCTTGCATCACCGACGGACGCGGGAATCGCACGAAGATCGGCTGCGTAAAATGTGGATGGCGAATCATCAACTGGCCCTTCTCCAACGTTGCGAGCTTGGTCTTGGTCGCCGGACTCAGCACCGTGTAGCCCGGCGTCGACAGCTCGTCGGGGTCCATCCGGCCGAACAGCGCCGTTCCGGAGTTTCCAACCACCCGCCGGTGCACCTGCGAGCGGAATTGCTGCGCGCTGAACAGCACGAGGCCCAGGTAGCGGCCGCGCTCGGCGATGTCGAGCAACATTTTTCTGACATAGGTGTCGGCTCCGTCACCGGGCGCGTACTTGTTGAGCTCGTCGACGAAGACGACAAGATGCTTGACGCCAAGATCCCGCCGCTCCAGGTGCTCCCGGAGCTTGGAAACGATGCGAGCGAAGATGAGATCCTGCGCATCTTCCTCCAGGTTCGCGACGTCGACTACATACACCGTGCGATCCGCAAAGCTCCCGAACGGAAGATCGCTCACTGCTCCCGAATCGGTGACCAGTCCGGCGCAGCGCGTCGAGATGTTCGACAGCCGGTTCCGGACCTTGCGGATGGTCGCGACGTGATGGGTGCGCCAGCTCTCGCCGTCCTTCTTCTCCATCCCCTGCAGTACATCGCGGAACCACGCCTCGAGGTCGGCGAACGACTGAACCTTGTGCTTTTTGGACAACAGTGGGTCGCTGAACTCCTTGTCGATCACGTTCTGGGTGATGAAATCGATCAGCGCATCCGCTTTCGCGTCGACGTCATCCTTGTTGAGGAGCACCTCGGCGAACTGCAGGACTTCGCGCAATCCCCAGGTGAGCGGCACCACGTTGTCGAGCAGCGCTTCGTTGTTGCGGAAGGTGTTGAGCGAGAGGCCCTTCGCGGTGTACGGTGCGAAGTACTGAACGCTCTCGAACGGCTTCGGGTCGACGCCCAGCTTCTCGTACAGGGTCTTGTCGGTGTCTTCGATACGACCCGGCTTATCCAGATAACAGAGATCCGGACCCTTCACGTTGAAACAGACCGCTGCGATCGAGCCCTTCCCCTCCGGAAAGTGAGTGAACAGCGACGACAGCAGCCACTCGACAGCGCTCGTCTTCGTCGCCAATCCGGAAACTCCGGTGATGTTGAGGTGCGCTGCCTCGGGGCCGAGCAGAAAATCCGCATCGAGATAGATCACCGCGTCGGTGCCGCCGGCGCGGTACACGCCGACGGGAATTCCGGTCGCTGCTCCTTCCTTGAGATAGCTGTCCATCCTGAGCGCGACCTGCACGTCTTCCTCTTCCGCCAGAAAGACCTGCCCCATCGGCACTGGCTGGAGCGGCTCCTCCGGGACCTGGCGCAGCACCGCTGCGGTGTACAGCCTGATCTCGGCGCGCTCGGTCGACGCGAAACCGGCGCTGGTCGGCAACCCATCGTGGCCGAGCACGTCGTGCATCGGCGACTGCAGGTCGGTGTAGCTGAATCCTTCGACGATGATCCCGTAGATGTGCGGAATCTGCCCATCGATCGGCTGTGCGCCGTCGACGCGGACGATCGTCCCGATTCCAACCGGAGAATCGATCGCCGTCCAGAAGTGGAACTCGTGCGGTGTGTTGGGTTTTCGCTCCGTTGCGACGACGCGTCCCAGTGCCTCACTCATGAAATCGCCCTCAGAAATTCCTCGCAGTCGCGGATGCCGTACGACATCTTGTCCCAACGTCCATCGGGCAGCGCGAGCGGCGACGTCTCCGCCAGGACCCACCTCGAGATCTCGTCGGCGCGCTCGGCCGGCCGGTCACATTCGGCTACTTCGACCCGAACCAGACCCCAGAGCGCGTCGTGCCCCTCCGGGCTGCGCTGGCGCAAGTACCAGCTCAGCACGGCGCTCCGCGAGCGGGGCGACACGCGAAAGACCGACGATCGCTCGCCCCTGCGCAATCCCATCACGACCTTGAGGGAGTCTCCCTCGACGTAGAGAGTGCGATGGCTCTTGATCACGCCGACCGCGCAGGTCGACGCGGCAACGGCGGGGGTCCTGCTGATGCCGCCGTCGATAAAGAGCGGTGATTCGCCCAATGCGCACCACGCTTCGGCGAGACGATCCTCGAGCTCCTCGCGCTGCTGATCGACGGCGCGAACGGCCCGTTCCAGCAGCACCGCAGGGTGCTGGCTCGGGTATTCTCCGTTTCGATCCGCAGTGGAAGTATCGACGAGGCGCCATTGCGCAGCCGTGATCGCACCGAGGCCTTCCGCTGATAGCGCCGTCAGGTACCGGAGCGGCAGATAGAGCGCGCGCTCGACGCGAGGCGGTTGATGACCCCAGGTCACCAGTCGCTTGTTGACACGCACGCGCACCGCTGAGGAAATCGTCCCCACAACGATCGGCAACCCATCGATGTGGCCGATCACCTGGACCTTCTGGGTGCCGTCGAGAAATGCGCCGAATCCCGAAGCCATCTCCCGACTCAGACCGGGGACCTTGATCGCGCGAAGTGCGCTGCCCTCGACGATCTGCGCCGCCCGAAGTATGGGCGGATCGCTCGAGATCGGAGGTTCGGAGCCCCCGCCGCCCTCGATCGGGCTCAGACCCGGGAGTTTTTCGACCAACAGTCGAAGCACGGCCCGGCTCGTCGCGTCCGGACCAGAGTTGCTCACCAGCATTGCACTACTCCAGGCCGATGTCCCAGGCCTGCTCGAGATCTTTTTTCGAGTACGCTCTGAATGCGGTGAGGGTGTGGGTCGATTTGATTCCCGGAACCACCGTGACTTCCTCGGTCACGATCCGGGCAATGGCTTCGTGCTCGGCGACTTCGATCATCGCGACCAGGTCCCATTCGCCGGAGACCGAAAACACCTGGGAGACGCCATCGATGCCCGCGAGCGTCGTCGCGCACTCGGCGATTCGCTGCGGCTCGGCCTTGATCAATACGATGGCGGTAATCATGGGGGCCCCAAGGCTGCTATCTTTGGTGAGCGGCGACGCCGCGTGGCGGTGAGACATATAACGATACCGGCGTGGCGGACCATGCGCCACGTTGCAAAATAGAGGTCGAGGATGCCGGAATTGGAGGAAGCAGGAGAGCGCGCTACTGGACAGGTCGCGCGCAGCCAGAACGTCGTTTACACCCTGCCCCACGCCACCGAATCGATCAGGGAGTTTCTGACGCCGGCCCTCGGGCGAGTTGATCCCGGCGCTGGCGGTACGCAGGTGGTCGTCGTCACCCGGGATCCGGAGACGGCGCTGACGATCTCTGAGACGGTGCTGCGCTTCTCCGGGCCGGCGGCGATCGAGATCGTGCCCATCACCAGCGCCAGTCGTGCTGGACGCATCTTCAAGAGCCGTCCGGTTCTCGCCGTAGCGGGGACACCGACCGAGCTCCAGGCGCTGGTGCGGGCATCGCTACTCAAGCTGGAGAATGTGCGGGCCATTGTGATCGCCTGGGCCGACGACGTTCTCGAGGAGGATGCCGCCGCGGTCCAGTCACTGGAAGGCCTGCTGGGAGAGCTCCCCGAGGCAAATCGGGTGATCGTCGCGCGCAAGATCACGCCTGCGGTCGAGAATCTGATCGAGCGCTATGCGCGGCGAGCGCGCCGCGCCGGAGTGCCCGAGACCGAAGTTCCGCCGGTGCCCGTGGATTACGAGCTGCCGATCATCAAGTACATCACCGTTGGAAGCGCAGCGCGAGGCAGCGCCTTACGAAAGCTGCTCGACGAGCTGGATCCGCCATCGGCCCTCATCATTGCGCGCGATGCCGCCGCCGCCGAGCAGGCAACTGGAGTGATTCGAACCCTCGGCTATCACGAGGACGACAAGTCAATCAACGTGACTCGCCGCGAAATCGGCACCGCTCCCGCCCACACGGTGATCTTCTACCAGCCGCCGGTGGTCCCCGCCGAGCTGCTGCAAGTCGCGCAGGTGAAACCGGTTCAGATCGTTGCCCTCGCCGCGCCGGGTGAAGTCGCGTGGCTCCGTGAGCTCGCCAGCGGCCGCCTGTCTCCCCTCAACCTGCACGGCCCCGAGCGTCGCGCGCGCGACCGTGAAGAATCGGTGCGCGAAGAGCTTCGCGCCGTGCTCGCGCGTGGTGTTCCGGCCCGCGAGGTCATCTCTCTCGAGCCCTTGCTCCACGAGTTCGATGGCGCCGAGCTCGCCGCCGCGGCGCTCAACCTCCTCGAGCGCGAACGCGCCCAGCGCCGCGCGGCTGAGATCAATCAACCGGCGGTCGCCCGTCCCCGACCCGAGGCGGATCGAGCGCGCGCGGGCAGTGGCGCGATGACCCGACTGTTCATGACGGTCGGAACGCGCGACGGAGCGAAAGTTGGTGACATCATGGGAAGTATCGCCGGCGAAGGCGGCATCCCCGGCGACAAAGTCGGCAAGATCGATCTTCGGGAGAGCCACACCCTCGTCGAAGTCGCGCCCGATGAAGCGCCGGGAGTGATTGCGCGCCTCAACGGCTCAAACATCAAAGGAAGACGCGTGGTGGTGCGCGCCGAGCGCGATCGCGACGAGCGCGAGCGAGCGGCAGGCCCGCGCGGCAGGCCGGGGCGCGACGCGGAAGGTGAGCGCTCGCGTCCGCCCCGCAAAGGCGGGCGGCCCGGTTTCTCCGACAGGCCGCGCGGCGGCGACCGGCCACCACGTAAGAATCGCGATCGGTCGTGAGTGGGCCGAGCGGACCCTTCCACCAGACTGGTGGATGGATAGAAGTCATTGCGGGAGTCATGTTCAGCGGCAAAAGCGAAGAGCTCATTCGCCGGGTCCGCCGCGCCATCATCGCTCGTAAGCGCGTTCAAGTCTTCAAGTCGCACCTCGACGCGCGCTACGCCGGCATCTATTCGATTTCCAGCCATGACGGCCGTACGGTGCAGGCAATCCCCGCCGATTCCGCCGCGCAAATCGGCCAGCAAATCGACCCGACCGCTCACGTGATCGCGATCGACGAGGCGCAGTTCATGGATGAGGGGATCGTCCCACTCGTCACCTCCCTTGCCGCCCGGGGCAGACGCGTGATTCTGGCTGGAACCGACACCGACTTCCGCGGAGAGCCCTTCGGACCGATGCCCGAACTAATGGCTATAGCCGAAGTCGTCGATAAGCTGCACGCGATTTGCGTTCTGTGCGGGGGCCCCGCCAGCCGCAATCAACGGCTGATTGGAGGCAGGCCAGCACCGTACAATTCGCCGCAAATCATGGTCGGGGGAACAGAGTCGTACGAGGCGCGCTGCAGGATGTGTCACACGGTTCCAGCGGGAGACGCGGCCCAGGTCCCGCTGCTCTAGTAGCTCAGGGTTTTTGCTGCTGAGTTGGCCCGTACTCAACAAACCAGCTGTTTATGCGTGACAGAGATGGGATTACTTCCTATTTTGCCGCGCACGGCGGCTGACCTCACCTCAATCCAGTGACAGATGCTCCTCATCGGACTGAC
>Ga0070679_100003663_pt1 | contig 14067 bp, 14 predicted proteins | sample KBSC63BmetaG_FD_65652 | JGI IMG/M metagenome (GOLD analysis project Ga0070679, IMG submission 65652) | Corn rhizosphere microbial communities from Kellogg Biological Station, Michigan, USA - KBS C6-3B metaG | ecosystem: Host-associated > Plants > Roots > Rhizosphere | place: USA: Michigan... | reverse complement strand
GGGGCTCGTGTGGATCGCGCCGGTCAGACGCGCTTGAAGTCGAAGCCGGCCTTCTCGCCGGTGCCGTAGACCTTGAGCGCACCCTTCTCGCCGACCGCGTTCGGGCGCTGGAAGATCCAGTTCTGCCACGCGGTCAGGCGGCCGAAGATGCGCGTCGCCATGTTCTCGCCCGGACCGAAGCGCAGGTTCGCCTCGAGGCCGGTGAGCGCGTCGGGCGACATCGCCGCGCGCTCCTCGATCGCGATGCGGACCTCGTCGTCCCAGTCGATGTCGTCGGGCGCCGCGGTGACGAGGCCGAGCGCGAGCGCTGCGTCGGCGTCGAGCGCGCTGCCGATGCTGTCGAGCGCCGCGGCGAGCGGCGCTTCCTCGTCGTAGAAGCGGCGCGCCAGGCGCGACCGGTCGCTCACCATCGGCAGCAGCCCGAAGTTGAATTCGTCGAGCTGGAGCTTCGGCGCGCGCTCCGCGTCGTCGGGCAGCGCGAGCATGTAGGCGCGATCGGCGGCGAAGGCGAGCTCGGCGAGCATGCCGGCGAAGCACGAGCCCGGCTCGATCAGCGCGAACAGCGTGCGCGACGAGACGTCGAGGCGAGCGAACGTGCGGCGCAGCATGCCGATCGTCTCGCGCACGAACCAGTGATCCTGGTGGGCGAGCAGCGCCTTGTCGGCGGCGAGCACGGCGGCCGCGTCGCCCTCGGTCTTCAGGATCCAGGTGCCGAGCTCGAGCTCGTTCGTGCGCAGGTGCAGGATCGCGTCGTCGAGCTGGCGCGCCATCGCGAGCGGCCACCACGCGGCGCCTGCGGCCTCGATCGCCGCGACGTCGGCCGGCTGCGCGCCACGCGGCGCCTGCACGGTGATCGTGGCCGTGCGCCGGTCGCGATCGAACGCGACGGCGACGTGCTCGTAGCGGAGTGCCTCGCCGCTGTCCTCGCGCTCGAGGCGCGGCAAGGCGACGCCGCGCGCGCCGCGCGGGCGCGGGCTGGCGGCGGCGAGCTGCTCGGCGCGCGCGTGCACCGCGGCGGCGAACTGCGCCGGCTTGGCGATCGCGTCGACCAGCCGCCACTCGACGGCGCGCTCGCCGCGCACGCCCTCGACGCTGGTGCAGAAGATGTCGGCGCGGTCGTGGCGGACCTTGCGCTTGTCGGTCACGCGCGTCAGGCCGCCGGTTCCCGGCAGCACGCCGAGCAACGGCACCTCGGGCAGCGACACCGACGACGAGCGGTCGTCGACGAGGACGATCTCGTCGCACGCGAGCGCGAGCTCGTAGCCGCCGCCGGCGCACGCGCCGTTGACCGCGGCGACGAACTTGACGCCGGAATGCTTCGACGTGTCCTCGATGCCGTTCCTGGTCTCGTTGGTGAACTTGCAGAAGTTCACCTTCCAGGCGTGGCTCGAGACGCCGAGCATGAAGATGTTGGCCCCCGAGCAGAAGACGCGGTCCTTGCCGCTCGTGACGATCACCGAGCGCACTTGCGGATGCTCGAAGCGGATGCGGTTGAGCGCGTCGGCGAGCTCGACGTCGACGCCGAGGTCGTAGCTGTTGAGCTTGAGCTTGTAGCCGGGCCGGATGCCGGCGTCTTCGGCGACGTCGAGCGTCAGCCGGGCGAGCGCGCCTTCGGCCGACAGCTTCCAGTGCCGGTAGTGCGCGGGTTCGGTGCGGTAGTCGACGCGGGGCGGAGCGGCGGTGGTGTCCATGGACGAGATCTCCGAGAAAAGGCGGCCGCGCTCGCGTCGCCGAGCCGTGCATGATAGTGCATCAAGCAAAGACCTTCAAACCGGAGCTGCAGTCTGCTTCCTGTCGTCCGCGGCCGATCGGGTCCGCCGGCCGGCGCGCACGGTCGGCTTGTCGGCGAGCAGATCTTCGACGAGCGCGAGCAGGCCCGCGAAGCTCTCGTCCTCGCTCTTGCCGGACGTGTCGAAGCGCGCGTCGGCCTTGGCGTAGAAGGGCGAGCGACCGGCGAGGATGCGGCGCAGGTCGCTCATCGCCTCGCGGCTTTGCGCCATCGGCCGCGTGTCGCCCTGCGCGGTCACGCGCGCCATGTGCTCCTCGGGCGAGGCCTGCAGCCACACCGTCGTGCACTGGCCGAGCAGCGCGTTGAAGGTCGCCGGCTCGGCGACGATGCCGCCCGGCGTCGCGATCACGGCCTCGGCGTGCTCGCGCAACGTCTCTTCGAGGGCGCGCCGCTCGTAGCGGTGGTAGGCGCTGCTGCCGTAGAGGTCGTGGATCTCGCGGATGCTGCAGCCGGCGACACGCTCGACCTCGCGGCTCAGCTCGACGAACGGCATCCCGAGCGCATCGGCGACGCGCGCGCCGAGCGTCGACTTGCCGGCGCCGCGCAGGCCGATCAGGGCGACGCGGCGGCCGCGCGCGCCGTCGCCGCCGGCGACGCCGAACAGCGCCGCCAGCGAGAGGCGCGCGCGCCGCAGCTCGGCTTCGCTCTTGCCGCGCAGCAGCTCGCGCAGCATCAGCCACTCGGGCGAGCTCGTGCTCACATCGCCGACCAGCTCGGCGAGCGAGCAGTCGAGCGCGCCCGCGACCTGCTGCAGGACGAGGATCGACGCGTTGCCGCTGCCGTACTCGAGGTTGGCGAGGTGGCGCTCCGAGACGCCCGACGCGACCGCCACCGATTTCCTCGTCAGGCCGCGCCGGGCGCGCAGCACGCGCACGCGTTCGCCGAGCGCGAGCAGGAACGGGTCCTTGGGGAGATCGGTCGCCATGCATGCAGTATAGTGCTTGACCGGCGCACCCGATCTGCCTATCGTGCGCCTCCCCTTCCGACCCGGAGCCGAGATGCGCGCGCCGCCAGAACCTCTCAACTTCGCCCGCCACCTCTTCGACGCCAACGCCGGCCGCGCGAGCAGGCTCGCCTACGTCGACGACCGGCGCCGACTCTCGTACGGCGAGCTCGAGAACGAGGCGCGCCGCTTCGCCGCCGGCCTGCTCGGCCTGGGCGTGCGGCGCGAGGAGCGCGTGCTGCTGGCGATGCTCGACGCCGTCGAGTGGCCGGTCGCCTTCCTCGGCTGCCTCTACGCCGGCATCGTGCCGGTTGCCGTCAACACGCTGCTCACGGTCGACGACTACGCCTACATGCTCGCGCACAGCCGCGCGCAGGCGGCGATCGTCTCGGCGTCGCTGCTGCCGACGATCACGCAGTCGATGGCCAAGGGCGGCCACGAGGTGCGCCACACGATCGTCGCCGGACCGGGCGAAGCGCCCGCCGGCACCGCCGCCTTCGACGCGCTGCTCGCCGCCAGCGAGCCGCTCGCCGCGCCGGCAGCGACGCACGGCGACGATCCTGCCTTCTGGCTCTACTCGTCGGGCTCGACCGGCAAGCCCAAGGGCACCGTGCACACGCACGCCAACGCCTGGTGGACGGCCGAGCTGTACGGCAAGGGCGTGCTCGCGCTGCGCGAGGACGACGTCTGCTTCTCCGCCGCCAAGCTCTACTTCGCGTACGGGCTCGGCAACGCGCTCACGTTCCCGCTCGCGGCCGGCGCGACCGTCCTGCTGATGGCCGAGCGGCCGACGCCCGACGCGGTCTTCAGGCGCTGGACCGGGGCCGCCGGCGCCGCCGCGCACGAGCCGCGCATCCTGCCGACCGTCTTCTTCGGCGCGCCGACCGGCTTCGCCGGGATGCTCGCGTCGCCGTCGCTGCCGCGCCGCGACGAGGTCGCGCTCAGGATGTGCTCGTCGGCCGGCGAGGCGCTGCCGGCCGAGATCGGCCAGCGCTTCGAACGCCAGTTCGGCTGCCAGATCATCGACGGCATCGGCTCGACCGAGATGCTGCACGTGTTCCTCTCGAACCGGCCGGGCGACGTCCGCTACGGCACGACCGGCAAGCCGGTCGACGGCTACGAGATCGAGCTGCGCGACGACGAGGGCCGGCCGGTCGCCGACGGCGAGGTCGGCGACCTCTTCATCAAGGGGCCGAGCGCCGCGCTCATGTACTGGGGCGACCGCGCGCGCTCGCGCACCACGTTCCAGGGCGAATGGACGAGGAGCGGCGACAAGTACGTGCGCGACGGCGACGGCTACTACACGTACTCCGGCCGCAGCGACGACATGCTGAAGGTGAGCGGCATCTGGGTCTCGCCGTTCGAGGTCGAGGCGACGCTGATGCAGCATCCGGCGGTGCTCGAGTGCGCGGTGATCGGCAGCGAGGACGCGCAGGGCCTCACCAAGACCAAGGCATTCGTCGTCCTCAAGCCCGGCGCGCGCGCCGGCGACGAAGAGCTGAAGGGCTTCGTCAAGGAGCGGCTCGCGCCCTACAAGTACCCGCGCGCGATCGAGTTCCTCGACGAGCTGCCGAAGACCGCCACCGGGAAGATCCAGCGCTTCCGCCTGCGCGAGCGCGAGCGCGAGCTCGCTGCGTCGTCGTCCAGGTAGCGTGGCCGCGAGCGCCATGGAGAAGGCAGCGGCGGCGACGGCGACATCGTTCGCGCGGATCGCGACCGCCGCGGGCGGCGCGGTGCGCGTCGAGTACGCGTGGGTCGGCGTGCGTGACGCGGCCGCGCCGACCGTCGTCTTCCTGCACGAGGGGCTCGGCTCGGTCGCGATGTGGCGCGGCTTTCCGGGCGAGTTCTGCGTGGCCAACGGCTTGCGCGGCTTCGTCTATTCGCGTCCGGGCTACGGCCGGTCGACGCCGCGCGCGGCGAGCGAGCGCTGGCGCCCCGACTTCATGGCCGTGCATGCGGGCGAGGTGCTGCCGAGACTGCTGCGTGCGGTCGGCATCGCGCACCCGTGGCTGTTCGGCCACAGCGACGGCGCGACGATCGCGCTGCTCTACGCAGCGCGCCAGCGCGACCTCGCCGGCGTCGTCGCGGTCGCGCCGCACCTGTTCGTCGAGGACATCTCGGTCGCAAGCATTCGCGAGGCGCGCAACGCCTACGAGACCGGCAACCTGCGCGAGCGGCTGGCGCGCTACCACGACGACGTCGACTCCGCGTTCTACGGCTGGAACGACGTCTGGCTCGCGCCCGAGTTTCGCGGCTGGAACGTCGAGCACGAGCTCCGCACCATCCGCTGCCCGGTGCTCGCCGTGCAGGGCGAAGACGACGAGTACGGAACGCTCGAGCAGATCCGCGCCGTGAAACGCAACGTGCCGCACGCGGAGCTGCTGGTGCTGCCGTCGTGCGGCCACTCGCCGCACCGCGACCAGGCCGAGGCGCTGACGCGCGAGGCCGGGCGCTTCATCGCAGCGTCGAACCGCTGAGCGAGGTGCCGCCGATCGCGCCGATCGCAAAGATCAGCCGCTCGGGGACCGATGGCGCGACCACGACGCCACCGAATCAGCGGGTCGGCAGCGCCGCGCCACCGAGCAGCACTACGCGCAGCGCCCGAGTCAGCTCGCGCCCGCGCAATGAGGCAGAGCGGCGGAACCATTCGAGGAAGGTGCCGTCGTGGGCCGCGAGGACGATCGCCGCGAGCTCGCGCGCCGGCACGTCGGTGCGCATGCTGCCACTGCGCTGGCCGTCGGCAACGAGCGACTCGATCAGCTTGCGCTGCCTGCGGTGCAGCGCCGCGATGAAGTCGTTCACCGGCCCGGGACGCTCCTTGAACTCGAGCGACATGAGGATCAGGAGCAGCACCTCGTCGCGGTACGTGATGCCGAGCTGCGCCTGATAGTGGATGTAGGCGACCAAGCGCTGCACGGGATCGTCACCAACCGCAGCGACCGCCTCGACCGCGCGGTCGACGACGATCTCGCGCACCCGATTCAGCACCGCGAGCAGGACGGCCTCCTTGCTGCCGAAATAGAAGTAGACCGCCCCCTTCGTGAGCTGCGCCGCGCTCGAGATCTGCTCGAGGTTGGTCGAACGGTAGCCCTGCGAGACGAACAGGCGCAGCGCCGCAGACAGGAGCAGCTCGATGCTCGCTTCGCGGCGCTCGGCGTTCTGCTTGACTTCGCGCTTCTTTTTCGTCGCCGCTGGGGTCGCTATCGGCATGTCGTCGGCCGCTTGAAAGCGCCGCAGTCTAGGGCCTGGCGACCACGCGGGCAATTGACGCGGACGTCGCCGCTTGAGATACTATCCGGACAGTATGTTGTTCCGGGAGACACTGCCGATGAACCAAGCCCACACGCTCGCCGCGCCCGCAGGCACGGTCTGGAAGCAAGGCGATCCGGCGATGCCGACCGAGTTCCGCGACATGTTGATCCGGCTGCTCCGTGACGAGCACCTCGAGAACAACGACAACCCCGAATACCGGAAGATCCTCGGCAACATCGCCAGCGCGGGCCTGCGCTTCGCGCCGCACTCGCGGGCGATGCAGATCGAGGCCGAGATCGTGCGCCAGGAGGTCGAGCACGGCCGCATCGTCGCCGAGTTGCTCGCGGGACTGGGCGCCGAGCCCATCGGCAGCGCGCCGATCAAGCAGTACGCGTTCCACATCCCGCTCGAGGACTGGATCGATCTCGCCTGGTTTCACGCGTTGATCGACCGGGTCGGCCTCTACGTCGGCGTCGAGTGGACCGGCAGCCCCTACGAGCCGCTCGCCAGGGTCTCGCCGCAGCTCGAGACCGACGAGGAGTTCCACACCCGCTCGGGCTTTCGCCATCTGAAGGAAATCGTCGCCGCGCCCGAGGGCAAGGCCGCGGCGCAGGCGCGTCTCGCGAAGTGGTGGCCGGCTGCGCTCGACATGTTCGGCAAGTCGTCGTCGAAGAACTCGCCGGTCTACGTCAAGTGGGGGATCAAGCAGCACACGAACGAGGAGCTGCGCCAGAAGTACATCGCCGAAGCGACCCCCGAGATCGAGAAGCTCGGCCTCGCCGTTCCGGACAACCTCGCCAACCGTCGATTCCTCTAGAGCGCGGCACAAGGAACCCACCATGGCCATTGACTACGTCGTCGAGGACGGCATCGGCTTCGTCACTCTCGATCGACCGCCTGCGAACGCGTACGACGCCGCAATGGTCGGCGAGCTGCGCGACGCCGCCGAGCGCGCCGCCGCCGACCCGGCAGTGCGGGTCGCGATCGTGCGCAGCGCAAGCCCCAAGTTCTTCTGCACCGGCGCTGACATTTCGACTCTGCGAGGCGCGACACCGGCCGGCTTCGCGCACTTTCTTGGCCAGGCGCAGGCCGCCGTCGACGCGATCGCCGCCGCGCCCAAGCTCTTCATCGCCGCGATCGCCGGCCACTGCATCGGCGGCGGCCTCGAGATCGCGCTCGGCTGCGACTTCCGCTGGGCAAGCAGCGGCAGCTACCGGCTCGGACTCGCCGAGGTGAACCTGGGCCTCTCGCCGGGGATGGGCGGCACGCAGCGGCTCGCCCGCATGGTGCCGAAGAGCCGAGCGCTCCACCTCATGGTCACGGGCGAGATGCTGACGCCTGAGCAGGCGCTCGCAGACGCCATCGTCGACCGCGTGATCCCGGCCGAGTCGTTCGAGGCCGAGGTGCTGGCGGCAGCCAGAAAGCTCGCGGCCGGGCCGACGATGGCGCAGGGATACATCAAGCTTTCGGTGAATCGCGGGCTCGAGACGAGCCTGGCCGAAGGCCTCGCGATCGAGCGCGCGCACCAGAGCCTGCTGTTCCGCTCGGCGGATGCCGCCGAGGGGCTCGCGGCCTTCCTCGCCAAGCGCCCCGCGGCGTTCACCGGGACCTGAGCCATGGGCTACGAGTTCCTCGCCCTTACCGAACCCGCGCCGATCCGCACCCTGACGCTCAACCGGCCCGACACCCTCAATGCGTGGCACCAGCCGATGCGCGACGAGCTGCGCGACGCAGTCGCCGAGCTCGTCGCCGACGATGCGCTGCGCGTCCTCGTCGTCACGGGTACCGGACGCGCGTTTTCCGCCGGCGAGGACGTGCGCGGCATGAAAGGGCTCGCCGAGATCGGCACGCGCGGCTTTCGCCGCGTCGTGCGCGCCATCCACAACGTGTTCGACGAGATCGAGGCGATGGAGGTGCCGGTGATCGCTGCGATCAACGGCGTCGCGGCAGGAGGTGGCCTCGAGTTGGCGCTGTCGTGCGACTTCCGCTTTGCCGCGAGCAGCGCGAAGCTCGGATTTCCCGAGAACAACGTCGGCTTGATCCCTGGCTCGGGCGGTTGCTCACGGCTCGTCAAGCTGGTCGGCCTGAGCCGCGCGAAGCGGCTCGTCATGACCGGCGAGATGGTGAGCGCCGAACGCGCGCTCGCGCTCGGTCTCGTTGACGAGCTGCACCCGCCCGAGGAGCTGCTAGCAAAGGCCACCGCGTTCGCCGAGCTGCTCACGGCCAAGGCGCCGCTCGCCCTCGGCCTGGGCAAGCTCGTCCTCAACAAATGCCTCGACGTCGATCTCGACACCGGGCGCACGTTCGAGCGGCTCGCGCAAAGCGTGCTCAAGCGCAGCAGCGACCACGAAGAAGGCGCGCGCGCCTTCGCCGAGAAGCGCAAGCCGCGCTTCAGCGGGCACTGAGCGTCGCATGGCGGACTGGCAACGAGTCGCAGCGCTCGACGACGTCTGGAGCGACACTGTTACGGCCGCGCGCGCGGCCGGCGTTGCGCTCGTCCTGATTCGCACGGGCGAAGGCACGCCCGAAGACCGCGTGTGCGCCTACCGCGACGCCTGCCCGCACGAGAAGTTCCCGCTCAGCGAATGGGGCCTGATCGAGAACGGCGTGCTCGTCTGCCAGCGTCACTTCTGGGAGTTCGACGTCAATACTGGAAAGCACATTAGCCGCATCGAGAAGCCCGAGTGCGATCTCGTGCGCTATCCGGTCAAGGTCGAAGGCGAAGAGGTGCTCATCGACATCGCCGGGATCGCCACGGACTAGCCGCTTAGCGGCCTAGCGGGATTGCGGCGCGGCCTCGTCCATCTCGGCGCGCAGCGACACGGGCTCGCCGAGATTCCACAGCGCCCAGTGCAACTCCATGTCCGCGCTGCGCGCGATCGTCTCGATCTGCGGGCTGGCGCAGCCGGCGATGACGCGGCCGACCTCGGCGCGCGCGCGCCGGATTGCAGCGATCTGTTCTTCACGAGTCATGGGCACACCTCGTCGGGGGTCAGCGATCGAGCGCGCGCCGGAATTCCTTCGGCCGCTGATCGATCATGCGCTTGGTCTTGAGCTCGTAACGTGGCAGCGTGCTGCACGGCACGGGGACGCATTCGAGGCGGACATGGAGGGCGCGATGAATGCGCTCGCCGGCCTCGGCGGCGACCTTCTGCACCGCCTGGGCGTCACCGCCGATCGACGGCTCGGGCTCGAAGCGCACCGTCATCACGTCGTTCTCGCCGGCGCGCGTCAGCACCAGCTCGTAGTGCATGCTGATCCCCGGCACCTCGGCGAGGATGTTTTCGACCGCGCTCTGGTAGACATTGGTGCCGCGCACCGTCACCATGAAGTCGGTGCGGCCGAGCACCGAGCCCTCGAGCTTGGCCCAGCTGCGCCCGCAGGCGCAGCCTTCCACGCGGCGCACGAGGTCGTGAGTGCGATAGTTGATGAGCGGCTGGGCCGTGTTGGCATAGCCAGTGACGACGTTCTCGCCGATCACTCCTGGAGACACCTCCTTGCCGGTCTCTGGGTCCATCGACCAAGAGTGGAGGTTCATCTCGTTGACGTGAACGCCGTCGCCGATCGGGCAGCCCGGCGCCATTGCATCGACCTCGGCGATGCCGAGCAGTTCGCCTGCCTTGGCGCCCCAGGCCCGCTCGATCTGTTCGCGCATGCCGGGCAGCGCGGTCGGCCCGGGCTCGCCGGCGTGGTACGTGAACTTGATCGACGATTGCGCGATATCGACTCCCATTTCGTTTGCGACCGCAGCGATGCGCAGCGCGAACGTCGGCGTCGAGATCAGCACGGTAGGCTTGGTTCGCAGAATCGCCTGGACGTGCCCTTTGGTATCGAGGCCGCCGCCGGAGACGACGCGGCAGCCCATACGGCGGGCGCCCCAGTACGCGCTCCAGAAACCGGCAAAGTTGCCCCAGCCGAAAGCGAAGTAGAAGGTGTCGACGGGCCGGATGCCGAGCGCCCAAAATCCGTAGCACCACGACTCGCCGTAGCGGACGGTGTCCGCCATAGAGTAGGGGATTGAGAGAGGCACGCCGGTCGTGCCCGAGGTCTCTGCGTGGTGCGCGATCAGCTCCATCGGCAACGTCAGCGTGTCGCCGTAGGGAGGCTTGCCCTGCTGCAGACCGATGAACTCGCTCTTGTCGGTGATCGGCACTTTGGTCTTCAGGTCATCGAGCGAGCGGACGTCATCCGGACGCACGCCGGCGGCATCGAACTTGCGCCGGTAAAACGCGCTCGACTCGTAGGCGAAATGCAGCAGTGCCTGCACGCGCGCGAGATGCAACCGATCGAGCTGCGCTCGCGGCATCGTCTCGGTCGTCTCGTTCCAGAACGAGGTACTCCACGGGCGCGGGCTCGGCATGCGGGGATAGGGCGGCACGGCAACACTCCTGCGGGCAGGCCTGCCCATCACATACTGTCCGGATAGTATCCCGCATTCGCGAGAGAAGGCAAGGTGCGTCCACCGCCCCGAGATCGGCTGGTGCGGCTAGTCGAAACACCGATTGCGGGCCGCTCCGCGGATCGCCACACTCGCGGCGATCCGTCTTCCCCCCTGTCACGCGATCCCTCTCGTCAGGAGTCTCCATGCGTTTCGTTCCCGCCACCCTCGCCGCCTTCACGCTCGCCGCATCTGCCGCCGCAACCGCGCAGTCGAGCGGCCCGATGAAGATCGGCCTGATGCTGCCGTATTCCGGCACCTATGCCTCAATCGGCAACGCGATCGAGAACGGCTTCAAGCTCTACGTGCAGGAGCACGGCGGCAAGCTCGGTGGCCGCGAGATCCAGTACTTCAAGGTCGACGACGAGTCGGATCCGTCGAAGGCGACCGACAACGTCAACAAGCTCATCAAGCGCGACAACGTCGACGTGCTCGTCGGCACCGTGCACTCGGGCGTCGCATTGGCGATGGCCAAGGCGGCCAAGGACAACAACACGCTGCTCGTCATCCCGAACGCCGGTGCCGACGCGATCACCGGGCCGCTCTGCGCCGCCAACATCGTGCGCAGCTCGTTCTCGAACTGGCAGCCGGGCTACGCGATGGGCATCGTCGCCGGCCAGAAGGGCGTCAAGCGCGCGATGACGATCACCTGGGCGTATGCCGCGGGTGCCGAGTCGACCAAGGGCTTCACCGAAGGCCTCGAGAAGAGCGGCGGCAAGGTCATCAAGGATCTGACGCTGCCGTTCCCGAACGTCGAGTTCCAGGCGCTCCTGACCGAGATCGCGGCGCAGAAGCCCGACGCCGTCTACGCGTTCTTCGCCGGCGGCGGCGCCGTCAAGTTCGTCAAGGACTACGCAGCGGCGGGCCTCAACAAGACGATCCCGCTCTACGGCCCGGGCTTTCTCACCGACGGCACCCTCGAGGCGCAGGGCGCCGCCGCGCAAGGCATGCTGACGACGCTGCACTACGCCGACAACCTCAACACGCCGAAGAACAACACCTTCCGCAAGGACTACGCGGTCGCCTACAAGGCGCAGCCCGACGTCTACGCGGTGCAGGGCTACGACGCGGCGCAGATCCTCGCCAACGGCCTGAAGGCGGTCGGCGGCGATCTCTCCAAGCGCGACCAGCTCGCGGCGGCGATGAGGAAGACCCCGGTCGACAGCCCGCGCGGCAAGTTCACCCTCTCGGCCGCGGGCAATCCGGTGCAGGACATCTACCTGCGCGAGGTCAAGGGCAACAACAACGAATTCCGCTCGGTGGCCGTGAAGGCGCTCGCCGATCCGGCGCGCGGCTGCAAGCTCTGAGTCTTTCTCCCTCTCCCGCAAGGCGGGAGAGGGTCGGGTGAGGGTGGGCGCGGTCGACGGACCCTCACCCCAGCCCTCTCCCGCCGAGCGGGAGCGGCAGTGAGCGCGATGGACCTTTCGACCTTCCTCGTCCAGTGCCTGAACGCGGTCCAGTACGGGCTGCTGCTCTTCCTCGTCGCCAGCGGACTGACGCTGATCTTCGGGATCATGGGCGTCATCAACCTGGCGCACGGCAGCTTCTACATGCTGGGCGCCTACCTCGCGTTCGCGCTCGCGCCGTGGTTCGGCGATCTGTTCCTCGTCAGGCTGGCGGCCGGCGTCGCGCTCGCCGCGCTGTTCGGCTACCTGCTCGAATGGGCGTTCTTCAGCTTCCTCTACGAGCGCGACCACCTGCAGCAGGTGCTGCTCACCTACGCGCTGATCCTCGTCTTCGAGGAGATGCGCTCGATCCTGGTCGGCAACGACGTGCACGGCGTGCCGGCGCCCTCCTGGCTCGCCGGCGGCTTTTCGCTCGGCGGGCTGATGCAGTACCCGTGGTATCGCGTGTTCGCATCGGCGGCGTGCCTGGTCGTCGCGCTCGCGCTCTACGGCGTCGTCAACCGCACGCGGCTCGGCATGATGATCCGCGCCGGCGCGAGCAACCGCGACATGGTGCGCGGCCTCGGCGTCGACATCCGGCGCCTCTACCGGATCGTCTTCGCCGGCGGCGTCGCCCTCGCGGCGCTCGCGGGAATGATCGCGGCGCCGCTCTCGTCGGTGTACCCGGGCATGGGGTCGAGCGTGCTCATCATCTGCTTCGTGGTGGTCGTGATCGGCGGCATCGGCTCGATCACCGGCGCGCTCATCGCGTCGCTCCTGGTCGGCGTCGTCGACACGTTCGGCAAGGTGTTCTTCGCCGAATGGAGCGGCGTCGGCGTCTACGTGCTGATGGCGATCGTCCTCGTCTGGCGGCCCGAGGGGCTGATGAAGCGTGGCGCCTGAGGCGGCAGTCGCGACCTCCGACGAGGTGGTCGCCGACGTCGGCGTGCTGCCCGACATCGGCCGGCACGAGGCGGGCGGCTGGACCGTGCCGGTCGCGGCAGCGCTGATCGTCGCGGCGCTGCCGCTCGTCATCTCTCCGTACGGCCAGGACCTGGTCGTGCGGATCGCGATCTACGCCATCTTCGCGCTCAGCCTCGAGCTGCTCGTCGGCGCCACCGGCCTCGTCAGCCTCGGCCACGCCGCGTTCCTCGGCATCGGCGCGTACGCGACCGTGCTCGGGTCGGGCGACAGCGGCGGCTCGATCGCGCTGCTCGTGCCGCTCGCGGTCGGCGCGGCGGCGGCGTACGCGGTGGTCGTCGGCGCGCTCAGCCTGCGCACGCGCGGCGTCTACTTCATCATGGTCACGCTCGCGTTCGCGCAGATGGCCTACTTCGTCATCCACGACACCAAGGTCGGCGGCGGCAGCGACGGCATCTTCCTCTACATCAAGCCGACGCTCACGGTCGCCGGCACGACGCTCCTCGACCTCGACGATCGCCGCGCGCTCTACTACACGGTGCTCGGCGCGCTCGTCTTCACCTACGCGCTGATCGCGATGCTGCTGCGCTCGCGCTTCGGCCACGCGCTCGCCGGCATCCGCGTCAACGAGCAGCGCATGCGCGCGGCCGGCTTCTCGACGACGCCGTACAAGCTCGCCGCGTTCGTCGTCGGCGGCGCGCTCGCCGGCCTCGCGGGCTTCCTGCTCGCGGCCAAGGACGGCGCCGTCAACCCCGAGCTGCTGTCTTGGCACGAGTCGGGGGCGGTGCTCCTGATGCTGATCTTCGGCGGCATCGGCAGCCTGCGCGGCGCGGTGCTCGGCGCCGTCGCGTTCACGCTCCTGCGCGAGCTCTTCCAGTCCGAGGCGCTGCTCGGGCCGCTCGCTTCGCACTGGCAGCTGACGCTCGGCCTGACGATCATCGCCTTCGTCGCGGCGCTGCCGCGCGGCCTGATCGGCCTCGGCGCGCGCCTGCGCGGAGTCGCGCGTGGCTGACGCGCATCGCGACGACACCGCCGCCGCGCCGGCCGGCGGCGCGGCGCCGCTCCTGCAGGCGGTCGGCCTCGGCCGTCGCTTTCGCGGCCTCGCCGCGGTCGATGCGGTCTCGCTCGACTGGCGCGTCGGCGAGATCCACGCCGTGATCGGCACCAACGGCGCCGGCAAGTCGACGCTCGTCAACATGCTCTCGGGCGAGCTCGCGCCGAGCGCCGGCAGCGTCCGCTTCGCCGGCCAGGACGTGACGCGCTGGTCGCAGCCGCGCCGCGCGCGCGCCGGCATCGGCCGCAGCTACCAGCGAACCACCATCTTCGGCGAGTTCAGCGT
>Ga0070679_100003662_pt1 | contig 14067 bp, 13 predicted proteins | sample KBSC63BmetaG_FD_65652 | JGI IMG/M metagenome (GOLD analysis project Ga0070679, IMG submission 65652) | Corn rhizosphere microbial communities from Kellogg Biological Station, Michigan, USA - KBS C6-3B metaG | ecosystem: Host-associated > Plants > Roots > Rhizosphere | place: USA: Michigan... | reverse complement strand
CCGTTAGCTTGGGCGTTGGTTGTTGCCTTTTTATTTTTATTAAAAACAGCAGGATTTGTAGAGGCATCATTTGCAATTAAACCAGGTTGGTTAGCCGGCTTTATATTTAAAACCTGCATGTACCTGTTATTTTTATATTGAGCGCCAAAATATATACCGGTTGCAGAGATTAAAAATAACAGAATCAAAAAAATAATTCTTCTTTTATCCTTTCTTTGTGGAAGATGTGCATCCAGCAAACGCTCCATTTCCTTCCATGCCTCATCTTCATAATCAGGTTGATAAGCGTCTGCAGCTTCCAGTATTTTTTTATTTATTTGATCTTCATCCAACATTTTTCACCATTAAGATTTTATTATCTTTTTTTAAAATTTTTTGGAGCTGTTGCCTTGCTTTAAATAAATTAGACTTAGATGTTCCAATGTTGATACCAAGTTGGCTGGCAATTTCTTCATGGGTAAAGCCATCAATTATAAACATATTAAGAATGGCACGATAAGCTGGAGACAATTCCCTTACTGCACTTATTATTTCATCAAAGGACATCATATCCAATGCACTTTCTTCTTCAGCCGGCACATACATAGTGGCACTCTCAAGTTCTGTAAGGCTTTGCTTATAATATTTCCTGGTATAATCTATTGCGGTGTAGACGATAATTTTTCTTATCCATCCTTTAAAGGAGTTTACTTCGTTTTCATATGCCGGTGTATAACGGTATATTTCTTTGAAAACTTTTAAAAAGCTATCATTATAAATTTCCATGGCATCCTCTTTCCTTTTCGTATATCTTTCACAGATTGACATACCATAGCCATAAAAAGACGTATAGATCTTTTTTTGGCTCTCCCTGTTGTTATGAACACAGGCCCTGATGTGTATTTTCAGTTCTTCAGCAGGTATCAATTGTAATACTTTTCTTCTAGCCTATCGAAGTTATTCGGTGGTTGGTTGCCCTTGTTAAATTAAATATTTGCCGGCCTGTTATTTCATGATTTTTATATTGAAGCAATTGAAAGTTTGATAATAGCTTCCTGTAACTTTTTATCATTTACATAACATGTGGGATATTTTAGAAAGAAGAATGTGTTATTAATTTTCTGTATTGTGATATGAATTTTATAAAAAAAATAGGGCCGGATTAATATTCATTTCACTCACTTTCTTTTCTAATTCCCAGTTATCATTATAATAAATCGGTGATTTTAGAAATAGGTTGCCTTGCTTTATATTGTGTAATGGAATTTATTTTTTTAAAGTAAAGCTTTTGAAATCCTAAACCCGAATTAGATATCACCCTTGCCAACAAATAAAAGCTCTACCGTTTGATGTGGTAATATGTAATATAACAGGTACGGCTAAACGCAGTAATTTTTTACATAGTTACTTCATTTCCATCTTTTATTTGTCTTGAGTTTTCACTTCCCTATTTGTTTTAACTTTAATAAAATTATCTTATCAGTGCTTGTAACATTGCCTTGAAAATACATAGTACTATGGTTAAAATATCACACTTCATCAAACCAATAATATGAAAAATATTAGTTTATATCAGTTGTCTCAGTCGCATTTTGTTAATAAGCTAACATCTGGTCTTACTAAATTACTTGCGGCAAACATTTTCTTGATATTGATAATTTTTTGTGGTGTAAGCTGCGCAGCACAACAACATACTTTGCTTGCACTTTCAAAAGGCGATCACACATTAGCAATTGTTGATGCGAATACTTTAAAAGTTATTGCACGTGTGCCGGTAGGCTCTGATCCGCACGAGGTTATTGCCTCGTCGGATGGGAAGACCGCTTATGTTTCAATTTACGGGGGCGGCAGTTTATATGAGATTAATGTAATTGATTTGGTTAACAAAAAACCGTTATTCAACATAGATACGAGGCCGTTGTTTGGGCCACACGGCCTTGCATTTCAGGATGGCAAGCTTTGGTTTACTGCGGAAGGTTCTAAGGCTATTGGATGTTACGATCCTGCCACGAAAAAAGTAGAATGGTGCATGGGGACGGGCCAGGACCGCACGCACATGATCTATGTAACTGCTGACGGAAAAAACATTTATACCACTAACGTAAGCTCGGGAACAGTGAGCATATTAGTAAATTCAGCCCCAGCAGAAAGGGCACCTGGGAGTTCGCCTGCCGGAGCCGGCCAACACCCATCCGTGCCGCCACTCCGCGGACAGTCGCACAGCCAATGGGAGCAAACAGTTGTGCCGGTGTCAGGGAGTTCGGAAGGCTTTGATGTGACGCCCGATGGACGACAGTTGTGGGCCGCATCTGCTGCTGATGGAACTATTACCATCATTGACCTTGCAACCAGGAAAGTTTCCGCCACTATTAATGCAAAAGCATTGGGAGCGAACAGGCTTGCCTTTACACCGGATGGAAAGCTCGCCCTGGTATCAAGCCTGCGAACTGGCGATCTGTATGTGTTTAATGTAGCATCTCATAAAGAATTGAAGCGCATAAATCTTGGCCATGGAGGCGCCGGTATATTAGTAAATGCGGATGGCTCAAAGGCATTTGTCGGCTGCACCCCGGATAATTATGTTGCTGTGGTTGATCTTAAAACGATGGAAGTTGCTGGTCATATTGATGTAGGGCAAGGGCCCGATGGGCTGGCCCTGGCAGTAAGAAATTAAGATTACAACAGTTGCCAATTAATACTTGCTGATATTTTTATATAAAGTTGTTACCGGTGGTAAATCCACAGGTTTCCTTATCATAAAATGCCAATGCAATTTCGCCATATTGAACCTCATTTTTTGCTAAAAAAATACATTCGAAAAATGTGGATTTTTGAAAGTAGCGGAAGAATTCCTGTTGATGATATGAATTGGTTGTACCGAATGGAAATCTTAAACTTACTCTTTCTTATCATAATGGAATAGTAGCTGCAATAAATGGAAGATCAAACAAACAAATCTTTGATAATCTGTTCGTAATTTTGAATATTGCATAATCTGTTGCGATTTTTAATAAAATGAATTATGAGCACCGGTAATTTTTATTATCCGCTTCCTTCTAATGAACCTGTTTTAAATTTTGAACCGGGTAGCAAAGAAAGAGAAGCGGTTAAAATTGTATTAAAAGAATTAAAAAGTAAAAAGACTGAGATACCCATGTATATTGGTGCAGAAGAAATTCGTACAGGAAACAAAATAGAAATAAATCCTCCTCATGAAAAAAAACACGTTCTCGGTTATTTTCATTCAGGTGATGCAACACATGTAAAGAAAGCTATTAATGCAGCTTTGAAAGCCAAAGATAAATGGGCTGGTACTTCCTGGGAAAACAGGGCAAATATTTTTTTAAAAGCTGCTGAATTATTGGCAACAAAATACAGGCCTTACATTTTAGCAACTACTATGCTTGGCCAAAGCAAAAATGTTTACCAGGCCGAAATTGATGGTGCTTGCGAACTAATAGACTTCCTAAGATTTAATGTTCATTTTTTAAGCGAGATTTATAAACAACAACCTGTAAGCAGTCCGGGTGTTTACAATAGGATGGAGTATCGCCCTTTAGAAGGATTTGTATTAGCAATTACACCTTTTAATTTTACAGCAATCGGAGGTAATCTTCCTACATCCGCTGCATTATGCGGCAATGTTGTTATTTGGAAATGTGCTCACACACAGGTTTACAGCGCACAAATGTTTATGCGTATTTTAAAGGAAGCAGGTTTGCCGGATGGCGTTATCAATTTAATTTATGTTGACGGGCCTGTGTTGGGTGATGTATGCTTTAAGCATCCTGGTTTTGCAGGAATCCATTTTACAGGAAGCACGGGTGTATTTAACACCATTTGGAAAACGATCGGAGAAAATATTGGCTCTTATAGATCTTATCCAAGAATTGTTGGTGAAACCGGTGGAAAAGATTTTGTGTTGGCACATAAAAGTGCTGATGTAGACGCAGTAGTTACTGCCTTATGCCGCGGCGCCTTTGAATACCAGGGACAGAAATGTTCTGCAGCTTCCCGTGCCTATATTCCATCCAATATTGCCGAACAGGTAAAGAAGAAACTAGTGGCAGAAATAAAGACAATGAAAATGGGCAGTGTTGAAGATTTTACCTGCTTTATTAATGCGGTGATTGATGAAAAAAGCTTTGACAAACTGGAGAATTATATTAAGCAGGTAAAAAAAGATAAGGACGCAAAAATATTAGTAGGAGGGAAGTGCGATAAAACGACAGGATATTATATTGAACCAACTGTAATTTCGGTTACGGATCCCCGTTATGTTACCATGTGCGAAGAACTTTTTGGGCCTGTGCTTACTTTATATGTTTACGATGAAAATAAATTTGAAGACACAATTAAATTGATTGACAGCACATCTCCTTATGCCCTTACCGGTTCAGTGTTAGCGAGGGATAGATATGCAGTGGAATTGGCTACAGGGAAATTAACTAACAGCGCCGGAAATTTTTATATTAATGACAAGCCTACAGGCGCAGTAGTTGGCCAGCAACCATTTGGTGGTGCAAGAGGAAGCGGCACGAATGATAAAGCTGGGAGCATTCTCAATTTATACCGATGGCTAAGCGCAAGAACAATTAAAGAAACATTTAATCCGGCACTTAATTATCGATATCCATTTATGAATGAAGATAAACAATAGTCCTTTTTTTATTACGTGAATTAAGTTTTATTACGCAAATCTTTAAACTCGAAGTATAAATAAGGTGATATTAACCGATCAAATTTTAATCACCATAATTGGTGCAATTCACTACAATTCGTATAATTCACTTTTAAGTTTTATGTTTATAAAGTGAAAACAATTCTTGATAAATACCAATTACAGATTACAATAGAAAGGCTGGCTTACCAGCTAATAGAAAATTATGCCGATTTATCTTCGGTTGTAATTATCGGTATTCAGCCAAGAGGTATCTTTTTATCAGATAAAATTTACGAACAGTTAAATAAAATCCTGCCCGGCAACCTGCTTCATTATGGTAAAATGGATATTACCTTTTACAGGGATGATATCAGAAAAGAATTACATAGCCCTAATCAAACAAATATTTCTTTTTCCATTGAAGATAAAAATGTAGTGCTGATAGATGATGTATTATACACAGGTAGAACCATACGTGCTGCATTAGATGCACTTCTTGCTTTTGGCCGCCCAAAAAAGGTAGAGCTATGTGTTTTAATAAACAGGCGATTCAGCCGCCAATTACCCATTCAGCCAGATTATTGCGGCAAGGCAATTGATTCCATTATTTCCCAAAAAGTAAAGGTAGAGTGGGAGAGGGAAGAGGTTGTTTTATACTAATAGAATTTCAAGTTTATTTTATTATTATAAATAAAAGTGTTTAACTTTATAACTAAATATTTAGTTATACTAAATGAAAGATGATTTAACTTTGCGGCAATTAATCCAGCTCTCTTTTTTTATTTTACTGATAGTTTTTTCATTGGCCTGCAGTCGCCATCAATATTCACAAAAGATTTCTAAAAAGGAAGGAAGTTATACGTTGCTTGGAAAAATTGACGGCCTGGATTCGGGGGTATTATATTTGCAACATTCTGATACGGCCGGCCATATTATATTCGATATGCCTGAACTTGATTCAACAAATATTAAAAGCGGCTTTTTTCTTTTCAAAGGGAAAATAGCAAGCCCTGAACCACGTAAAATCATGGTAAAAAATTTGGAGCAGGGATGGAAATGGACTAAATTTTTTATCCTTGATACTGGAATTACTACTGCACAATTATATGCAGATTCAATGTATAGTTCTGTTGTTATTGGTAATGAGTTGCAAACGCAATTTGCTACGTTTAATAACAAACTATTTGACTTAGATACAGCCTATCAAAAAACAGCAGTTGTATATAGGAAGGAAGCTAAAAATACTGACAGTTTAGATTCGCAATATACTCAGGCCAAATATGCATTAATATTGAAAGAAGTAAAAACTTATCCTGCCTCGTTTGTGTCTGCTTATTTGGTTAAGCGAAATTTGGACGAGCAAATGCCTATTAGTTATTTAGAAGAACTTTATAATTCTATTGATAACAAGAATAATCATTATTCAAACGCTTTATTGACATTCATAAAGGCCAAAAAACAAACTCAATTAAATAAGCCTGCACCCAGCTTTAAAATAATTGATAGTAAAAACAGAACCTTAACTAATGAAACGTTCAAAGGAAAATATTTACTTATAGATTTTTGGGCGAGCTGGTGCGCCCCATGCAGAGAACAAAATCCTAACCTGGTGAAGGCTTACAATAAATATGCAAGGAAGGGGCTTGAAATGATCAGTGTATCCGTGGATAAAAACAAGCAAGAGTGGGAAGATGCTGTAAAGCATGATAGCCTTACCTGGATTCAGGCATGTGATTTAAAGGGAGCTGAAAGTAAAATTGATAAAGACTTCGGATTCCTCACAATCCCAACAAATTTTTTAATTGACAAAGAAGGAAAAATTATAGACAGGAATTTAAGTGATGAAAGAATTGAAAAGGTTTTGCATGGAATATTTCAATAAATAAAATAATTCGATAGAGAGAGTTTATAAATTTTGAAGTATTATTTTTTGATCGAATCAATTTTATTTTTTTTCTCTTAGCTTTGACCTTTAATGCAACTATCCACCAAACATCTTCTGGGCATTAAAGATTTACAACTCAGGGACATTGAACTTATTCTTTCCACTGCAACTCAATTTAAGGAAGTTTTACAAAGACCGATAAAGAAAGTGCCTTCGCTTCGCGATACAACAATCGTGAATCTATTTTATGAAAATTCTACCCGTACACGAATTTCTTTTGAGCTAGCAGAAAAGCGGTTAAGCGCTGATACCTTAAATTTTTCAGCTTCAGGCTCTTCAGTATCCAAAGGAGAAACTTTATTAGATACTGTAAATAATATTTTATCCATGAAGGTGGATATGGTTGTAATGCGGCATAGTGCCAGTGGAGCGCCCCATTTTTTATCAAAACATATTACTGCGGCAATTATAAATGCCGGGGATGGTATCAATGAACATCCGACACAGGCACTATTAGATGCCTTTTCTATAAAGGAAAAATGCGGAACATTAGAAGGTAAAAAAATAGTTTTAGTTGGAGATATTATGCACTCCAGGGTAGCGCTCAGCAATATTTATTTACTAAAAAAAGCAGGTGCAGAAGTAATGGTAGCCGGGCCTCCAACTTTAATTCCCAAACATGTTTCCAAAGCATTTGGCATACAGGTAGAATATAATTTAAAGAAAGCGCTGCAATGGTGTGACGTTGCCAATGTTCTGCGTATCCAACTTGAAAGACAAAACCAGGTGTTATTTTCATCTCTCAGGGAATATAATATTGCTTATGGCGTAAGTAAAAAATTGTTAGAAAGTATCAACAAAGAAATTGTAATTCTTCATCCTGGGCCGGTAAACAGGGGAGTAGAAATTGACAGCGATGTCGCCGATTCAAAGCAATCGATTATTTTACAACAAGTAGAAAATGGGGTTGCCATAAGAATGGCTGTGCTTTATCTTTTAAGTAACAAGCAGAATTTTAATTAAGCTAGCCTTCATAACGACTAAAATTTTCTGCGAATAATCTTCAATAATTTTATCATACTTTCATTTGAAAATTGAAAGATTTATGGCAAGAATTTGTTTATTTCCCGGCACTTTTGATCCTGTTACATTGGGCCATACTGATATTATTAATCGGGCGCTTCCGCTGTTTGATAAATTAGTAATTGGTATAGGGAGAAATAGTAACAAAACAGCCATGTTTTCTGAAAGTCAGCGGCTGCAGTGGCTCCAAAAAATTTATAAAAATGAGCCTAAAATAAACGTTTTAGCTTATGATGGTTTAACAGTTGGCTGCTGTAAATCCATAGGAGCTAATTTTATTTTAAGAGGCATTAGGTATGTAAATGATTTTGAATATGAAAAAGCTATTGCCGACATGAACCGCAGCCTTGCAGATAATGTAGAAACTATTTTTTTAACATGCCTTCCGGAATTTACCTCTGTAGCAAGTACTCTTGTACGAGATGTTATTCGCAATGGGGGAGATGTTTCCCAGTTTCTTCCCGATGCAGTAAAAAATAATATAAAATCATATGTCAATTTGGTTTGATAAAACAATAACTCTTGAAAAGATTAAAGATTTTGGAAGAGATTCTATGGCGGGTTTTTTAGGAATGGAATGGACGGCAATAGGAGATGATTATTTGCAAATATCAATGCCTATAAATGAAAGAACCAAGCAACCATACGGAATTATGCATGGTGGCGCTTCTTGCGCACTTGCGGAAACTGTTGGTAGCGTTGCATCTGCTTTGGTAATTGATTTAGAAAAATTTTATTGTGTGGGTCTCGAAATAAATGCAAATCATCTTAGAAGTGTAACTCACGGAAATGTTAGCGCTATATCTATACCTCTCCACCTTGGAAAAACAACTCATGTTTGGGATATAAAAATTTATGATGAAGGCCAAAAGCTTGTTTGTGTAAGCCGGTTAACGGTTGCTATTATCCCTAACGATAAGTTCATTCAACATACTAAAATGTAATCTACGCATTTTGCAAAACCGAAATTATTGTTGGAAATGTGTTGTGAACATATTGTTCCAAATCCTCTTTTTTTACCCATTTTATTTCTGTTATATCTTCTTCTGTTTGAGGTACAAGAGGCTCATCTTTTTTTGCATCCATCATAAACCAATGCGACTCCTTAAGTATATGTTTTCCAAATTGAACATAAGTATGATAAGTTGCACCGATTTCTTTACCAGCCTTTATTTTAGTTAATCCCGTTTCTTCCTTTACTTCTCTTACAGCACATTCAATCAGCGATTCATTTTCATCAAGCTTCCCTTTTGGGAGATCCCATTTTCCTCTTCGAAAAATTAGCAAAATATCACCATCTTTATTCTTTACCAATCCTCCTGCAGCCTTTAATAATTTGAAATGTTTAAAAAAATCTTTCTTAAGTTTTTCAATATTCTCACTTAAAATTATGCCGGCATGAAATTGTTTTTTATTTATTTCATGCAACAATGAATTGATAGCGGCAGTAGAAAGCTCATCAATAAATACCGTATCCGGGTGATGCCGTGCCTCGTCAATTTGTGGGCTAAGTGTATCACATAGATAAACAGGCTTGTCTTCAAAGTAAATTGTTATGTAGCTCATAAGTGTATATTATCTTCGCTCTATGAATAATAAAAAAGCTGTTGCTGAAAAGCTGTTACAAATTAATGCAATTAAATTAAGTGTAAATAACCCTTTTACGTGGGCAAGCGGATGGAAAAGCCCGATCTACTGTGATAACCGTAAGATACTTTCATTTCCTTATATCAGGGATTTTATTAAATCTGAGATATGTAACCTTATTTTTCAATCTTATGAAAATGCTGAAATGATTGCCGGTGTTGCTACAGCAGGTATTGCGTGGGGCGCTATGGCCGCCGATCAATTAAAACTACCTTTTATCTATGTAAGGCCAAAAGCTAAAGAACATGGACTCGGAAACCAGGTGGAAGGATATTATGAACCCGGTAAAAAAATAGTAATAATTGAAGATTTGATTTCTACCGGCAAAAGCAGCTTGTTGGTAGCTAATGTATTACAAAGAGAAAATTTAAGTATAGAAGGGATGGTATCAATTTTTAATTACGGATTTGATGCTGCTAAAACTGCCTTTAGAGAGGCTGATGTTAATCTTCAATCGCTTACTGATTATGATTCAGTAATAGAGCTTGCAATAGAACAAAATTATGTTTCAAAAGAAGACCAAAAAACGTTGTTAAACTGGAGGAGCAATCCGTCACAATGGAACGTAAATGCAATAAATTAGCAAAAATAAAAACAAGATGAAGAGCTTTACACTTTGTTTACTCATGTTAACCGCATTTTCTTTTCCTGGCCTTACACAACAAAAAGCCGTTCAAAAAGCAGTTATACAAACGCCCGGCGTTTTATGCGAAGCTTGTAAAACAAAAATCGAAAATCGTTTAGTGCATGAAGATGGCATTTCTTCAGTAAAAGCAGATTATAGAAAACATACTGTAACTGTGGTTTGGCTAACTGATCGCACCAACATTGAAAATATTAAAACTGAGTTAGCTAACCTTGGGTTTGATGCAGATGATGTAACGGCAGAACAAGATGCTATAAAACGACTTCCTCCTTGCTGTAGAACTGCCGTTCCTGTAAAAGGAAATGCAGATTCTAAATAATTAATGATTTAATTCTGTTTAAAATAAGGAAAAGGTTTCCTTTGTCTCATAGTTTACAGGCAGGCTCATAAATACATTTGCCTTCCCGATTTTTAACTTGCCGGTTAATTTTACTGTTACCTCTTTTCCTGTAAGCGTATTCCAGGCATTCTTGTAAATATTTTGCATATTCACATCAAATTTAATAGGTAAAATGAAAGAATTACGCCTTGGTATTCTTATAAGCGTATCGAATGAACTATGCCCGAGCAAGGCCCCATCTATAAATATATCGAGGTCGCTATTTCTTAATTGCATTCCAAACTTATTTGGATTATAATATTCCAAATCCAGCCTAACAGTTGAATGATCAAATCCAAGTTTCTGTATAGAAAAATTATGATAAGTTTTATATTCAAGTTCCTTTGGAGAGGAGCAAGAAGATAATATTACAATTAATAAAGTTCCCAATAATGTGTACCGTGTCATATTTATAAATAAACTGAGATACAAGATAGATCTCCCGGCTTTATAAAACTCAAATCCTAAAAAAAAATTTACTAAATCAGTAATTTAAAATTTTCGCCGAAAAGAAGAATTTTAAAACTCTCGAAGACAATCTCACACTTATCAAATTCGGTGTTATTGATTTTTTCAATTTAAGGTGTTCTGCCAATCGCTTTCTCCATTGGGAATAAATAAGCATTTTCTTATACGACCCTTTCAATTGTTTTTTTCCTTATGACATATTTGCATTCACATGCTTTTTATTAGCTTTTATTTTTTAAAATTTAGGCTTAAAAAAGGTTAGATTATCTTTATACTCATTTAGCCTCTACTAATTATCTTAGTTAAAAAACTTTTAAATATTAAAAAATTGTCAGTAAAAATTTTAGTAACAATAATACTATTTGTTTAACTAGCAATCAATATAATATGCTGATTATCGATATTTTTATGTAAAATGTAAGGACTCTAAATATCAAATTTTTTAAACTAAATTGAAATATATAACTAAATTTAGCAATAATTAAATAGATAGTCATACATCACTGATAATATGAATGTTATAATTAACAGCTAAATATTCATTTTATTAAAAGTTTATCTCGTATGAATATTTAATATGTTATTTAAAACTAAGCACTTTACGCCCAATATTCTAAAAAGCACATCCAAAATTAGTGTTGATTGTATGTTAAAATGGCAGCAGCCTGACTTTTAAAAATGGAATTTTTAACGAAATAAGCCCTTTCAGCATAATTTTTAAAAGTTGTCTAATATTTCAGTTCATTTGTATTCTCAATCATTAGATATAGCCTGCAATTTTGTATAATATTTAGCAAATTGTTACATTGTTTGTGTTTTTTCTAAACATGTTTGCACCGTAATTTTACGGTATTGCAAAATTCAAATATGTACTCTATGTTTGCATTCGTAAGTGAGAATGTTTACCTCAACACTACCACTTGCTTGAATTCTCTTCCAGAATTAACTAATTGCCGCTAATCCGCTTCTCTGAAATTCCACAGTATTTAGTAACATCTGTTTCTAAACCTCAAACACAAGAAATGAACAAAAAAGCTACATTTATAAGTAAGATAATTTCAGTACTTACTCAATACAAATTCCTTTTTTTTCTTTTTTTACAAACTTATATGTTGACAAAGCCAAGTGTTTTGCAACCGGTAGATTTTATTAGAAATAAACTAAACCCACTAATGGTTTGTTGATATGATTAATGCATAAGCTTAAATTCCCGGATAAAATTTTTGAGGATAAGCTTTCTAAAAAATGCCATAACTTTCCGGGAAATAGAACCTTTATTATCCAATATTTATTGCAAATTTTCCAGGTGTCCAATATTCATTGCAAATCAAAAAATTAAAAAATAACGCAATGAATAAAAAAAATATTTACAAATGTTTAGCAGCTTTATTAATTATAATTTCTGCTCATTACAAAGGCATTTGCCAGGAACAAAAGGCTAAAATAAGTTATACCGTTTTTACTGTTAATGCTGCTAATAAAAAGGTGATTATTGATTGGGTAACAGATAATAAAGTAACCGCCAATTATTTTGAAATACAAAGAAGCACTGACGGAAAAAATTTTACAACTGTTGCAATGGTTCTTGGGCCTGATCCAAAGCAAACGAATGGTCATAGTTACGAATGTTTTGACAGGCCTTCAAATAAGCAGAAATATTTTTATCGCCTAAAACATATAAGCACCGACGGTGATGTGGAAATGAGTGATGTAAAAATGCTGGCTTTAAAATAATAAATTTATTATCAAACTAGTTTTCTTTGGGGGTTACAGAACCTGATTGGTTCTTAACAAACGCCGCATTTCTATGCGGCATTTTTTTTAAATAAGGGTCAGTAGACTTCCAATAAAGATGCAGTTAGGAAAGTCTGACAAGTGTTAAGCTTAAGATGGTGTGTAGATCTTTAATAAATCTATTGGTTCACAGGCAAGAATTTCCAGTAATTTTATGTTCTATAACGCTGGTGACTTTTCACATGAAAGTCTTTTATATTCAACAATAATAAGTGTGCGTTAATTTCCATTCATAATTGATGAATAAAAGTAATAGATTATACTGTCTGTCAGACGTTGCTCTTTCTTACTAGAAATGCATACAGGCGAGGAGCTTAGTAGTTTTGAATTAGTCGTTTACTTCAATTGTGATAACTTTCTTTGAATCCTGTGTATTGGGTTCAGCTGCTAATGAAAGCTGGAATAATGCTTTTGCTTTTTTGAAATTGCCCTGAGAAGTACGATTAACAGCAATAATTACATTTTTATTTTGTACTGATAATGATTTATAACCGAACACGGGGGCATCGTTATTTTCATCGGTAGATACTGCAGAGCACGGACTTTCAATAGTATAAAAGTTGGAATTTATATTTCGGGCATACTGATTATCCTCGTTAGTATCTCCTTTCTCAACTTTTACGAGGCGTGCAATATTTATAGCATATCGCTTGGGTTGTCTTTCAATTCTTTCTTTTATAACATCCGAATTATATTGCCGCAATTGATCTCTTAATTTCGACAAATTCTCTGCTTTTTCAAGGTAACGCTGAATTTGTTCTTTGGACAGAAAATTATTAATTTTTGATTTGCTAAGGCCTTCCTGAATTTCATTACCAATTTTTGTCCAGTCTATTGCATCTATTTGTTTATATGCCTGCTTTAAATTTTCATTGAGTTTAACAAGATCATTCTTACTAAAGTCGATATTAAACTCCATATTTTGGAATGGGAAATTTTGAAGATTTATTGAAGGTAGAAATTTAAATTTGGTTGAATCTAAAAATAAATGTGTATCCTTTAGTGATTTAGGAAAAACATTTTTGAAATGTGACGGTTCAACTTCATCAAAATTTATGTCTCCATCCTGAAAAGAAGGAACTTGCATGTCTGGTTCTGTAAAAGATATTTCACTTTTTTTAGTAAGAACATCTTTTAGGATTTTAGGCTGTAAAATTTCTTTTTTATTGTTTACAGCTTTGGGAGCTTTAGGAAACGAAATTATAGTTTGCGTTTTAACTTGGCGTACATGTTCGATTTTGCTTGCTGTGTTAACCTGTTTTTTCCCTTGAGGAGAAAGCCATGCCACAGAAGTAATAATAACAGTAACTAAAAAGAGCGCTAATAATCTCTGACCGTAATTAAATTGCCTGGTTACTGCATGGCCGTTAGTAATTCTTTTAATTCGCGACAACAACTGTTTCTTTCCCGAAACCGCACCTATGGCCAGTTTTAAAGTATTTACACGGGATTGTTCCAATCTCAATAAAGCCGAAGCATAGGAGAGAGGATCATATTGGTATTGCAATACAAAGTCATCGCAG
>Ga0070679_100003658_pt1 | contig 14077 bp, 11 predicted proteins | sample KBSC63BmetaG_FD_65652 | JGI IMG/M metagenome (GOLD analysis project Ga0070679, IMG submission 65652) | Corn rhizosphere microbial communities from Kellogg Biological Station, Michigan, USA - KBS C6-3B metaG | ecosystem: Host-associated > Plants > Roots > Rhizosphere | place: USA: Michigan... | reverse complement strand
GATTGTGTATACAATAGCGTTACTGCTTAATTTTTTCAAATAGAAAATTACGGCTTTGTAAGTAATATAACGATAGTAAATGTAGAGGAAATACGTTTGTAAAAGAAGAGATAATACGAAGTTACTTGTATTAAAAAGTGAGATAATCTTAATTATCGATTAATAATCAATAATAAATTTAAAAAAAATTATTTGGCTAGGCTTTGAATTATATCATATTTCGTCACAATGTGATAAGTACCGGTTTCATCTTTTCCAAGTACTGCGCCATTTTGTTTAGAAATAAGCTTGCTTAATTTTTCAACCGGCATATCAAAGGCCACAAGTGGATATGCAGTTTCCATAACAGATTCAACTGCCTGGTTTTTTATTTCTGGATCTGATAATATCTTATTGAATAAACCACCTTCGCTTAACGAACCAATAATGCCTTTGTCATTTTTTACAGGCAAATTTTCAATATCGTATTTCTTCATTATTTCAATAGCATCAGCTACCTTTTGCTGAGACGAAATTGTCACCAGTTTTTTTTCAATACGACTACTTACTAAATCTTTAAAGGTTTTCACTTCAAGAAAACCTCTTTCCATCATCCATTGATCATTATAAATTTTAGCGACATACCTGCTTCCGTGATCATGAAAGATGCACACAACAACGTCATCCCTTTTTAATTCATTTTTCATTTGCATTAGACCTTGCAAACAACTACCAGCACTATATCCACAAAAAAGGCCTTCTTCTTTTGCAATTCGTCTTGCCATTACTGCTCCGTCTTTATCGGTAACTTTTTCAAACCTGTCAATATATTTCATATCATAGTTTGCAGGTATAAAATCTTCCCCAAAGCCCTCACTTACATACGGATATACTTCATTTTCATCAAGCTCACCGGTATCAAAGTACTTTTTTAATAAAGATCCATAACTATCTATAGCCCAACATTTTACGTTTCTATTTTTTTCTTTTAAATATTGTCCTGTTCCTACAATAGTGCCGCCTGTTCCTGTTGCTACTACCAGGTGAGTAACTTTACCTTCTGTCTGTTCCCAGATTTCCGGACCAGTTTGTTCATAATGGGCCTGCCTGTTAGCAAGATTATCATATTGGTTTACATACCAGGAGTTAGGAACTTCTGCAGCGAGTCTTTTTGAAACCGAATAATAAGAACGGGGATCTTCCGGCTCTACATTGGTCGGGCAAACAATTACTTCCGCACCAACAGCTTTAAGAATATCGGCCTTTTCTTTTGATTGTTTATCAGTTGTGGTAAAAATGCATTTATAACCTTTTACGCTTGCAGCGAGAGCAAGCCCCATTCCTGTATTACCGGATGTGCCTTCAATGATAGTTCCGCCGGGTTTTATTTTTCCTTCCTTTTCTGCAACTTCAAGCATTTTTACAGCCATCCTGTCTTTAATAGAATTTCCGGGATTGAAATATTCAACCTTGGCGAGTACTGTGCATGGCAAATCTTTTGTAATCTTATTTAATTTTATTAGTGGTGTATTGCCGATAGTTTCTAAAATATTATTATTCCACATAAAAATTAATTTTCTTAAAGTTAAAAAATAATGCCCCTTTACTTTTACTTGGGCAGTTTAAATTAAAAGATACTATTTGGCATAAGAGATCTTTATATGATCATTTTTTTAACCAATTTACTTGCTGGATTCAAGAATAGAATCCCTGCCCTTTATAACCTGTAGAGCTTTTTGCACTGTCACATCTGATGCATTGCTTACTTCGTATAAGCCTTGCGTACGCCATATTTGTCTTGCCGTAAGGGTTTTAATTTGCTTTTCCAATTGGCTTTTTTCTGCCGGACTATCGATATTGAAAGAAATGGAATCTTTAGCGGCGTAATTTTTAAAATTGTTTAAGGTAGATTCGCTTACATTATATTTTTTTTCGAAGTCGCCAGGTGTTTTATAAGTATCAAACTGTTTTTCATTATTGAGATAATTGATATAAACAAAATTATTTAGCGTGCCGCTTAAATATACTTTTGCTATTTGCCTGTCAAAAGAGGTAGTATCATAAGCGACAAATACATCTGGCGTAATTCCGCCGCCGCCATATACCGTTTTGCCTAAGGCCGTTTTGTATACTTTTTCATTCGTATGCTTTATGGAATCAGCAAAGGTCATTTCTCCATTATGAAAGCGGTTCATCAGGTCCTGATTGTAGGCTTCAATACCATCTTTATACGATTTCTGAATGCTGCGACCAAGAGGTGTATAATATCTTGCAATGGTGAGGCGCAATCCTGAACCATCACTTAGCTGAAATTGCTCCTGTACTAAACCCTTTCCGAAAGTACGTCTGCCGATTATCGTTGCCCTGTCCCAGTCCTGCAGGGCACCGATTAATATTTCACTCGCAGAAGCAGTTCCTTCATTAGCTAATACTATTAATTTACCGGTTTCAAAAATGCCAGGCTTGCTGCAGTGGTACTCTTTTTTGGGCGAGTGTTCTCCTTGTGTATAAGTGATAAGTTTATCCTTGTCTAAAAATTCGTCTGCGATATTGGTTGCTTCAGTTAAGATGCCGCCGCCATTGTCTCTCAGGTCAAGTATCATACTTTTCATTCCCTTCTTTTTCAGGTTTTGTGCCGCAGTCATAAATTCATCGTAGGTAGTTTCTGAAAATTTATTAAGACGAATATAACCCACAGTATCAGCGATCATATATGCCGCATCAAGGCTGTATAAAGGAATTATTCCGCGGGTAACCGGCACCGTTAATTGTTTTCCATTCCTGAGAATTAAAATATTTGCCGTGGTTCCACCGGCGCCACGTAATATCTTTTTTATTTGTTCCGAAGTAATATGCACTCCGGCGATTGTTGAATCTCCGACTTTTAAAAATTTATCGCCGACGTGCAGTCCAGCCTTATCAGACGGGCTGTTTGGCAAAACATTCAGCACGTTTATCGTATCATTAAAAATATTAAATTCTATTCCTATTCCATAAAACTGCCCTTCCAAATCTTCATTAACCGATTCAAGTTCACGGGGCGGTAGCAAAACTGAATGTGGATCTAGTTTTGCCAGCATGGATTGTATAGCTATATCACTTAAAGAATCTTCATTTTCTTTATCAACATATTCTCTTTGTATTAAGTCCATTACTTCCTGAACCGGTTTTGGCCTGTTAGTAAAAAATATGCCCGTATTAGGCATATTTCCCCTGATGCGATAACCGATAAACATTCCTGCAATCATGCAAATACTTAGAATCAGCGGAAGCCAAACCTGTAATTTTTTATTGCGCATACTATGGTTTATTATCTAATTTTAATTTTTGAAATGCAAATTTCCTTAATAAACACGAGATAAACATGCCAACCATCAAATTGATTGCCGACAGCGGCTCTACAAAAACGGAATGGTGCCTTTTGAACGGTAAAAAAAAGGTATTAATCAATTCGCAGGGGATGAGTCCTTATTTTATTAATGAACTTCAAATGGAAAATATTATTAAGACGGAAATATTGCCTGTCTTAAAAAAAACATTGATCGATGAAATTTATTATTATGGCACAGGTTGTACAAATCCTGTTAATGCACGGATGGTGAAAAAGGCGTTACATAGAATTTTTCCCGAGGCCTCTATAGATATTTCCAGTGATATTACCGGCGCTGCCAAAGCTCTTTGCGGAAATGAAAAAGGAATTGCCTGCATTTTGGGAACCGGCTCCAGTTCTTGTTATTACAATGGAAAAAGAATTGCAAAAAATAGCCCCGGGCTTGGTTTTATTTTAGGTGATGAAGGAAGCGGCGCTTATCTTGGGAAAAAGGTAATTCAATATTTCTTATATAACACTTTCGATGAAGACCTGCGTGCACGCTTCGATGCAAAGTTCGTAACTAATGCCAATGAAATTTTAGATGCAGTTTACAAGCAACCGCTTGCTAACAGGTATTTGGCCTCTTATGCTATTTTCCTGGCCGAAAACCGCGGGCATTATATGGTAGAAAATATTCTTGAAGATGCATTCAATGATTTTTTTTACAGGCATGTTATTAAGTTTAGAGAAAGCTGGAAATTGCCCATTAATTTCACTGGTGGTATTGCTTATGGATTTAAAGATATATTGGTTGAAATGTGCAATAGCTACCAGTTACAGCTTGGCAATATTTTAAGAAACCCTATGGAAGGATTGATTAAGTATCATGCTTAGCTAATTCTAGATTTTGATTGATAATTTTACTGATATACTTATATTTGATATTGCGACAATTTTTAATTTAAATAGGCTTAACAACGATTGGCCTGCATTGAATAACCCAACAATTGTTTGCACAGGGAAGCCGAAAACTGTTTTTGAAGAGTAGGCAACATCAAAATTTTTACTGCATGAAAAAGTTATTACCAGCCATTGCATTAAAGTATCCGGCATTTACGAAGTTGTTCTTTTTATTGAACATCCCTCTCTTATTTTTTACAGTACAAGCAAATGCGCAGGATGTACTTAATAATCAAAGTATAATATCTCTTACCCAGGCGAAAGTTAATAAAACAGTTATCGTCAGTAAAATAAAATCGAGTAGTACAGATTTCGACCTTAGCAGTAATGGGCTGGAAGATTTGAAAAAAGGAAAAGTTGCAGAACCGGTAATAGAACAAATGATGCTCGTTACTAAAAAAATGCCTGTAATTGCTAATGCTGATGTTATTGCAATGTGCAAGGCAAATATTCCTAAAAGCCTTATCACGAAAGTTATAGCTAATTCGCCAACTAATTTTGACTTGAGCACAAATGGTCTCATCGATTTAAAAAGCGCTAAAGTGCCGGATCCTATTATGAAAGCTATGATGAATGCTAAACCTGCCGGAAAAAATAAATAAAAATTCTGTATAGAAAATAAGTACTCAGAAGCGAAACATTGTAGTTATTCCATTACGTTTTCCAGGTGTACCAGCCGTCCGTCATTTGTCATGCCTTCAATTACTACCCGAAATGCCTGGCTGATATCATTATTATAAAAAGTAAGTGTAACCTTATTATTATCATGATTGGTAATTACCAGTGGGTTCCAGTATAACGTGGTGCGTATATCTTTTTTATCATCATTATTGGTAATGCTGCTGTAATTGGGAGAATAAAATTCTTTCATTAAAGTGTAGCCGCGAACAAGATTATTATTCAAACCTTTACCTGGTTCAGCTTTTACATCATTGCCCCGGCGGGTATATATTGCTATCGCTCCATTTGCGCCGCCGCCCGCGCCGCCAAAAAAAGGAGGTCGTAATACTTTTACATAAGCAATATCCGAAACAGAAACAGAAGAAATCATATTTGCATCAGCGGGCACTTCATCCAGATAAATTTGGGGCGTGCCACCTCGCCATTGCAGAGAAGGCGGGTTCGATGATGCGTTTATCTGCAACCCTGCAACTTTACCCTGCAGATAAGTAAAAATATTTAAAGCACTCAAAGCCGTAGGATCATTTAAAAGATCAAACTGGTAAGCATCTCCTCCGCTAAACAATCCCGATGTATATTTCTCATCCAGTACTTCTGTAGGTGATTTGGTTTTGGCCTTGATCGTTACAGTTTCCAGTACTTTACCGTTGTATAGTTTTGCTAGTCGTGCAGCTTCGTCAGAAAGCGCTATGTGACGTGAATTACCTGTGGTGTCTGAATTTTGATTTGAAAAAAATCCGGTTGCCGGTGAATTATGTGAAAAAGGAGGAAGCCTGTTTTGCATAAATTGGACAGAGGCATCGCCAAGTCCTTTGGATTTTGGAAGCTGGTAATAAATACTTGTGCTGTCGAAGAGAATAACAGACGGATCAGTGAATGTACCATTAGGTTGTATAGGTACAAAAATCATTTTATTATTTTCTTTTTTTTGCCGAAGCAGTAAAATAATATTTCCTGCATCACGTAGTTGAGATGGTAAAGCCCCGAATAACTTTCCTGAAAGGGTAAGGTAAGACGAGTCTTTTGGATAAATTATTTGTGGAAATTTTCCAGCAACTACGTCTTCCCATTTAAATCTCCTCCATCCATGAGTTAGCATTACCAGGTCAAGTTGCTGGCTCATGGTATCGCTATTATTAGAAAAATAATAAGATGGATTATAAACTTTTCCTTTTAAATCGCCTGTTAGCAAAAGATGTGAAATGATATTGTCGCTGCTGTCTGTGTCAATATTCATATCCGTTACTGCTACAGAAAACGTAGCAGGCAAACTATCGGGCACGGTTATGCTAATTTCATTTCTTGCTCTCTTATTCAACCCCCAGTGTTCTACATTCATTTCGGCCTTAAAGAGAAATTCCTGGTTATTAACGTAAGTTATTCTTTCAGCAAGAGGTGTCCAGTGGCTGTCGAAAACAGTAATCGTTAAAATACCACTTGGTAAATCAACAGTGGGTATAATGCCTTTAATACTGCCGGAAGAAATATCTTTTGTTAACTTAAAAATTTCATGTTGGTTCATAGTACCCACCAGGTGTAAACTGCCAAGAGTGGACGCGATTTCCGGAGAGGCGCTTACTAAAAAATTTCTTTTGTCACCCGAGATAGCTACTTGTAATGAAACTCCTGTTTGCTTTATTGAAGGTAGTTCCGAAACATGCTCAGTCCCTTTTTCATCTTTCCATTTAGCGGTAAAACTTTCACCCGGTTTAGGAAAAATAAAAAAGAAGCCCATGCCATCGTGCAGTATTCTAAGGCTATCAACTTTTTCGCCATGGTTATTCTCTACAATTCCTTTTATTTTTACCGGCCTTCCCCATTGATCATTTGCCTGAAAGGCAATTTTGTTGCTAACGCCTTCAATGGCATCTCCGCCTTCAGGAAAAAATTGTAATGACGGGATAACTGTATTTTTGAATGAACCTGCTGCAGATTTTGATAATATGCGAATATCTTTATTATACAAAAAAGAAGAATCAAAATTCAGCATCCATTTAGTATAGGCTTTCAGGTGAATATATTTACCCGTATAGTCATTGGGAATATCAAACTGCCCTGCGGCGCCGGCATATACAACAGGTATAATGCTGTGTAAAAGCAGCTTTCCTTTATCGTCAGTTACATCAACATAAAAAGTTTTACTTTCATCTGAAGGATAAATGCCATTCATTATATAAGCCTTATACCAGATGGTTTCACCAGCCGCATAAGTTGACTTATCAAAGTGAAGATAGGCTTTCGCCTGGCCGTATTCGTTGGCATATTTCTCAATTGTAGAATCAACATTTTGTGCATTAATGTGCAGCAATGAAAAAAGAAAAATAATAACAAGTATAATTCGTTTCATTTTCTAAGCCTTGATTTTTGTATAGAGGCTGTAAATTACTGTAACAGGTTTTATGAAACAAAGTTGGTGAAAGTTTAACAACAATTTTATCGTCATTTTTTACAATGATTTTTTTTATTTACAGTTCAATGTTCTAATATTTGGTTTAATTAAAATTGTTGCAATAGTTTTGAGGCGGAAAAAAAGCAAATATGGCATTTAAAAAAATTACCGAACAACCTTCTCTTTACAGGCACCTTGAAAAAATGTCGGTTGCAGAAATAATTGCGGACATTAATAAAGAAGATTTCCTGGTGGCTGAAGCAGTAAAAAAATCACTTCCACAAATTGAGAAACTTATAGCAGCGGTTTCCGAAAAAATGATAGACGGCGGAAGATTATTTTATATAGGAGCAGGCACAAGTGGACGGCTGGGAATTCTGGATGCGAGCGAATGCCCGCCAACTTATGGAGTATCGCAAGGGCTAGTAATTGGTATTATTGCTGGGGGTGAAAAAGCAATTATAAATGCAATTGAAAATGCGGAAGATGATTTAATTCAGGGCTGGAAAGACTTACAGGCTTATGAGGTAAACGATGCTGATGTTGTAATAGGAATTGCATCCAGCGGTACTACACCTTACGTAATTGGCGCTTTAAAAAAATGTAAAGAAAACAATATTGTTACAGGCAGTATTGCATGTAATCCTGACTCACCTGTAAGTGAAGTAGCAGATTTTCCGGTTGAGGTAATTGTAGGGCCTGAATTTGTAACAGGCAGCACACGCATGAAAAGCGGTACTGCGCAAAAAATGGTTTTAAATATGATTTCTACCACCGCAATGATTCAATTAGGAAGAGTGGAAGACAACAAAATGGTAAATATGCAGCTCACGAATAAAAAGATTGTAAATCGCGGCGTAAAGATGCTTATGGAGAAATCAGGCATTACAAGCGAGACGAAAGCAAAACAAATTTTATTGAAATATGGTAGTGTAAAAAAAGCCATCGAGAGTTACAAATAATTGATAAAATGTAATTGAAATTTTCGCTAAATTTATAGTGCAACACATTCTTCTTAACCAAAAGCTTTGCATTATGAAACTAAAACTTTTACTCTGCTTTTTCGTTGCTTCTATTTTTACTAAAACCTTTTCCCAGGATAAACTGGCTTATGCTATCACCGGCCAGGCAGGTAACAATTTTAACTGGACAGATATCAGGATACTTGATATGGCTTCAGGCAAAACAAATACAACTCTTTTTGAAAATGGTAAAACAAAGTTTTCTTTCGTTGATGCTGAAACTAATCAAACCGTTAGTCAATTTTCATTAGAAGGTAATCCTGCAATTTTAAAGCAAGGAAGCACAACAGCAACGTCAGATAAAATCATAATAGAAAATCCGTCGCCAACTGCTTTAATGAGCGCCGCTGCAGCGTACGATAAAAAACATAATAAATTATTCTTTGCATCGATGCATACGGGCCAGTTAATGTGGCTAGATCTTCGGAATAATAGTGGTATGCCTTCTTTTTATGCCAATGAAAAATCTTTGATAAGCAATGTGGACATGAATGATGAATCGTATAACATAACACGTATGACAATAGGAGCCGATGGGAACGGCTATGCGTTAACAAACGATGGAAATCATCTCATTCGTTTTACAACTGGTAGTAAAGTTATTATAACAGATATGGGAAGCCTCATCGATGCTGAATCCAATAACGGAATTTCAGTACATAATAAATGCAGCAGCTGGGGTGGCGATATTGTAGGCGATGCTTTTGGAAAATTATTTTTATTCAGTGCCGGGCGAAATATTTTTGAAATTGATCCGCAAACAAGAATAGCAACTTACAAGGGAACTATTAGTAATCTATCAGGCACTTTTACAGTGAATGGAGCCGCAGTAATTGACGATGATAATGTAATTGTAAGCAGCGCCAACACGTTTGAAGGATTTTATAAAGTTGATATAAATAAACTTTCAGCAACAAAATTAACTACAGAAGGAACTATCTATAATGCCTCTGACCTTGCAAGCAGCAACCTGCTGCATCAGCAACAAAAGCTGAATACTATTGGTGAGCCAGACCTCAAAAACATTGAGGTGATTGGAAACAGGTTTATTTCAATCTATCCTAACCCGGTAACTGATGGCCGGATAAAAATAACTTTTGATGGAAAAGCAACAGGTAAATACAAAATTTCAGTATCTGATTTACAAGGCCGTTTAATAGGTACAAAAAACGTTTATATACAAGGCCCGGGACAGGCAGAAGATTTTCAAATGCACAGAAAGCAGGCCTCAGGTACGTATATGATTAAGATTACTGATGCATCCGGCAAATCTATTTATTCAGACAAGCTGGTTGTAGAATAATATTTATGGTTAATTATTTTTATAGCCGTTCATACTGAGCGGCTTTTTTATTAAAGTTATTTTAAAAAACAAATGGCTTATAACGTTTATCTATGTAATATTTTTGCAATAAGAAATCAGATTACTTTAACAACATGATTGAAATCTAATTCGAATGCAGGACATAGAGCCTTACGATAACTGGCAATATTTATATACATCTGAAAACGATGAACGCTCGCCTTTTTATGGGCGAGAATACAGTGAATTTGCTTTTACACAAACGGTGTATAATTATTATATTCATCCATTGTGGGATGAGTTTGGCAGCGCAACACTTTACTTGAAAGTTTTAATGGCGGATTACCAGGAAAAATATATGATCATTGAATTATTAGGCGAATGGAATGATGCGATAGAGAATGACATAATGCGTCTGAAGCGTGATGTGATTGATGAATTTTTGCGAAATGGAATTACAAAATTTATTTTAATAACAGAAAATGTATTAAACTTTCATAGCAGTGATGATAGTTATTATGAAGAATGGTTTGAAGATGTAAATGAAGAGGGCGGATGGATAGTAAGCATGAATATGCCGGAGCAAACGCAGTATGATTTTAAGAAAGCAAGATTAACTAATTATATAGAGCTTTTGAATTTTGTTCCCTGGAGAACCATGAAACCCGAAATCCTGTTTAATCAAATAGATAATATTTTATTACGAAGGCTTCAATAATTATAATAATAATTGTTGGATTACAGCATGCATCAATTATTAATTTATCAATTGTCAATTATTAATTATCAAGTAATTTTGCTCATCTGAAATTTATCAACTCTCTCATTTATGACCTGGAAACAGTTATTCACTTCTTCTATCGGCAAAAAATTTTTAATGGGCGCAACGGGTTTTTTTCTTCTCATTTATTTAATAGTTCATGCATCGATAAATGCAATGATATTTTATAATGATGGCGGAGTAACTTTTAATAAAGCTGCCTTCTTTATGAGCCGCAATTTTTTTATGCGTTTTCTTGAAATAGGCTTGTTCGTTGTGTTTATCCTGCATATTATACAAGGCCTTATACTATGGAACCAAAACAGGCAGGCCAGGAAAATCAATTATGAAAAGTATAATTATCCGCCTAAAATTAAATGGTACAGCAGATATATGGGCTGGCTGGGAACCTTCATTTTACTTTTTCTTATTATGCATTTAACACAGTTTTGGGCAGGCACAAAAAACGAAATGTATTTTAATGGGCCAACCTGGGACCTGTATGTTCAGATGAAAGAAGTATTTACCAATCCTGTATGGTTTATACTTTATATGATAGGGCTTATATCACTTTTATTTCATTTGCTGCAGGGGTTTCAAAGTGCATTCCAAACTTTTGGTATTAATCACAGAAGATGGACACCCATTGTAAAAGGAATTGGTGTGTTTTATTCCGTTGCCATTTGCATTTTATTTGCAATGATGCCTATATCATTTATGGCAGGATGGTTACAATAATTTCATAAAACTGAAAATATTCAGCATACAAAATTTAATACTAACGTATGGCATTAGATGCAAAAATACCGGAAGGTGATCTCGAACAAAAATGGACGAATTACAAAGATCATGTAAACCTGGTAAGCCCCGCTAATAAACGAAAGCTGGAAGTGATAGTAATAGGCACTGGGCTTGCGGGAGCTTCTGCCGCAGCAACACTTGGCGAGCTGGGTTATAAAGTAAAAGCATTTTGTTTCCAGGATAGTCCCAGAAGAGCGCATTCTATAGCAGCACAAGGTGGTATCAATGCTGCAAAAAATTATCAGAATGATGGCGATTCTGTTTTTCGTCTTTTCTATGAAACTGTAAAAGGTGGCGATTATCGTTCACGTGAAGCAAACGTTTATCGTCTTGCAACCGTAAGTGGAAATATTATTGATCAATGTGTGGCGCAAGGTGTCCCTTTTGCACGTGAATATGGCGGCTTATTAAGCAATCGTTCTTTTGGCGGAACGCAAGTACAGCGTACCTTTTATGCTGCGGGGCAAACAGGCCAGCAATTATTACTTGGCGCTTACAGCGCTTTGGAACGGCAGGTTGCTTTAGGAAATGTAACTATGTACGCCCGGCATGAAATGCATGATATTGTAAAGATTGATGGAAAGGCAAGAGGCATTATTGCAAGGAATTTAGTTACAGGAAAATTGGAAAGATATTTCGGACATGCAGTTTTAATTTGTTCGGGTGGTTACGGCAATGTTTTTTATTTAAGTACCAATGCAATGGGAAGCAATGTTACCGCTGCATGGAAGTCGCATAAGAAAGGCGCTTACTTTGCCAATCCATGTTTTACACAAATACATCCAACCTGCATTCCTGTTACAGGAGATCATCAAAGCAAGCTTACTTTAATGAGTGAGAGCTTAAGAAATGATGGTAGAATATGGGTGCCAAAAAATAAAGATGATAAAAGAAAAGCAATTGATATTCCTCATGAAGACAGGGATTATTATTTAGAAAGAAGATACCCTGCATTCGGTAATCTTGTTCCAAGAGATGTGGCATCAAGAGCAGCAAAAGAAAGATGCGATGCTGGATATGGTGTCGGCACTACAAAGATGGCAGTGTATCTCGATTTTGCCGATGCAATTAAACGATATGGAAAAGTAGAAATTGGTAAAAGAGGAATGGCAGATGCAAGCGATGAAAATATCATCAAATTAGGTAAAGAAGTTATTGCCGAAAAATATGGTAATCTTTTTGAAATGTATGAAAAAATAACCGGCGAGAATCCATATAATGTTCCTATGCGCATTTACCCTGCAGTACATTATACAATGGGCGGGCTTTGGGTTGATTATGAATTAATGACCACAGTTCCGGGGTTATATTCCCTTGGCGAAGCTAACTTTAGCGATCATGGCGCTAACAGGCTGGGAGCATCAGCATTGATGCAAGGTTTGGCAGATGGGTATTTTGTAATTCCTTATACGATTAGCAGCTACATGGCGGGTGAAATAAGAAATCCGGCCATCCCAACAACGCATCCGGCATTTGATGAAGCAGAAAATGGAGTAAAAGAAAGAATAGAAAAATTAATGAATGTAAAAGGCAAGGAATCTGTTGAAAGCTTTCATAAAAGATTAGGAAAGATTATGTGGGAAAAATGCGGTATGGCAAGAAATGAAAAAGGACTAACGGAGTCCATAGACGAAATTAAATCATTGCGGGATGAGTTTTGGCAGAATGTAAAAATACCCGGTGAAATATTTGAAATGAACCCAGAACTGGATAAAGCAGGAAGAGTAGCGGACTTTTTGGAATTGGGAGAATTGATGTGCCGCGATGCTCTCAATCGTGCAGAGAGTTGCGGCGGCCATTTCAGGGAAGAAAGCCAGACATCAGAAGGTGAGGCATTAAGAAAAGATGATGAATTTAGTTATGTATCAGCATGGGAATATACCGGCAATGATGAAGTAATGCATAAAGAAGAATTGCATTTTGATGTGGTGCATCCGAGCCAGAGAAGTTATAAGTAAAAAATTTTTAATCGTTGAAATAAAGTAAGAATGGAACATTACAATATGAATCTCACCCTTAAAGTTTGGCGTCAAAAAAACAGCGAAACTAAAGGCCGCTTTGAAACTTATGATGTAAAAGATATTTCTTCTGAAATGTCTTTTCTGGAAATGTTTGATGTGTTGAACGAAAGGCTGATTGAAGAAGGGAAAGATCCGATTACTTTTGATCATGATTGCCGTGAAGGAATTTGCGGTTCATGTAGCATGTACATTGATGGAAGGGCTCATGGCCCGTGGCAGAAAAATACCGTTTGCCAGTTGCATATGCGTGCTTATAAAGATGGCGACACAATCGTTGTTGAGCCATGGAGATCTTCTGTATTTCCTGTTATTAAAGATTTAATGGTTGATAGAAAAGCATTTGACAGGATCATCCAGGCAGGAGGATTTATATCAGTAAATACAGGTAATGCTGCGGACGCAAATTCTATTCCTGTTGACCGTGCAAAATCCGAAGAAGCTTTTAATGCTGCGGCCTGTATTGGTTGCGGGGCTTGTGTTGCTGCTTGTCCCAATGGCTCAGCCATGTTGTTTGTAAGTGCGAAAGTTTCACAGCTTGCTTTGCTTCCGCAGGGAGATACGGAAAGAAAGACCAGGGTATTAAATATGGTAGGTCAAATGGATAAAGAAGGTTTTGGCAACTGCGGAAATATTTATAATTGCGAAGCGGAATGCCCTAAAGGAATTTCAGTAGAAAATATTGCAAGAATGAACAGAGAATACCTCGGCGCTTCTCTTTCTTCTGAGATATAGAATTTCATTTTCTTAATTACCCTTAAAAAAGTAATCTACGCTTATAGTCATTATGCATTTTCCGATTATGAAACCAAATTACCATTTCAAATATTTTGAAATAGATTTTACAATAA
>Ga0070679_100003657_pt1 | contig 14078 bp, 13 predicted proteins | sample KBSC63BmetaG_FD_65652 | JGI IMG/M metagenome (GOLD analysis project Ga0070679, IMG submission 65652) | Corn rhizosphere microbial communities from Kellogg Biological Station, Michigan, USA - KBS C6-3B metaG | ecosystem: Host-associated > Plants > Roots > Rhizosphere | place: USA: Michigan... | reverse complement strand
CCATCGGCGATGCAGCTGGCACAGCGCATCGGCAAGCCCTACCGCGAAGGCTTCGTCAAGAACCGCTACGTCGGCCGCACGTTCATCATGCCCGGACAGGGCGTGCGCAAGAAGTCGGTGCGCCAGAAGCTGAACGCGATCGAGGTCGAGTTCCGCGGCAGGAACGTGCTGCTCGTCGACGATTCGATCGTGCGCGGGACGACCTCGCAGGAGATCGTGCAGATGGCGCGCGACGCGGGTGCGAGGAAGGTCTATCTCGCATCGGCGGCGCCGCCGGTACGTTTTCCGAACGTGTACGGGATCGACATGCCGACCAGCAGCGAGCTGATCGCGCACGACCGCTCGATCGAGGAGATCCGCGCCTTCATCGGCGCCGACAAGCTGATCTACCAGGACGTCGCGGCGATGAAGCGCGTCGTCGCGGCGCTCAACCCGAAGCTGGACGGCTTCGATGCCTCGTGCTTCGACGGCGTCTACATCGCCGGCGGCGGCAGCGCCGACGAGCTGGCCGCCATGGCCGCCGATCGCGAGCGCTCGGTCGACGACGACGAAGCCCGCGCCGACGGCAAGACGCTCACGCTGCAGAGCGCCAGCGAGGCGGCCTGATGGGCGAGCGGAAGATCCCGAGGAAGCCGCTGCCCGAAGGGCTCGGCCGCGACACCCTCGCCGTTCGCGAGGGCCTGCCGGCGAGCGCCTGGGGCGAGAACTCGGAGGCGCTGTTTCTCACCAGCAGCTTCGTCCAGCCCGACGCCGAGACCGCCGTGGCGCGGTTCGCGAACGAGGAAGAAGCGTTCATCTATTCGCGCTTCAGCAACCCGACGGTGACGATGATGGAGCGCCGCCTGGCTGCGCTCGAGGGTGCCGAGGCGTGCGTCGGCACCGCGAGCGGAATGAGCGCCATCCTGCTGCTCGGCATGGCGCTTCTGAAGGCTGGCGACCATGTCGTCTGCTCGCGCAGCGTGTTCGGCTCGACCCTGATGCTGTTCGGCCGTGAGTTCGCCAAGTTCGGCGTCGAGACGAGCTTCGTCTCGCAGACCGACGTCGCGCAATGGCGCGCGGCGCTGCGGCCGACGACGAAGCTGCTGTTCGCGGAATCGCCGACCAATCCGCTCACGGAGGTGTGCGACATCCGGGCGCTCGCCGCGGTCGCCCGCGACGCCGGCGCTGCGCTGGCGGTCGACAACTGCTTCTGCACGCCCGCGCTGCAGCGTCCGATCGAGCTGGGCGCCGACTTCATCGTCCACTCGGGAACGAAGTACCTCGACGGCCAGGGCCGCGTCATCGCCGGAGCGCTGTGCGGCCGCGAAGCAGACGTCGAGGGCAAGCTCGTCCCGGTGCTGCGCAGCGCCGGCATGTCGCTCTCTCCCTTCAACGCGTGGGTCGTGCTGAAGGGGCTCGAGACGCTCTCGATCCGCATGGAAGCGCAGAGCGCGCGGGCGCTCCAGCTCGCGCGCTGGCTCGAGCAGCAGCCGGCGGTCCAGTGCGTCTTCTTCCCGGCGCTCGCGTCGCACCCGCAGCACGCGCTCGCGATGGAGCAGCAGTCTGGACGCGGCGGGGCGGTCGTCTCGTTCATCGTGCGCGGCAACGGTCCGGCGGGCGCGCGCAAGAACGCATTCCACGTCATCGACAGCACCCGCGTGTGCTCGATCACGGCCAACCTCGGTGACACGAAGACGACGATCACGCACCCGGCGAGCACGTCGCACGGCCGGCTCAGCGAAGAGCAGCGCCTCGCGGCGGGGATCACGCAGGGGCTCATCCGCGTCGCCGTCGGTCTCGACGACGTCGCCGACATCCAGGCCGATCTCGCGCGCGGCCTGACGACGCTGTGAGCCAGCCGCACGCTGCGCCGATCGCGCCCGCGCAGCGCGTGCGCACGCGCATCGCGCCGTCGCCGACCGGCTTTCTCCACCTCGGCACCGCGCGCACGGCGCTCTTCTCGTGGGCGTTCGCGCGCCACCACGGCGGCGACTTCATCCTGCGCATCGAGGACACCGATGTCGCCCGATCGAGCGCCGAGTCGGTGGACCAGATCCTGGCGTCGATGCGCTGGCTCGGCCTCGACTACGAGGAGGGGCCGATCTACCAGATGCAGCGCCTCGCGCGCTATCGCGACGTCGCCGAGCGCCTGCTCACCGAGGACAAGGCGTACCGCTGCTACGCGAGCCCGGCCGAGCTCGAGGAGATGCGCGAAGCGCAGCGCGCGCGCGGCGAAAAGACGCTCTACGACGGCCGCTGGCGCCCTGAGCCCGGCAAGGTGCTGCCGCCGGTTCCGCAGGGCGTCGCGCCGGTGATCCGCTTTCGCAACCCGCCGAGCGGCATCGTTGCCTGGGACGATCTGGTCAAGGGGCGGATCGCGATCTCGAACGAGGAGATCGACGATCTCGTGATCGTGCGCGCAGATGGCATCCCTACCTACAACTTCGCCGTCGTCGTCGACGACTGGGACATGCGCGTCAGCCACGTCTTTCGCGGCGACGAGCACGTCAACAACACGCCGTGGCAGATCAACATGTTCAACGCGCTCGGCGCGCCGCTGCCGGTGTTCGCGCACGTGCCGATCATTCTTGGCAGCGACGGGCAGAAGCTCTCGAAGCGGCGCGGCGCCGTGAGCGTCACCGCGTACGAGGACGCCGGCTATCTGCCCGAGGCGATGCTCAACTATCTGGCGCGACTCGGCTGGAGTCACGGCGACGAGGAGATCTTCGACCGCGAGCAGATGGTCACGTGGTTCGACGGCAGCCATCTCTCGAAAAGCCCCGCGCAATGGGACCCCGCCAAGCTCGACTGGGTCAACGCGCACTATCTGAAGGCGCTCGGCGACGATCGCCTGCTCGCCTTGATGGAGGCGCAGCTCGCGCGGCGCGGCATCGCCGCGCCGTCGCGCGAGGCCGTGCTGCGTGCAAGCGTCGTCTTTCGCGATCGCTGCAGCACCGGCGGCGAGCTCGCAGACTGGCTGGCAATCGTCTTCGCCGACGTCACGCCGGCGCCGGAGGACGTCGCGCTTCATGTCACCGACGCCGTCCGCCCGGCAATCGCGACCCTGCGCGAGAAGCTCGGGGTCGTGGCCTGGGACAAGGCGTCGATCGCAGCAGCGATCAAGGAGACGCTGGTCGCCCACGCGCTCAAGATGCCGCAGCTCGCGCCGGCCGTTCGCGTGCTCGTCTGCGGGCGAGCGCAGACGCCGTCGCTCGATCTCGTCCTCAGCGTGTTCGCTCGCGCGGTGGTGCTCGAGCGGCTGCGCGCGTAGCCGCGGCCCGCGCGGCCGACGGCGAAGCCCCGCTGGCTATAATCTTCGGCTTCGGTGGCGGCGATCGGCTTTCTCGGCGAGCACGATCGGCCGCTGTTCGCAGCAGTTTTCGACGGGGGTATAGCTCAGCTGGGAGAGCGCTTGCATGGCATGCAAGAGGTCAGCGGTTCGATCCCGCTTACCTCCACAAGAGATTGGAAGCCGGGTTGCGCACGACCGGCGACGAGAGTTGAAGTCCCCTTCGTCTAGAGGCCTAGGACACCACCCTTTCACGGTGATTACAGGGGTTCGAATCCCCTAGGGGACGCCACCAGGTTCGCGCCGCCAGCGAGCGCGGAGGTGGCTGGATTTCAAGGAGTGGTAGTTCAGTTGGTTAGAATACCGGCCTGTCACGCCGGGGGTCGCGGGTTCGAGCCCCGTCCACTCCGCCAGATACGATGAACGCACGGGGCCCACGGGCCCCGTGGCCGTTTCTGGCCCGTCCTGCAAGCGATTTGAAGCCTCATCGTCGCATCGATCTCATCGCGCTCGGCCGGCTCGCCTTCGGTGCCTGTCTGTTCGCGCTCGCGAGTTGCGACGGCTCGTCGACGTCGAGCGTCGTCCTTCGCCCCGACGACGCCGAGCTGGTTGCGGCAGGCAAGACGATCTACGCGGCACGCTGCGCCTCCTGCCACGGCGCTCGACTCGAGGGACAGCCGCGCTGGCGCGAGCGCGACGCCGCCGGCCGGTTTCCGGCGCCGCCGCACGATGCCTCGGGTCACACGTGGCACCACCCGGACGAGCTGCTGTTCAGGATCACCAAGGTCGGCGTCGCGAAGGCGGCCGGCCTGAAGGACTACGACTCGGCGATGCCGGCGTTCGAGGGCGTGCTCAGCGACCGCGAGATCGTCGCCGTGCTGTCCTGGATCAAGTCGCAGTGGCCGCCCGAGGTCCGCAAGCGCCAGGACGAGATCAACGCGGCGGCCAGGCGAGGCAAGTGAACCGGCGCGCGGCGACACAGGCGCATCCGTCGGGGCCGCTGCGCCGGATCGCCGTCGGTCGGGGTCGGGCCCGGGCGCGCTTCAGTCGGGATTTCCGCGCGCCGATATCCCGGCACGAACCGGATCTCGCCATGCAGCGCGCCTTCTTCCCGATCTCCCGGACCCTGGTGCTGCTCGCATCCCTGGCCGCCCTACACCACACGGCCGCGGCGGGCCCTCCGGCGCCGGGCGGCCGCGGCCAGGCGAGCACCTTCACGATGCTCGTGACCGCGACGCCGCCGCAGGCAGGCCCGCGAGGGGCGCAAAACGGCGTCGGCATTGCGCCCTCGAAACCGGTTGTCCGCAACCCGTACAACGTTCCGCTCCTGCAAAACGCCGGGTCTGTTCGGTCGCTGCGCTAGAAGCCCTGCTCGGCGCGCGCCGATGCGCGCAGCGGCGCCGCCGGCGCGGCATCATCGGCGCTTGCTTCCTCAGAGCGCGCCATGGCCACCTTGCCGGGTCTGCCCCAGACCGATGAGCCGGAACCCGACGCCTTGCCGGTCGAGCCGGACGACGGCACGACGATTCCTGGCCTTCCGCCCGAGCCCGGGCACGTCCCGGTCGATCCGCCCAAGGCCTAGCACCCGCACCGGCAGCGTTGACAGCCGGGCGGTGCAAAATGCCCCCCGCGCCGCCTGGCGGCGAGGAACACCCTGTCGATGATGCGAGTCTGGCTGTTCGTGATCGCGCTCGTCGCCGCCCTCGGCTTCGCTGCCTGGGCATCGGACTTCGTGACCATGCAGGGCGAACGGACGGTCTACACGGTCGAATGCGCCGACGGCAGCTGGCAGGGCGATCGCTGCAGCGGCCGCGTGAAGGCGGCGACGCGCTATCGCTACCGGGCGCTGAAGCCGCACAACGAAGTGATCTTCTGGACCGTCGGCACGAGCGAGCCGTCAGGCAAGTTCGACGACTGCAAGATCGAGGACGGCCGCAACTGGGTGTGCAAGGCCTGCGCCGACGGAGCGCGCTCGATCACGCTGCAAATGGCGCACGGCAAGCCGGTGCCCATGGCGAGCGCCGCAGAGCCGAAGTCCATCCGTGCCGTCTCCAAGTGGCGCTGGCTGCTGCTGCGGCGCGGCTACACGAGCGCCAAGCCCGTGCCGCCGACGATGGTGAAGACGCTCGGCTGAGCGGCCGGTCATCCGGGCACGCGCTGGCGCCGCGCGCGCTCAACTGCGCTCGAGCGGCTTCGCGACCGAGGCGGCGCCGCGCAAGAAGCGGGGCGCCACGACACCGGTCGCCAGCGCCGTGCCTAGGAAGATGATCGCGCAGCCGGCAACGATCGGCAGCGTGAGCCGCTCGCCGAGAAAGATCCCTCCCCAGAGCACCGCGAACAGCGGGATCAGGTAGGTCACTGCGACGGCGTTGGTCGGGCCGGCATGGGCGATCAGCCGGAAGTAGAGGATGTAGCCGAGCGCCGTGCCGAAGACGGCGAGCAGTGCGGCGATCATCCAGTCTCCGGCGGACGGCGCCACGGTCGGCCACCAGAGCACGGCCGGAACCACGAGCATGACCGCTGCGGCGAGCTGGCTGCCGGCGGCGACAGCGAGCGGCGCAACGTCGCCGAGATGCCGCTTCGCGAGGCTCGGGCCGACTGCGTACGACATCGTGCCGACGAGACACGCGCCGATCGCCCATGCCGATCCGCCCGGCCGGAAATCGGCCTTGTCCCAGCCGATCCAGAGCACGCCGGCGAAGCCGACCGCGAGGCCGGCGACGCGCGCGAGCGTCATGCGATCGCCGAGCCAGAGCCAGGCGACGACGGCGGCAAAGAGCGGCGTCGCCGAATTCAGGATCGCCGAGAGCCCGGCCGTGATCGAGAGCGCCGCATACGCGAAGCAGAGGAAGGGCAGCGCCGAGTTGAGAGCGCCGACGACGGCGATCGTGCGCCAGTGCGTGCGCAGCGACGCGAGCTCGCCGCGCGCGGCGAGCAGCGGCACGAGCACGAGCGTGGCGCCCGCGAGACGGAGAAAGACGAGCGCGACCGGCCCGAAGGCGGGCACGGCGACGCGCATGAAGAGAAACGACGCCCCCCAGAGTGCCGCGAGCGCGATCAGCTCGACGACGTCGCGCTGCCTCAATGGATCTCCAGTGCCGGCGCTTCGCGTTCGCGCCGCGCGTGCTCGGCCTCGATGCGCAGGAGCGAAGCCTTGCGCTCGAGCCCGCCGGCGTAGCCCGTGAGTGCACCGGCGCTGCCGACGACGCGGTGGCACGGGACGATCACCGACACGGGGTTGCGGCCGACGGCAGCGCCGACCGCGCGGCTCGCGGCCGGGACGCCGAGATCGCGTGCGATCTGGCCGTAGCTGCGCGTCGCGCCCGGCGCGATGGCGAGCAGCGCACGCCAGACGGCGCGCTGGAAGTCGGTGCCCTGCAAATCGAGCGGCACGTCGAACCCGTGGCGCTCTTGCGCGAAGTATTCGCCCAGCTGCCGCGACGCTTCGCCGAGCAGGGGATCGTCGGCGCGCTCCGGCGCACCGAGCTCGGGGGGATGGTGCTTCTGGCCTGCGAACCAGGCGCCGGCAAGTCCCCGCCCGGTGCGGGCGAGAAGGATCGTGCCGAGCGGCGACGCGATGTGCGATTGCGCGGTGATGGACCGCAGGGCGGGGCGGCTCGAGGTCTTCATCGGATCTCCTGTTCGCTGGGGGCAGCGCTGTTCGGGTGCAGGGCGGCTGGTGGTCGCGGCGTCGCTGCCAAGGCGTTCCAGAGACGAAGCAACGCGTAGGAACGCCAGGGACGCCAGCGCTCGGCATGCGCGAGGATGTCGCGCGCGTTCGCCGTGCCGAAGAGCGTCCGCATGGCCTTGGCGGCGGCGATGTCGCCGGGCGGGAACGCATCGGGCCAGCCGAGGCCGCGCATCGCGATGTAGTGCGCCGTCCACGGCCCGACGCCGGGCAGCTCGCACAGACGCGCGACGAGCGGCTCCGGCGCGGCACCCGGTGCGAGCAGCGGCAGGAGCGCGCCCCACTCGGCGGCGAGCGACCGGATCGCCCCTGCACGGCTGCGGATGATGCCGAGCTCGGCGATGCGCTCGATCGGCGCCCGGGCGAGCTCGGTCGGGCTCGGGAAGGTGCGCGACACGTCGTCCCACGGCGTCGCGATCGGCGCGCCGAAGCGCTCGACGAGGCGGCGCGCGAGCGTTCGCGCCGCCGCGACCGTGACCTGCTGTCCGAGCACGGCGCGAACGGCGAGCTCGAAAGCGTCGACGCTGCCGGGCAGCCGCAGCCCCGGGGCGCCCGGCAGGCCGACGAGCGTTTCGGCGATCGTCGCCGGCGCGGCGTCGAGGTCGAGCCAGCGTCGCGTCGCTGCGATCAGCGCGCCGCTCGCCGGGCCGAGCGCGGCAGAGAACGAGAGCTGCACGCGCGCCGCATCGCTCGCGAAGCGCGCCTCGAGCCAGCCGCCTTGCGCGCCCGGCGAGCCGGCGCGCAGCGAGCGGCGGATGGCCCGTCCGTCGACCGCTTCGACGCCCGGCACGGCGCGCGCGGCGATGAACGCGAGCAGCGCTTCGACGTCGAGCGGCGCGCGATACGCGAGGTGGACGGTGATCGCCTCGGCAGCCGCGAGCGGCCGCGCGCGAGCCCGCGTCGAACGGCTCGCCGCTTCGCTGCCGTCGTCCTTCGGCACGGCACGGCGCAGGCGCGACGGGTTCATGCGATAGCCGCCGAGGAACGCCGCGTTGAAGCGGCGCAAGCTGCGAAAGCCGCTCGTGAGCGCGATCTGCGCGATCGGCATCCGTGTGTCGGTGAGGAGCTGCTTGGCGAGCAGCAGCCGGCGCGTCTGCAGGTACTGCAACGGCGTCACGCCGTGCTCGGCGAAGAAGATGCGGCGCAGATGGCGATCGCTGACGCCGAGCCGCGCGGCGAGCCCGGCGACGCTCGGCGCGTCCTCGTGGAGGCCGCTCTCGTCGAGCACGCTCGCCGCCTGGCGCGCGAGCGTTCGCGACGCGTCCATCACGGTCCAGGCGAGACCGGGGCCGGGCGCGATCTCGGGGCGGCACTTCAGGCACGGCCGGAACGCTGCCGCCTCGGCCTGGGCGGGCGAGCCGAAGAAGCGGCAATTGCGGCGCGCCGGCATCCGCACGCGGCAGATCGGCCGGCAATAGACGCCGGTCGACGTGACGCCGACGAAGAGCTTTCCGTCGAAGCGCGCGTCGTGCGCGAGGAGCACCTGGTAGGCAGCGTCGCCGTCGATCGTCATGGCACGATTATGGTCGTCGGCTCCGTCGTGACTCGCCGTTTTCGGACACGTCCGCAAGAGCGCTCGGACACACGCGGCGACATGCACGGCGACGGGCGCCGAGGGTAGCTATACAACAATTCTGTTTTTGTTGTATAACTCGCCGATCATGCCGTCGCGCTTCGTCGAGCTTCCTGTCTCCGCCTCGACCGCGTATGCGCAACTGCAGTCGGCCGCCCTGGCCGTCGAGCTGGCGCGCGATGTCGCGCAGCTCCAGGGAAGCTTCTCGACGAAGCAGGTCAAGGGAACGCTCCAGTGGTACTTCTCCTTTCGCGAGCCCGACCAGCGCGTGCGCCAGATCTACGTCGGCCCCGACAACGACGACGTGCGACGCCTTGTCGCCCGAGCGCGCGAGGCGGCTCCGCTCGAGCGACTGAAGCCGCTCGCGAGGTCGGCCCTCGCGCTCGGCTGCTCGCCGACGCAGCGCAAGCACCTCGGCGTCATCCTGCGCATCAACGAGTTCGGCTTCTTTCGCGCCGGCGGCGTGCTTGTCGGCACGCACGCGTTCCTTTCCTACGCGAACCAGCTCGGCGTGCGCTGGACAGGATCGGACCAGACGGCCGACGTCGACTTCGCGCATGCCGGGCGCAACATCTCGATCGCGTTGCCGGCGACCGTTCGCGCGCAGCCACATTCGGCGTTGGTCACCATGGCCGAGGGCTTTCTTCCGCTCGTCCAATATCGAGGCGCGGCGGGCGCTTCGTACCGCCACCCGAACGAGCCGGAGTTCCAGATCGATTTCCTGACGACACGCATTGCCGACAACGACGATCCGATCGAGATCGAGCACCTCGACGTCGCGTTGCAGCCGCTGCGCTTCATGGAGTTCTCGCTCGAGAACATCCAGCAGGCGACCCTCTTCGATCCGACCGGCCGGTCGGTCGTCGTCAGCCTGCCCGAGCCGGCACGCTATGCCGTGCACAAGCTGCTGATCGTCGGCGAGCGCTCCGGTCAGCACAAGGCGAAGGTCTCCAAGGACATCGCCCAGGCCGCTTCGCTTCTCGAGTACTTCGACATGGCCGATCCGGACGCCGTCCGCGCCGCCTGGGCCGACGCTCTCGGGCGCGGCCCGGGCTGGCGAAAGCGTGCGCTCGAGGGCAAGAGAGCGCTCGCCGCCGTCGAGCGTTCGCTCGCCAGCCGGTTGCTGCGCTAGGGCGACGAGGCAATGAGCGAGGTGCCCGCTTCCCCCTCTGCGCCCGGCTGGCGAGGCTTCGCCGGGCGGCCGCGCTCGCCGCGCACGATCGCGCTCTGGATCGCGCTCTGGCTCGCCGTCGCCGGCAACCTCGCCCTCTGGCGCGACCTCGGCCGGCTCGTGTCGGGGCCGGACGCGGCGGTCGTCTTCGCCGGAACGTTCGTCATCGTCCTCGCCGCGATCGCTGCGCTCATGGTGCTCACCGCATGGGGGCGCTGGATGAAGCCGCTCTGGATCGCGATCGTGATCGCGGCCGGCGTCGCCCAGCATTTCATGCTCACGTACGGCGTCGTGATGGACACGGCGATGCTCGCCAACACGATGCAGACCGATCCGCGCGAGGCGCGCGACCTGCTCGGCTGGGCGTTCGTCGCCAACGTGCTGCTCGTCGCCGCCTTGCCGGCGCTGCTCGTTGCGCTCGTTCGGGTGCGGCGAACGCCGTGGTGGCAGCAGCTCTGGCGCAATGCCGCGCTGCTCGTGCTCGCCATCGCCGTCGCTCTCGCGGCCAGCTTCGCGATGTTCAGCAGGCTCGCGCCGCTCGTTCGCAACAACATGCACCTGCGCTACATCGTCAACCCGATCGCCGGCCTGACTTCCGCGACGACGGTGGCGCTGCGGCCGCTGCTGAAGAAGAACAAGGCGCTCGTGCCGATCACCGCCGGCGCGGCGCTGGGTCCGAGCCACGCCGGTCGTGCAAAGCCGCCGCTGGTCGTCGTCGTCGTCGGCGAGACCGCGCGCGCCGACCACTTTTCGCTCAACGGCTACGCGCGCGACACCAACCCCGAGCTCGCGCAGGCGGGCGTGCTCAGCTTTCGCAACGTCCGCTCGTGCGGGACCGACACGCGCGACTCGCTGCCGTGCATGCTCTCGCCGCTCGCCAAGAGCGCGTTCGAGAAGCGGAGCGCCGAGCACGAGAACCTGCTCGATCTGCTGCACGCCGTCGGCCTGGCGGTGCTCTGGATCGACAACCAGTCCGGCTGCAAGGACGTCTGCGCGCGCGTGCCGACCGTCTTCGCTTCGGACCTGCCGGCCGCAGAGGCCGCGCGGCTCTGCCATGACGGCGAGTGCTTCGACGACGCCTTGCTCGTCGGCCTGGACGAGCGCGTCGCCAAGCTGCCCGAAGAGCGGCGCAGAAACGGCGTCGTCCTCTTCCTGCACCAGATGGGCAGCCACGGGCCCGCGTACTTCAAGCGCTCGCCGCCCGCGCGCAAGCGCTTTCTTCCCGAATGCACGAACACGAGCCTCGGCGAGTGCGATCACGAGCAGCTCGTCAACGCGTACGACAACACGATCGTCGAGACCGACCACGTCCTCGCCGGCGCGATCGCCTGGCTGAAGCGCCACGCTGCCGACCACGAGACCGCGCTCGTCTACATGAGCGACCACGGCGAGTCGCTCGGCGAGCTCGGCATCTTCCTGCACGGGCTCCCGTACTCGTTCGCCCCCGAAGCGCAGACCCACGTTCCGTTCATCGCCTGGATCGGCGACGAGCTTGCCGCCGATCGCCGGCTCGACCTCGGCTGCATGCGCGGCCGCCTCGACCTGCCGTACAGCCACGACCACCTGTACCACACGGTGCTCGGTCTGCTCGACGTGACGACGCCGACCTACGACACGTCGCTCGACGCGTTCGCGCCGTGTCGCAAGGCCGGCCCGTGAGCGGCCGCGGCGTAGCGGCTCAGGAGACGATGTAGGCCGAGCTGCCGGTCGCGAGCAGCTTGCCGTCGGCGTCGCAGAACTCCATGCGCGTCGTCGCGACGCGCGAGCCGAGCCGCAGCACGTGGGCACTGAGCCCGAAGCGCGCGCCGGTCGCGGGGCGCAGATAGTCGATTCGCAGGTCGATCGTGCCGAGCTTGCCGAAGCGGCGCATCCGCTCGGTGGGCGTCTCGTCCATGTGGCGCGCGCCGATGGCCGCCATCACCGCAAGCCCTGCCATCGCGTCGAGCGTCGCGCTGATCACGCCGCCATGAAGCCGCTGGTGCACGTAGTGGCCGATCAGATCGGGGCGCATCGTCAGGTGGCCGGTCGCGCCGTTCTCGCCGAAGGCGTCGATGCGCAAGCCGAGCACAGCGTTGAACGCGATGCGCTCCTCGAACAGCTGGGTCAGGGCGGCGACGAACTCCGGCTCGAACGGACGCGGCGCCGCGTCACCACGGCCGGCGCTCATGGCGTCACCTCGACGAGCGGCTGGCGCGCGGCGACCTGGTCGCCGGCGTGCACGTGCAGCGACGCGATGCGGCCGCCGTGCGGCGCGCGGATCTGGTGCTCCATCTTCATCGCCTCGATGACGACGAGCAGCGCGCCGGACTCGACCTCGCTGCCGACGGCGACGCACGCCTGCGTGACGCGCCCGTGCAGCGGCGCGACGAGCACGCCGGCGTGCACCGTTCGCTCGCGGCCCGCGCTCTGCAGACGCAGATCGCTGGCGGCGAGCTCGTGGCCGTCGGCTTGCCAGTGAGCCGAGCCGCCGGAGTCGAATGCGGCGAGGATGCGCACCGGGCGGCCGTCGACGATCGCATCGAAGTCGGCAGCGTTGCCCGTGCGCGTGCGCTCGAGCTGCTCGATGCGGTGGCAGGTGTCGCCCGAGCGCGCCGCGAATGCGTCGCGCGTTCCGGTCAGACGCCAGCGGCGCCGGGTTCCGCCGGCGTCGATCGGCACCGTCGTGTCGAGCGCGGGCGACGACGACCAGCCGTTCCAGAGCGGCGGCAGCGGCGCGCGCGGCAGCAAGGCGAGCGACGCCGCGGCCGCCGCTTCGAGCCAGCTCGGCGCGGGCGTCGCGCGCGCCGCGTCGTCGGGCCAACGGCGCGAAAGAAAGCCGGTGTCGGCTTCGCCGCGAACGAACGCAGGATCGCGCAGCGTGCGAGCGAGGAACGCGCGATTGGTGGCGACGCCCCAGCACACGGTGTCGTCGAGCGCGCCGGCGAGTTGCGCGAGCGCGCCGGCGCGGGTCGGCGCGTGGGCGACGAGCTTGGCCAGCATCGAGTCGTAGTGGGCCGGCACGACGGCGCCGTCGGCGAGCGCGTGCTCGGTGCGCACGCGCGGCGATGCGCGCCAGCGCACGATCCGGCCCGACTGCGGCAGGAAGCCCGAGGCCGGATCTTCGGCGCAGAGCCGGCATTCGATCGCGTGGCCGCCCGACTCGAAGCGACGCAGCAATTCCCCCTGCGGCCACGGCAGGGCTTCGCCGCTGGCGACGCGCAGCTGCCACTCGACGAGATCGAGATCGACGAGCTCCTCGGTGACGGCGTGCTCGACCTGCAGCCGCGTGTTCATCTCGATGAACCAGAACGCGCCGCTCGCCTCGAGGAGGAACTCGACCGTTCCGGCGCCGACGTAGCCGACTTCGCGCGCGACGCGCACGGCGACCGCGCCCATCTGCCGCCGCAGATCGGCCGAGACCGCCGGCGACGGTGCTTCCTCGACGAGCTTCTGGTGCCGGCGCTGCAGCGAGCAGTCGCGCTCGCCGAGGTGGACGGCGTTGCCGTGCGCGTCGGCGAGGAGCTGGATCTCGACGTGCCTTGCGCCGTCGACGGCGCGCTCGAGGAGCAGGCGCGCGTCGCCGAACGCGGCGCGTGCTTCCGCGGCCGCCGACGCGAGCGCGGCGTCGAGCTCGTCGTCGCCGGCGACCCGCCGCATGCCGCGGCCGCCGCCGCCCGCGGCCGCCTTGACCATCACCGGCCAGCCGAGGCGGCGCGCATGGTCGCGCAAGGTCGCCGGCGACTGGTCGCTGCCGTCGTAGCCGGGCAGCACGGGGACGCCGGCTGCGGCCAGGCGCTGCCGAGCGGCCGCCTTGTCGGCCATCGCGCGCATGGCCGTCGGGGGCGGGCCGATCCACACCAGCCCCGCCGCTTCGAGCGCTTCGGCGAACGCGGCGCTCTCGCTCAGGAAGCCGTAGCCCGGGTGCACGGCGTCAGCGCCGCTCGCGCGCGCCGCCGCGAGGATCGCGTCGATGCGCAGGTACGAGTCCTCGGCACGCGCGCCGCCGATCGCGACCGCGCGGTCGCAACTGGCCGTGAACGGCGCGTCGCGGTCGGCGTCGGAGGTGATCGCGATCGTGCCGATGCCGAGCCGCCTCGCCGTCCGCGCGACGCGCGCGACGACCTCGCCGCGGTTGGCGATCAGGAGCGAGCGGATCATCGGCGCCGCATCAGCGCCCCGGCCGCGCAGGCAACGTGTGCATGTACTTGGCGATGATGCCGAGCATCACCTCGTCGGCGCCGCCTGCGATCGAGCCGAGCCGGCCGTCGCGGTAGTGGCGCGCGACCGGGTTGTCCCACGTGTAGCCCATGCCGCCCCAGTACTGCATGCACGCGTCGGGGACGAGCCGGCCGAGCCGGCACGCCTTCAGCTTGGCCATCGACGCCCACTCGGTGACGTC
>Ga0070679_100003654_pt1 | contig 14080 bp, 12 predicted proteins | sample KBSC63BmetaG_FD_65652 | JGI IMG/M metagenome (GOLD analysis project Ga0070679, IMG submission 65652) | Corn rhizosphere microbial communities from Kellogg Biological Station, Michigan, USA - KBS C6-3B metaG | ecosystem: Host-associated > Plants > Roots > Rhizosphere | place: USA: Michigan... | reverse complement strand
TGATCGATCACCTTCAGCTCGTGCATGATGACGTCGCGGAAGCTGATCTCGTCGAAGAGCTTTGCGGTCGGATCCCGCTTCGGATCGGCCGAGTAGACGCCCTCGACGCTCGTCGCTTTGATGATGACGTTCGCCTTGATCTGGATGGCGCGCAACACCGCCGCGGTGTCGGTGGAGAAATACGGGTTGCCCGTCCCGGCGGCGAAGATGACGACGCGTCCTTTCTCGAGGTGCCGGATGGCGCGCCGCCGGATGTAGGGCTCCGCGATCTCTTCCATGCGGATCGCGGTCATGACACGGGTATCGACGCCTTTGCGCTCGAGGACGTCCTGCACGGCCATCGCATTGATGACGGTGCCGAGCATGCCCATGTAGTCGGCGGCGACGCGGTCCATGCCGGTCTTGGAGAGCAGCGAGCCGCGGACGATGTTGCCGCCGCCGATGACGAGGCCGACCGAGGCGCCGGTCTGGGTGAGCGAGACGATTTCGTCGGCGAAGCGGCCGACGGCCTCGAAGTCGTAGCCGAATCCTTTGTCGCCGGCGAGCGCTTCGCCGGAGAGCTTGAGCAGGACGCGGGGGTATTTCAGAGTTTCGGCGGCGGCTGTCATCCTATGCGAGCGTGACTCCTGATTGTCATCCTGAGGGAGCGAAGCGACCGAAGGATCTATTGTGCGTTCATAGGATGCTGCCTCGGGCATTGGTTCTTCCTAGTGTGCCGCGTGCGCAGTTACTACGTGTACATCCTAGCGAGTCATTCCCGACGGCTCTACGTCGGCGTCACGAGCGATCTTGTCAGGCGCCTGCACGAACATCGACTCGAGCTCACGGGCTTCACCGCGCGATATCGCGTCCACCGGCTCGTTTACTTCGCAGAGTATTCCGATCCGATGAACGCGATAGAACGTGAAAAGGAAGTCAAGAGCTGGGTACGCGGAAAGAAGATTCACCTGATTGAGCGCGAGAACCCTGCCTGGCTGGATCTGAGCTCAGGCTGGCTCGACTAGCCACCGTTGAGGACAGTAGATCCTTCGGTCGCTGCGCTCCCTCAGGATGACTTCCGAGGGAAGGCTGCTCACGCCGTTGCGCTGTCTAGGCCTCTCCGAGCTGATACCGAACGAACCGACGCACCTGCACGTTCTCGCCCGTCTTCGCCGAGACTTCCTTCACGAGATCGCCGATCGTCTTGCTTGGCTCGCGGACCCACGCCTGGTGCATCAGCGCGACGTCCTTGTAATACGCCTGCACCTTCCCCTCGACGATCTTCTCGATGAGATGATCCGGCTTGCCCTCCGCCTTCACCTGCTCGGCGAAGATCCGACGCTCCGAGTCCACCTTGTCCTGCGGCACCTGATCCTTGTCGACCGCGATCGGCGCAGCGGCCGCGATGTGCTCGGCGATCGACTTGCCGAGCTGCTGGAAATCCTCGGTGCGCGCGACGAAGTCCGTCTCGCAATTCAGCTCCACCAGCACGGCGATCTTGCCGTTGTGATGGATGTAGTTCGCGATCATCCCTTCCTTGGTCTGCCGGCCGGTGCGCTTCTCGGCCTTCGCGGCGCCCTTCGAACGGAGCAGCTCGATCGCCTTGTCGATGTTGCCGCCGGTCTCCTCGAGAGCCTTCTTGCAATCCATCATGCCGGCCCCGGTGCGCTCACGGAGGGCGGCGACGTCTTTCGCAGTAACGGTAGCCATTGCTTGGTTCCAGCGTTCGGTGTCGTGGAAACGCCGCCGGTGTTGCACCGGCGGCGTGATGTCATCCTGAAGACCGCAAGCGTCGGGAGGCCGACGCGACCGTCAGAACGACATCATCAACTTACTCGGCCTCGCCAGCGTCAGGCGCGGCCTCGGCGTCACCGCCCTCGCCCGGTCCCTTGAGGCGCGCGGCGATGGCTTCCGGCTTCGCACGGCGGCGGCGCGGGCGGCGACGACGCTTGCGATCCTCTTCGCCAGCGGGCTCGGCGCCACGGTCGGAGCTGTAGGTGTAGCTCTCGCCCTCTTCCTCTTCCTGGCGAACGGGCGCTTCACGACGTGCTTCGATGACCGCGTCGGCAATCGCCTTCGTGATCAGCTCGACCGAACGGATCGCGTCGTCGTTGCCGGCGATGGGAACCGTGATGAGATCAGGGTCGGCGTTCGTGTCGACGATGGCGATGATCGGGATGTTGAGCTTGTTGCCCTCACTCACACCGATCCGCTCCTTCTTCGAGTCGACGACGAACATCAGGCCCGGCAGACGGCCCATGTTGCGGATGCCGTTCAGATATTTCGAAAGCTTCTCACGCTCGCGGCGGAGCATGAGCTGCTCTTTCTTGGTGTAGTTCTCGAACTCGCCGCCTTCCTCGCCGCCCGCCTCGAGCTCCTTCATGCGGCGCACCTGCTTCTTGACCGTCTGATAATTGGTCAGCAAGCCGCCGAGCCAGCGCTCGGTGATGAAGAGGGCGGAGGCGCGCTCCGCCTGCTCGCGAACGATGCCCGCGAGTTGCGGCTTCGTGCAGACGAAGAGCACGTTCTCGCCGCGCAGGACGACGTCGCGGGCGAGCTTCTGCGCGAGCTCGATCTGCCGGAGCGTCTTCTGGAGATCGATGATGTGGATGCCGTTCCGCTCCGCGAAGATGAAGCGGCGCATCTTGGGGTTCCACCGCCGGGTCTGATGCCCGAAGTGCACACCTGCCGCGAGGAGAGCCTCGAGTGTGGGCGTGTTGGTGGACGACTGCTGCTGGTCTGCCATGTCGTGCGATCCTCGTTTGGTTTTGGTCGTCGGATCTCTTCATCACGCCGCCGACCAGTCGCCTGGCACCGTGCGGTCGCTCCGAGATCCTGAGATGTCATCCCATGGCCGCGAATGCGGCCGTGGGATCTGCTGCTGTGTCACGCGGTTCTCACGAATCCGTGCAGAGCAGCCTGGCTAAAGCAGATCCACCGCTCGCTTCGCGAGCAGTGGATGACTGCCGACTGCTTAACGCTTGCTGAACTGGAAACGCTTACGAGCCTTCGGGCGACCGGGCTTCTTGCGCTCGACCGACCGTGCGTCGCGCGTCAGGAGACCGAGATCGCGAAGCTTGCGGCGATGCGCCTCGTCGAGCTTCACGAGCGCACGCGCCACGGCAAGGCGCAGCGCGCCGGCCTGGCCCGTCTGACCGCCGCCATCCACGTTCGCCTTCACGTCATAGCGGCCGAGCGTATCGGTCGCCACGAATGCCTGCTGAATCGCCGTCACCAGCGTGGGACGCGGGAAATAATCGCCGAGCGTCCGGCCGTTGACGTCCCACTTGCCAGAACCCGGCTTGATGAACACGCGGCACACCGCTTCCTTGCGGCGGCCGATCGCATGAATGCTCTGTGTATCGGCCATGATTACTTCTCGCTCTTGTCGAAGGTCAGCGTGGTGGGCTGCTGGGCAACGTGCGGATGGTCGGCGTTCGCATAGACGCGCAGCTTGCGACGCAACACCTGGCGGCCGAGGGCCGTCTTGGGCAGCATGCCGTACACGGCCTTCTCGATCACACGCTCCGGGTGCTTGGCGATCATGGTCCCGTAGGGCGTGTAGCGCTCGTGGCCCATGTAGCCGGTGTGACGGAAATACTCCTTCTGCTCGGCCTTGCGACCGGTGACCTTCACCTTCGACGCATTGATCACGATGACGTTGTCACCGGTATCCATGTGCGGCGTGAAGATGGGCTTGTGCTTGCCGCGGATGATCTTCGCGATCTCCGCCGCGAGACGCCCGAGGATCATGCCCTCGGCGTCCACGATGTACCAACGCGTCTCGATATCCGACGGCGTGGCGGAATACGTTTTCATTGCGTGACCAGACAAGAGAGACCTGCACCTCACCGGTGCGGAACGCAACCCGGGTCTCGGCAGCCACTGAAGGCGTTTTTTGACAGACTCGCAAAATAGATAAAGACTTGCGCAGTGTCAACTTACATAGCCCCGTCCGCCCGCCATCCATGAAAAACGCCCGCCGATTCTCTGCCGCGCTCGCTTTCGCGCTCTCATCCATGGTCCCGAGCGCGCCAGTCCACGCGCAGCGCGGCCCTGTCGACAGCGCTGTCGTCCGCGCGGTGCTCGTCGCCGAGGATCGCCGAGATTCGACGAGCGTCGCGCTCGCGCGAGCCCTCACGAACAGCGATCCGCGCATCCGTGATATCGCCCGTCGCGCCCGAGCACGCATCGTCGATCCGACGTTCGCGGCGCGCGATTCCCTGCTCCGCCTCGCTCCGCCGCCGAGCTACGCCGACCCCGCGTGGCGGCTTCGCTATCGCGCGCTGTCGAACCGCAGCTCGTGCGACTCGCTCGCCGCTGCGCTCGGCGACAGCGCATGGGCCGTGCGCTTGCGGGCGGTCGATCTGCTGCGCCCCGAGTGTGGCCGCGATCCGCGGCTCGTCAGGACACTGGCCGCATGGGTCGACTCGGCTCCAGCAAACGCGCGCCGAACACGCGGCGGCGTCTCGTGGCATCCGGCGGCGCATGCGATCGTCGCGCTGGCGCGCATTGCACGCGCCGACGCCGCGGCGCGCTCCGCGCAGGTCGCGGCGAGTTCGGTGCCGTGGCTTCGCACGTACGCCGCGCGGGCCGCAGCGCAGATGAACGACACGGCCGCGCTGAAACGACTGGCGACGGACCCGGACGACAACGTGAAGGAAGCGGCGATCGACGGGTTGTCGCGCATCGCTGGTCATGCGGGTGACGACCAGTACATCGCCGCGCTGACCGCGCACGGATATCAAGCCGTTCGTGCTGGCGCTCGTGCGCTCCACGGCTCAGCGCGCGGCGGCGAGGTGCTTCCCGCCGTCGTGGCCGCCGCGTATCGCATTCGCGGCGACTCGAACGAGACCTCCCGAGACACGCGCCTCGCGTTGCTCGCGCGTATCAGCGAGTTCGCGCCGACAGCGGCGGCGCCCGACATCATTCCACTCGCGACCGACTTCGATTGCGAGGTGGCTGACTCCGCGGCGTCGATCGCCGGTCGTCTCGCTTCGCCGCGTGGCCCCCGCTCCGGCCACTGCACCCCGCTGCGGGTCGCCCTGTCTCCGGACGCCGCCGCGCTCGCGTTGGGACGCGACGTGCGACTGCGCGTCGTGATGGCCGACTCGAGCGGTGGCGGGTCGTTCACCGTGCGCCTGCGGGGTGACGTTGCGCCGATCATGGCGGCGCGGATTCTCGAGCTGTCGCGAGCCGGCTACTACAACGGGCTCACGTGGCACCGCGTCGAGCCGGACTTCGTGATCCAGGGCGGCAGCCCGGGCGCGAACGAATACATCGGAAATTCCCGCTATCTGCGGGATGAGCTGGGGACGATCGCGCACAATCGGGGCACCGTGGGCATGAGCACTCGCGGTCACGACACCGGCGACGCGCAGTGGTTCGTCAATCTGCGCGACAACGCGCGGCTCACCCGCGACTACACGGTGTTCGGCGAGGTCGTGGACGGGATCGACGTCGTGGACGGAATCCTCGAGGGCGACGTCATCGCGCGAATCGAACGACAATGAGCGCTCGTCGGCTTGCGGCGCACGTGATGCTGCCGGCTAGCCGTTCGCGTCGTCGGCGACGAACGCGATCCACTTCTGGTCCGGACTGATCGCGAGCCTCGTGATATGCTTGGGGCCCGCGGCTCGGAAATCGGCGACGATGCTCCACCCGTTCGTGCCGCGCCGCCAGATCTGGAGCGTCGAGCCCACGCCGCAGACCACGAGATCGCTCCCGAGCCATGCGATGTCCTGCACGCCGTTGGGCAGTCGCACGATCTTCTCGGTCGCCGTGCCCGGCCACGCGCGAGACACGATCCACGTCGCCGAATCGAGCGTCTGTGAATATGAGAATGCGTGTGTCCCGGGAATGCGCGCCAGCGAGCGCCCGATGCGTCGTGCGAGCGTGTCCACACGGCCCGTCGCGGGGTCGCCATGCACCAGCGCGTTCGGATTGCCGAGCACGAACATCGCGAGCGTGCCGTCGTCGAGCCACGCATGGTAGCCGACCGGCTTGAGCGCCGGCACGATGACGCGTGGATCCGAGCCGTCCAGCGCGAAGCTCCACAGCCGTTGTGCCGAATCCTTCTCCACTCGAATCACGGAGAAGCGTTCGTCGCCTGGCGTCACGGTGGGCGAGTATTCGCTTTCCGGCGTCCGCGTGACCTGGCTCGTTCGCCTCGACGCGAGATCGTAGCGATAGATGTCCGATTGGCCGTCGGCGCGAATGGACGTGAAGAGAATCGATGCTCCGTCCGGCGTGAACGACGGCTGATTGTCGTAACCGGCTCGGGCCGTGATGTTCGTCGGCGTGCCGACGGTCACCTTCGACCCTGACACCGAGAGCGACGCCAGGAAGATGTCCGTACCGGGCGGGCCTGCCTGTGCGCCGGCGCGCGCCGCGATCATCGCGACGCCCGCGACGGCCCCGGCGACGATGATCGACGACCGCCTGAGCTCGAAGCGCACGTGCCCTCCTGATTTCGGGTGACCTACTCCAACTCGATGAGCAGCGTGCCCTTCTCGACCGCCTGCCCCGGTGCGACCAGCACGCTCTTCACGCGGCCCAGCGCTTGTGCTCGAAGCTCGTTCTCCATCTTCATCGCTTCCATCACGACCAGCCCCTGACCGGCCGCCACCTGATCTCCCACCTGTGCATTGACCCGGACGACGAGGCCCGGCATTGGCGCGACGATCGGTGCCGGCCCGACGGGTCCGGCCGCTGCGCCCGAGAGCTCGCGAATGGTGCGCGTACGCTCGTCGAGCGCCTCCACCTCGAAGCGGAATCCGTCGAGCCACAAGGTGTACGTGCCCCGGCTCGCCCCCGGGCGAACGACGACGCGGTGAACGCGGTCGCCGATTCGGACGATGCGCACCGGCGTTCCTTCGATCGGCGAGACGCGTGCATCCACATCCTGCCCACCGACGTGCACCCCGTGCTCGTCGAGCATCACCTCGTGCTCGTCGCCGTTGATGCGTACGAAATATCTCATGCGGATTCTGGAACGAGCTCGCAGACGGTCTCGACGTGCGCCGTCTGCGGAAACATGTCGAAGGCCCGCAGCGACGCGATCCGATACCGCGGCATGCGGGCCAGATCGCGGCCCAGCGTGGCGGGATCGCAACTGACGTAGATGATCGCGCGCGGGGCCGGCGCGGCCGCCTCGAGGATCGCCGCCACCTGCTCATGCACGCCGGTTCGGGGCGGGTTGAGCAGGACGACGTCCGCTGGCAAGGCCTCGGCGAGTGCGTCCTCGACCTTTGCCGTCACGGCACGGGAGCCTTCCGCCAGGAGCGCACCACAGCGATCGGCGGCGTCGCGATCGGCTTCGATCGCGATGACGCGGACACCGCCCGTCGCGAGCGGAATGGCGGTCGCGCCCGAGCCGGCATAGGCGTCGATCACGAGGCGCGGCTTGTGCGCTCGCGCCCGATCAAGCACGTACGCGTGGAGCGCGGCGCCGACGGCTTCGTTGATTTGTTGAAACGACGCACCCGCGCCGGCGGCGGACCGTTCGGCGACCAGCGATCGCGTGCGGTTGGCGGGCTTCCACCAGAGTGCCGTCGCGTCGGCGACCGCATTAAAGAACTCTGATTGCTTTGGCCAGGCCGATCCGCCCTCCATCACCACGGCGATGCCGTTGTCGACGATCTGCACGAACGCGCGCAGCTCGCTCTCATCCGGAAAAAAGCGCCGCGCCTCCATCACCTGACGCCAGACGGCCATCACACGTTCATCGGTGATCGGGCAGTCCGCGAGCTGGAAGACCCGAGCTGGATCGTCGTACGGATGCAGTCCGATGACCCACTCGGCGCCCTGACGCCGGCGCATTGCCAGCGTGAGCTTCCGCCGGTAGCGCCACTGCGCCTGGCTCGGTGTGATCTCGGGTGCGTCGACCGGACGCTTGCCAATTCGCGAGATGGAGTCGCGGACGATGTTGCGCTTCGCGTCGAGCTGCGCGGCGTATTCCAGATGCTGGAGCTGACAGCCACCGCAGCGATCCACACGGTAGTGATAGCACAGCGGCTGCACGCGCAGCGCCGACGGCGAGACGATCGACTCCACGGATCCACGCGCGAAGCGTTTCCGCGCATCGACCTGCACGCGGACGCGATCGCCCGGCGCGGTCCGTGGAACGAAGACCACCATGCCGTCGGCGCGCGCGATGCCATCGCCACCCGCGGCGATCGAATCGATCGCGACGTCGAGCGTGGTCATCTCAGCCCTTCCAGGCGAGCGACGCGAAGCCAGGCATTGCCCGCTTCTGACACGGCGCTTCCGTTCTGCGCACCGGCGCCGTTTCCGCCGGACCGCTTCGGCGCGCGCCGATCACCGTCAGCGATCAACGCCGCGATCAACGCGGCGGTGCGCGTCGTGTCGTTCGGCGGCTTCACCGAGAGCAACGAGTCGAGCCGTCGCTCCAACCACTGGATCTCGATCGCGCCGGCGCGGAAGTCGGCGTCCTCCATCACGCGCATGTGAAAGTCGCGGGATGATTCGACACCCTCGATCGTGAGCTCGCCGAGCGCGCGATGCATACGATCGATCGCGGCTTCACGCGTGGGCGCGTGCACGATGAGCTTCGCGAGCATCGGATCGTAGAACAGCCCGATCTGCGAGCCGACTTCGATGCCGCCGTCCCAGCGCACGCCGGGTCCCGCGGGAAGATGCAGGTACGAGATCGTGCCGGTCGACGGGAGGAAGCCGTTCGCCGGATCCTCACTCGTGATCCGACACTCGATTGCCCACCCGCGCGGAACGATCTCCGCTTGGCTGAACGGAAGCCGCTCACCCGCCGCCACACGAATCTGCCACTGCACGAGGTCGATACCGGTCACCAGCTCCGTGACCGGATGCTCGACCTGCAAGCGCGTGTTCATCTCGAGGAAGTAGAACTTCCCATCGTTGTCGAGCAGGAACTCGCAGGTGCCGGCATTGTAGTAGCCCGCGGCGCTCGCCGCCCGTACGGCAGTCTCCCCCATCGCCCGCCGGAGCTCCGGCGTGACCGCGATGCTCGGCGCCTCTTCGATCATTTTCTGATGCCGGCGCTGCACCGAGCACTCGCGCTCGTTGAGGGAGAGCATCGTCCCGTGCTGATCGCCGAGCACCTGGATCTCCACGTGGCGCGGGCCGACGATGTACTTCTCGACGTACACCGCGTCGTCGCCGAAGGCATTCTTCGCTTCGCGCTGCGCGGTGCCAAGCGCGTTGTCCATCTCACTTGGTTCACGGACGACCCGCATGCCCTTCCCGCCACCGCCCGCCGCGGCCTTCAGCAGGACGGGATAGCCGAAGCGGTCGGCGATCTCGCGGGCTTCGTTCGCGTCGCGCAGCGGCTCGGTCGTACCGGGAACGACGGGAACGTTGGCTTTGATGGCGAGCTGGCGGGCGGCCGTCTTGCTTCCCATGGCCGCGATGGCTTCGGGCGGCGGTCCAATGAAGACCAGCCCCGCATCGCGCACGGCGCGTGCAAACCATTCGCGCTCGGAGAGAAAACCATAGCCGGGATGAATTGCCTGGGCGCCGGTGTGCCGAGCGGCGTCGATGATCCGCTTGCCCTTGAGATAACTCTCGGAGGACGGCGCCGCGCCGATATGCACGGCTTCGTCAGCCTCGCGTACATGCGGCGCGCGCTCGTCGGCATCGCTGTAAACGGCGACGGATGCGATGTCCATCTCGCGACACGCGCGGATCACGCGCAGCGCGATCTCGCCGCGATTGGCAACCAGAATCTTCGTGAACATCAGAGCGGAATGTTCCCGTGCTTCTTCGGCGGATTGCGATCGCGCTTCGTGCGGAGCGTCTCCAGCGCATCGATCAGCCGCGGCCGCGTATCGCGCGGGTCGATGATGTCGTCGACGTAGCCGCGGCTCGCCGCCACGTACGGATTCGCGAACTTCTCCGTGTATTCGGCGACGCGCGCGTCCGTCGCGGCCTGCGGATCGGGGTCCTCGTTGATCTCCTTGCGGAAGAGAATCTCCACCGCGCCCTTCGGTCCCATCACGGCGATCTCGGCGATCGGCCACGCGATGTTGAAGTCACCGCGAATGTGCTTGGACGACATGACGTCGTACGCGCCGCCATACGCCTTGCGGGTGATCACCGTGAGCTTCGGCACGGTTGCTTCACAGTATGCGAATAAGAGCTTGGCGCCGTGTTTGATGATGCCGCCGTGCTCCTGGGCCACACCGGGCAGAAAGCCGGGAACATCCTCGAACGTCACGATGGGGATGTTGAAGGCGTCGCAGAAGCGAATGAATCGCGCTCCCTTCAACGACGCATTGATGTCCAGGACGCCGGCGAGCACCGCGGGCTGATTCGCTACGATGCCAACGCTGAATCCGCCGAGGTGCGCGAACCCGCAGAGGATGTTGCCGGCGTAGTCGCGCTGGACCTCGTAGAACTCGCCGTCGTCGACGACGCGCCGAATCACGTCGTGCATGTCGTACGGCTTGTTCGCATTGTCCGGCACGATGTCGAGCAGCGCTTCGTCGCGTCGATCGCGCGGATCGGTTCCACGCCCGCGCGGCGGGTCGTCGACGTTGTTCTGCGGGATGTAGCGGAACAGCTCACGAATCGCCGCGATCGTCGCCGGCTCCGACTCGTACACGAAGTGCGCGACGCCAGAGGTGCCCGCATGCGTGTCCGCGCCGCCCAGCTCTTCCATCGTCACGTCTTCGTGCGTGACCGTCTTCACGACGTTCGGCCCGGTCACGAACATGTACGAGGTGCCGCGCGCCATGTAGATGAAATCCGTGATGGCGGGCGAGTACACCGCACCGCCGGCACACGGACCGAGGATCGCCGAGATCTGCGGGATCACGCCCGACGACAACGTGTTGCGGAGGAAGATGTCGGCATATCCGCCGAGCGACACCACGCCTTCCTGGATGCGCGCGCCACCGGAGTCATTCAGCCCGATCACCGGCGCGCCATTTCGCACCGCGAGATCCATCACCTTGCAGATCTTTTCGGCGAAGGCTTCGGAGAGCGATCCGCCAAAGACGGTGAAGTCCTGCGAGAAGACGTACACGAGCCGGCCGTCGATGCGCCCATAGCCCGTCACGACGCCGTCGCCATAGTACTTCTCTGCCTCGAGACCGAAGTCCGTCGAGCGGTGCACCACGAATCGGTCGAACTCGACGAAGCTGCCTTCGTCGAGCAGCAAATCCAGCCGCTCGCGCGCGGACAGCTTGCCTTTGGCGTGCTGCGCTTTGACGCGCCGTTCGCCGCCTCCCAGTTCGGACTCGGCGATCCGGCGCTCGAGCAGCTCGAGTTTCTCTCGCATGGTCATAGGCGAGGAAGCTATAGATGTCAGGGCGCGTGCGGGAAGCGGAGCGTGAAAGCCTGGCCCACGGCGCCGCGAATCCTGGGAGCGTCGCGATGCGTTATCATGAATCGGAGCGCCTCATCCCCCCATCCGGATCACGATGACCGACTCGCTTCACGAACGCATCGCCGCTGCGATTGGCGGACAGTATCGGATCGAGCACGAGATCGGGCGCGGCGGCATGTCCGTCGTGTACCGCGCCCACGACCTTCGGCTCAATCGGGCCGTGGCTGTGAAGGTCCTGCCGCCCGACCTCGCGCACGATCCGGCGGTGGTCTCCCGCTTCACGCGCGAGGCGCAGACCTCGGCCCAGCTCTCGCATCCGCACATCGTGCCCATTCACGACGTGGGCGAGCGCGACGGCATGGCGTATTTCGTGATGCCGCTCATCACCGGTGGCAATCTCGCGGCACGCCTCGAGGCACATCCGCTGCGCGCCGTGGACGAGGTTCGGCGCGTGCTGGCAGAAGTCGCGGACGCCCTGGCGTACGCGCATCTGCGCGGCGTGATCCACCGCGACGTCAAGGCCGACAACATTCTCATCGACGCCGAGTCCGGCCGAGCGATGGTGACCGACTTCGGCATCGCCCGCGCGATGGAAGGCGGGGCGCGACTCACGCAGACCGGAATCGCCGTCGGCACGCCGACGTACATGTCGCCGGAGCAGGCAGTCGGCGAGCGCGACATCGATGGCCGAAGCGATATCTACTCACTCGGCGTCCTCGGATATCAGATGCTCACTGGACGCGTGCCGTTCACAGCAGGGAACTCGATGGCCCTGCTGCTCAAGCACGTGAGCGAGCGGCCGCGTCCCATTCTCGAGCTTCGTCCCGAAGCACCGAAGGAGCTCGCTGATGCCGTCGAGCGCGCGCTCGCGAAGTCTCCCGATTCACGGTGGCCGACCGCGGCGGCGTTTCGCGACGCGCTGAGCGCAGAGGGCGGTGTTGCAGCGCTGCGAAGCGAGTTGCGCGAGCGCGTCCGCTACGCGTCGCCCGTTCCGCGTTCTGGACGCCGAGACCTGAGCACGTACGTGTCGCCGCGGAGCGGATCGCGCGCGGTCGCAGCCCCGACCTCGGAACCGCGCGCCCTTGTTCCCGAACAGATCGAGCTGGTCCCACCGCACCTCGCCGCCCTCACGTCCGATCAGCAGACGGATCTGCGGCTGTGGGACGGACGCGTCCATCTACTCGATCGGGTGAAGGCGATGCGGCGATATACGCTGATGACCGCCGTCATGGTCGTGCTCGGCGTAACGGCGTTTGTTGTCGGCGTGGAAGACGTTCCGCCGCTGGTCCTCGGCCCCATCGTTCCCATCTACATGGGGATCCGCCTGCGTCGCCGCGGCCGCTCGTTGAGGGAGAGTGGGCTGAAGCTCCGACGGGTCTTTCTCGCGCTGCGCTCGCGAAACGTGCTCGCGCGCGCGCTGGGACGGCACACGCGCGGAAATCTCGCGAAGCTGGAAGCGAGCGGCATCATGGACGGATCGCATGGCGCCATCGTGCGCCGTGCCGCGGAGGATCGCGCTGCCATTCGCGAGATCGTAGGCAGTCTGTCCAAGCCGGATCGTGCGCTGCTGCCGGACATCGGTTCCACGGTGGACGCGCTGTTCGAGCGGGTCGTACGACTCGTCGAGACGCTGCGTCCGCTCGACGCCGACGTGGATCCAGCTCTCGTCGCGGAGCTCGATGCACGCCTGGCGGCGCTCGGCTCCGCGTTCGACTCGTCAGACGAGGAGCGTCGCGTCGCGCTGTTGCGCCGCCAGCGCGAGACCCTCGAGGGGTTGTCGAAGCGGCGCGCAATGCTCGTGCGACAGCTCGAGAGCGCCGGACTCGCTCTGAGCAATCTGCGGCTCGAGCTCATCCAGCTCCGTGCCGCGGGTGTGGATTCAGCCGTGCGCGACGTGTCGACGGCAACGCAGGACGCGCGCGCCTTGTCGCAGGCGATCGGCGTCGCGCTCGACGTGGCGGCGGAGGTTCGCGAGATGTAGTCCGGACCGGTGTCGTCCGCCCGCCGAGCTGGATGATGGTGACCGTTTGGTCCTGCACCCCATTCGCGAACCGCGTGGCCGCGCGGCCCGCGTCGTGCCTCAGACGCTCGCGGGGAATGGGATGGGGACGGGCACCATGCTGCAAACGCTACTCTTTTCGCAGCCGGCGCGAACCAAGACGTTCGCGAGCACGGCATTCAGCACCGTCACGCACGGCGCGCTCATCGCGGCCGCGCTCGGAGCGACGGGCCAGCCAAATCGTGACGCGCGGGCACAACCCCAAGCGGTCCTCGAGACCCACGTCACCTACGTCACGCCGGCAATGCTTCTCGCGGCGCTGAAGTCGCCTCACGGCGCTGCGACCGCGGCTGCTCCGCGGAAGGCACGAGCGTTCGTACTGCCGAATCTCGACGCGGTACAACAGGCGATCAGTGACATCGCCCCGGTGGATATTCCGGCGGCGGCCGAGCCGGACCTGACCATGGTGGCCAGCGGCGATCTTGCGGACAGCGACTCCCTGCCCATTGGCCACAAGAGCCTGCGCGATGCACTTGGCCTGGGCTCGATCGCGCCAATTCCGGTGAACGGAGCCTACACCGAATCCATGGTGGATCGCGCCATCATCCCGCGTCGGGGAAATCCATCGCCGCGCTACCCGGCCGCGCTCCAGAGCGCGGGCATCGAGGGCGACTTCATGGTGCAGTTCGTGGTGGACTCGACCGGAAAGGTCGATCCGGATCACATCCAGTTCCCGAACGAGATGCACCGGCTGTTCGTGGACGCGGTCCGGACCG
>Ga0070679_100003653_pt1 | contig 14083 bp, 34 predicted proteins | sample KBSC63BmetaG_FD_65652 | JGI IMG/M metagenome (GOLD analysis project Ga0070679, IMG submission 65652) | Corn rhizosphere microbial communities from Kellogg Biological Station, Michigan, USA - KBS C6-3B metaG | ecosystem: Host-associated > Plants > Roots > Rhizosphere | place: USA: Michigan... | reverse complement strand
AGGACCGCTGGTTGAGTTTGAGTTATTTGGCCGGCAGCACAAGCTAGGATGGCAATTCGAAAACGGGGTTAAGGTCCCGGTGATTTCTTAGAGATGACTAGCGAAGTGAACATACCGGATCCGGCTGTGTATGCAGGAATAGGTTCTTTTGGCGCTATTGTCGCGTGGTTTGTCAGACTGGAGCGACGCTTGAACGCACGTCTCACACGCACTGAGCATCGGGAGATCTGTGAAGACCGCAATGCAGAGCTAACCGACCAGTTAGGCAAGATCATCGCTATGCAGGAGAAACAACAGGTACTACTCGAGAAGCAGACGGAAAATACCCTCATGCATCGCCAGTGGATGGGCGACTCAATCGCTCACATTCGTACGCAGATTGCCGTGATCCGTGATCGGATGGGTGATGATCCCTTGAAGGACGACACAGGGAACTTTAAGCGGGGTAGCCGGTGAGCGCTCTACAAGAAGAATTCGCGCAATCTATCGCGAAACTGATTCAGAAGGCTTTCGAGATGGGATACACCGTCACACTTGGGGAGGCGTGGCGCACGCCGGAGCAATCACAGTGGAACGCTGATCACCATGTCGGTATCGAGCATAGTCTCCATATGGAGCGACTCGCGATCGACCTAAACTTCTTTCAGAACGGAGCTCTGGTGACCGATGGTTCGAAGCTCAAGGACATCGGCGAATGGTGGAAAACCCTTGGTGGCCGATACCGCTGGGGCGGTGACTTCACGCATCTACCAGATGGGAACCACTTCAGTATCAGTCCAGACGGGGTGCGAGCATGAATCTTAGTGACATAGGCTCTAAAGCCCTCCAGGTCCTTAAGACCGTGGCTCCCATGCTCGCTACTGCGGTCGGTGGGCCGTTCGGGCCCCTGGCAGGTGCGGCGATATCCGCAGCACTCGGAACCGCTCCAGGCGATTCCAAGGGGGCCGAGGCGGCGCTCCTGAATGCCACGCCTGACCAGCTTCTAGCTCTTCAAAAAGCCAACCAGGACTTCCAGGTGCAAATGAAGCAGCTTGGCATCTCAGAGGAAAAGCTGACCTTTGACGACCTCGCAAACGCACGAGCGATGCAGGTCTCAACGAAAGATCCCACGGTGCGCCAGCTATCCTGGCTGAACGTCGGCGGATTCCTGCTACTGACCGCATTTCTGATCGTGGCTTCAATCGTATGGCCGGATCAAGTCGCGAAGGTTCCCGCTACTGCATGGGCCACTCTCGGGACCGTGTTCGGATACCTAGCAAAGAGCGCATCACAGACGGAGGCGTTCTGGTTTGGATCGAGCTCCGGTAGCCAGGCAAAGGACGCTACTCTCGCCGAGCTCGCCAAGAGCTAGCCGCGATTTGTCACTGGAACACCCAGCTGATCAGACGCGCCGGGACGTCTTCCGCTTCACATTTCGAGGAGACGAGGCGGTATCACCTCGAGCTCGCGGAGCTTTGCGAGCAGTGGGCGACAGTAACTGATTCAGTAGTTTCGCGTGAATGCGCTCAGCCTGCCTCAGCTTTACCTCAGCCTGTTTCAGTTTCCCAGCGTCGTAAAGCCGCTTCGCTTCCGCGGTCAGTTCGCGGCGTTTCTCAACGAGACGCTGGCGAGCCATCCACTGGCGGTTCTCCCGGAAGAATTCCGCAAAATAGCGCTTGATTCGGGCTTCGTCGGAGTTCATGACTTCTCCTAATGTCGGTACCCGTGATCACTGTCGCAGCGGATCTTTGTGCCAGGCGGCATTGCCTTCTTAGGATTGCACTCGCAGGGGTCACCCGGACCAGCGCAGTTATCGTGCGGGAACGGCTGGTCCGGATGTTGCTCGCAGAGCCAGCCTTCGCCGTGGCACTTGGTGCAATCCGGATTCATGTTGAGTTAGCCGGTGAGCTTTGCAGGATCGAATCCGCGAGCAATCTTCTTTTCGTATCCGCATCGCGTGCAATACTGCACTTCCCAGCATCGTATCGGTTCCGGCTTCGTACAGTCTCGCGGCTCGAATGGGTCGAACACCGATTGAAAACGCACGGGAAGTCGTGTCACGCGCCCGTCGTACCGGTGACCGCCATTGAACTGGCACTCGTCGGGAGACATCATGTTGGTTGATCCGGTTGTTTCCATACGCACCATTCACCATTAACCTTCCCCTGACGATACCTAAGCGGCTTTATCAAGGTTAGCCACCATAGATGAGCGCTCTCTATGAAAGTCTCTGGAATTAGACCGTCCAAGCGACCAGATCGTGGAAAGACACAAAACGTAGTTCTCATAGTTGGTCGGGTAATTCACCGCGGAAGGTTTCTAGGATCTGAGTCTTTGCGACATTCGAATCTTGGAGGTTTAGTAGAGCTAGTGCAGCATCGACGAGAGTCAATACCTGCCCAGACCCAAGCCTCATTCCGCCGTTGAAATCATTATGCGAAATAGCCTTACGCTTTAATTTCCGTAGCGCATCTATCGTAGATCGGAGTTCGCTCATGCTCATGCGGCTGTTGCTAACCCGAGTTGAAGCATGCTCTCTATAATATCATCCCGAAGCAACCACAACTCCGAACCGTGGTAAGACGTGGGAACCATCTCGCCGGTGCCGGAGTCACGAGTGAAATAGAGGCAGCCAATATTTCGGCCCTTCCGATACACAGAAGCGATATCACTAGCGTTATAGCGGATAGTCATTCCATGAACGTTCCGGGCGACAGTGTCCGCAATAGCGAGTGACTTCATAATTAATTACCTGTTTGGTTGTCAGTGGCGTCGGGTGTTGTCAGTTGCTGCATAAACGATGCTCGCTGCACACCCGGATGCTCTTTGTCTACCAGGGGCAGTAGCGCCGCAAGGGCAATACAGCCATCACACCATCGGTCTGCGGTATATGGCGCTTCTGGATACCATATTGGTTGATTCCAGCAAGATCCGGGGCCACTGGTAAGACGTTCGCAGGACCGCGCAGCAATCAGTTGCAAAGCTGCGCGCATCCGTTGCTTCTCAGGATCACTCATGCGTGTCTTCTTGGTTGACCGGTGGGTGATTGAGCACGCAGGTCACAGCAAGCTCTACCACGCCAGGTATTGGAAGATCACCAGCGATATATCGCCGCATCGTGCGCTCATCTATCCGAATCATCTTGGCTACCTCGCGTTGCGACAAGCCAGAATCATCTATCAGTTTCTTCAGTTCGGGGCCCACCATGAGCAGTAGGCTATTCCAGTAGTAATTAGGGCGTCAAGCCCTATTTATACCGATTCGGGGCCCGCCGCCGTTTGCTCACCGGGCTGTGGTGGAGGTTCTTACATCAGGACTCGGGCCGCCGTAGTGCAGGAAGGCGAGGGCGGCGCAGCGCTGTCTCAGCCGCTGATTGTCGGCCTTCAACTGCTCGATCTCCTGCGTCGCGTTCGCCATCCCTTCCTCGGCTAGCCGTAGATTCTCTCGAAGCTGATCGCGATGACAGAACACGCAGTCAGGAGCGCCGTTCAGGAGGTGTTTGCAGGTCATGGCTTATCAGTCGTGGGGACAGCGGAGCATGCCTTATTATGGCAGTGCCACCAACCGCCTTTACCCTCGCACTCGCCACACCTTACGTAGGTGCCTGGGGCGTAGTTGATCGGATCTTCCTCGCTGATATCGTACCAACCTTCCTCGCAATCGATCATCCAGCAATCGGACCAATCCATTTCACAACCGCATTTCGGGCAGGCGTGATAGTCGAGATCGTCGTATTGACTACTAGAGGCTTGTCGATCTAGATCACTCATGACGTGCGTCCACGGTTGAAAAGTCGGCAGACAACCTCGCGGTCTGCCAGCGCGCTTCAGCTCCGCATGGGAGCCGGTTCCCGCAGGTGTCCCGATGGTCCGGACCCACGGCACTTCGGTTAGTCATTACGTGCGTTCACGGTTACTTGTTACGTCTCTGGCGCCATTCCGGCGGAAAGATCGCGTGGAAGATTACCTGAATCACGACCCAGATCAGGAAGCCAGCGAGAATGCCAAGCTCGAAATCACTCACGTGTGAGGCTCCGATGCGCTGACAGCGGACCACTCACGCTGGCCATAGGGAATCTTGCGCACGTCAGCATACGTCCCCGGCCGAAGCTCGCCGCACTGGAGCATGATCTCCAAGGCGATTTGGGTCTCGCGGTGTAGTTGCGCATAGCGCTCACGCTGAGCGTCAGTAAGCTCGTATTGGCGCTCGTCGGTGAGGATCTCATGGATATCCGCCTCAACGCCTGAATTGCCGTAGGGGCGCTTGGGATCGATCTCTGGGGCTCCATACTCGCAATCCTGCCAGCCCACGCACATGGCTCGCAGTAGCTTCAAATGCTCATCTGTGATAACGAACGTTCTAGCCATGTTTGCCGTCTCCATTGAGAGCAGCTCGAGCTTCCTTGGTACAGAAGCAGTTGATACACGCGTGGCGGCAGTGCCTATACGGCTCGAGCGCGGCTTCGAGTTCGCGTATACGACGCTGTAGCCGCTGGGTCGCTAGCCGCTCATTCTTCTCGGTCGGAATCTCAGCAAACTGCTGATCGAATCGGGCTACTTCTCGACTTGGATATCTATTCATGTTTGACTCCCGGACGCACTATCTTGTTTAGTTTTCTCTTCCTTCTCTAGCGCATAACGCAAGTCGGAAGCGCATTGCTCATATACCTCGCCGAGCATCTTGGCTTTTCGACTATCTTCCCAGCACTGCCGCTTCTTGCGCTCAAACTCCTCAAGTAGCTCCTGAAGGTGGGCGCCAGGCTTGCTCATGTCAGTCACTTCGTATGCTCCGCAGTGGATGTAACCTGTTGCATTACCGATTTGCCGATGACTTCCGCGATCTGCGGGACGATGGAATTTCCAATGGATCTAAGGCGGTCCAACCTAGCGGGTATCCCATGAGCCACTCGGGGAAGGTCGGGTTCAGCGGGCCACTGCGTTCGCTCTTCGGCAGATGCGAGGTCATGCGCCGCGATCTCGCCCCACCCCATTCGTCGAGTCGACCTACATTGTTCCCGCTGACTGTTGTCGGCGTTGGCCATAGGCCGTGACGAGCCATTGCCCCGAGAGTAGGGCGTAACTTCGCTCCTTTGCTCGCACTCCGATTGAATCTCGATCCCGTATCCAGAGCCACTGGGGTAGGCCACGATCCAGATTCGATCGCGCTGGTGAGGGGCACCAATGGCGGAAGCCGGTATGCAATGCCATTCCGCGTCATACCCGATCTCGGCCAGGTCTCCGAGAACTCGTCCAAGCCCTCGTCCAAGAAGTGTTGGCACGTTTTCCACGATCGCGAATTTCGGTCGTACTTCGCTAACCAATCGGGAGAGCTCTGACCATAGACCGCTGCGCGCTCCATCCAGTCCTGCGCCTTTCCCTGCGATGCTAAGGTCCTGACAGGGGAATCCTCCGCAGATAATGTCGGCGTGGACTCCGTCTCGAGCCAGTCTTGCTGCGGTGAGCTGGCGGATATCGGGATAGCAGCGGATACCGAACCATCGCTTGCGCAACACGGCCTGGCAATAGGGATCGATTTCGCAGAATGCGACGGTTCGCATTCCGGCTCGCTCGAGTCCAAGACTGAAGCCGCCGATGCCTGAGAAGAGGTCAAGTACGTTCACTCCTAGCTCGCTGTCTTGCCGAGTCGAATCCGCTTCCTCGCCGCCTTCCGCCGATCCGCCTTCAGCCACTGCTGGAACGTCTCGCCCGGCTTCGCCTCGAGCTCGTACCGCGGATAGAACCGGTCGTACTCGGCAGCACTGACGGGGATGACGCCGGGAGGGAGATCAGCCATCGGATTGACCCGCCGTGTGATGTGGAGCGGGTACATCCTTTCTAGGGCAATCCATGGTCCAGTGTCGGCGGCTTCCGCAGAGGTAGCACTCGCGCCCATTACTGTTCTGGATGCGACCTTTATAGACAATGTGGTGTCCGTCCTCATCCGTGATTTCGATGTAGTCACTACTCACGGGTCTTGCCCAACTGTGACTGTGGTGCATCCCAAGGCTTGTCGCGCGGAATCGCGATGGGTTGCCCGCAGATATATTTGTGCTTTGATGACATTGCCGATTCCCACTGTGCGTAGAGATCGCGCGGGTCGGCGCCTGGCTTGGCCATTGTCCTGACCTGATTCAGGTCCGACACAACCAAGCAGCCTGTTCGAGCAGCCAGAAGACACATCTCTTGAATGATGTCCCTAACATCGTCTCCAGGACCTGCTTTTACCTCAAGTGTCAAAAGTGTCATGTCTCGCTCACCGGTTATCCAACCAAATAGATATGGCGACCCCGGCGATGATTCCGCCCAAGAACGCTGCCACGACCCAACCGATATCAACCATCATGACGTTCGTCCCCGTTCTCGGATGCGCGATTGCAGATAACGCAATCTGCTCGTCTGCCTTCGTGGATCGTGTTACGACCACCGACATGTACCGTTGGGATCTCGCCACGACTCGCAGCTAATCGAGGGCCGCAATAGGGACAATCAGTCAGATTGCATGCGCAGTCCCAAAGAGTCGCGTTGGCTTTCACAGGAGGTAATGCGTCGCAATCATCACAAGAGCGCGATGTCAGTTCGCGGCCGTAGATTGCATCGACAATCTCTGTGCCTTGCCACTTCACCAGCACTTTATATTGATCGTCTGCAGGGCCTTGAACGACGCCTTTCCTGTTGCAACCCCATTGAACGCAGTCACCGATGCGAAAGCGGCGAAGCGCTGCCGGTTCCTCCGGAAAGCATGGCTCGCGCTTCAACACGTCCCGATCGATCAGACGCAACATCGAACGTGCACCGCCCACAAGCTGAGTAGAGGTTGGCGGGTCGCCTCGCGGGCAGCCCTCCAAAACTCCGCCCGTTCGGGGCGCCCAGTAGGTCGCCTCATTGGCGTAATCCTGAAGAACGTTGTAGAGCTGCCGCATGATGTGCTTGGGCACGACATACTGATCCGTCGTCTCGTCCGGTTGCATCAAATCCAGTTCGCCGTCGTGAACCACGAAACCATGGCCGGACCCAGTGTGAGATACAACCGCAGTCTGAATTGAATGGATGACTACGACGTCGCCTTTGCGCGCGATATATCCAGGGGGATGATGGTCCTGCCCGTCGTCATAGACATCCTTCAGCAGCTTGACTCGAAGATTTGAGGACGGCACTGCTTTCGATGCATTGGCAAGCTTGAAAGCTGTCGGGTTGCATGTTTCACCAATGCACCCCTGCGTACCACATAGGCAGCTCACACCGCGCTGTTCCTTGGTCATGACTTCACCTCAACTGCCAGGGTGACCGCCGAGTAAGTGGCCTTTCGTTGCTCGGCGATGTAGGTTGCAATCTCTGGCGGTAGGTCGAACGTGCGGACGAATACCCGAACTCCGCCGCCAGCGTGCACTACATCGCCAACGTCAGTCACGATCACGGCGAGCCTGATGTTCTGTTCCGATGTCATGTGTCGGTATCCTTGATGGCCACGAATAGGAAATATTCGTGCTGCTCGTCGATCCGCTCGTGAGGCTTATCTGGATCGATACTCCAGCGCGTGCGAGCGCCGATGAGCGGGTAGTCCGCGCTCGGCAGGCCGTACGTCGTCTCCATGACGCCACGCTCTCCTGGCCCATTATTGAACGTTCCGGTGGGATCGCTGAAGGAACTGAACACCTTCAGAATGCCTCCATGGCGTGCTCGGATCACGGCCCAGACTTCGGCGCTTGTGGTGAACGCGCGCGTCGAGTGGAAGAACGTCACCGTGTCTGCAGTCATCGGCTCAACTCCTTCAGCAGTGCATCGGCGGCAATCGCTGCGAGTGCGGCGCGTTCTGCATGAGAGTGGATGAACTCGGCGTGATTCGGATTCGCCATCATTCCCTGCATCGCCATCGCGGCGAACAGCTCGCGCTTGGTGATCCCGAAATACTGCACGGCGCCTTCAAAAGGAATCACCACGGGGAAGGCGGCAAGTTCGGCTTCGCTCTCCGCGATCGCCTCGACACTAGGATCTTCGGTCCGCGCTTCGACTGGCTTCGTATGCTCACCGTTCATCGCACGAACCCATACGCATGCGGATCTTCTCCACATTCAGAGCAGCCGCGCTCACCGCAACGACACTTCGTGTCACGACCTTCCGCCTTATCGACCGCAGCCCGCGCCCGAGCCGCGATCTCTTCTGTGTGCTTCAGGCATCGCTCATCCGGCCACGCGTCGCCAGAAGCCTGAAGTCCGCCCGCGATCCAGTCGCCCATCTCCTTGAGGGAGGCCAGCAGATCCGGCGCGGCGGCGATCAGGCGGGCATTGGCCGCATGACTGCCGTATTTCGTATCTGGCCCCTCCAGGGGCTCGACCGTCGCAACGATCGGCAATGTTCCGTACTGGCCACCGCCGACGCTTCCATATTTGTTGACCTTCCATGGTCCAGGCGTGATCACGGGATCAGTGGACAGCGGAGCAGGGGAGTTGGGATGCTCACCGTTCATCGTCGTCGCCTCTTAACCCTAACAACGGTCGCGCAGATCACGCACACCGAGAGGAAGATCCAGAACCCCAGAAATCCGATTGCATCGCTCACGCGGCCTCCAGCCGTCGCGTCCGACGCTTCGCCGGGATCTCCAGAAAGTCGCTCGCCTCCAGCTCTCGGCCAATCTGCTCGCGGAACTGCAGCTCGACTTCCGCCGTCTCGATCAGCCGCTTGGCGGCAAGGCAGATCGCCTCAGCGGTCTTCGTATCCAACGGCTTCTCCGGCTTTGGGTCGGCCAGTCGATCGATCACGTCGAACAGGTGACCGCGCAAATCAGACATCTTTCCTTTCATAGAACCACCTCAGTTTCATTTCGCGGCGTATGAACGCCAGTTGTTGACGAATCTCTCGGATTACTTTTCGGGGCTGCGCTTGTCGTCGGTAACAGGTCCGGCAACGGTTATCCCAGCAGAGGACTCCACAGTCCCTACAACGTTGATCTTTGGGCATGGCTTGTGTCCGTCAATCAAATTGAAAACCCGTGTCTCGGCTTCATGGGCGTCCTGACGCAGTTCGTTGAGGTCATCCCAAGCCTTAAAGAGGCCGGTATCCAAACGGGAGATTTCGGACACAATGGCGTCCCATTCGTCTCTTTTGATGAAAGCGCGTTCGACCGGAATCGAGTTCCCGGATGTGAACCGATCTTCCATCAAGTTGATAACTGCTCGTGCTTTTGTATCTGCTCTCATGTGCTCACCGGAATCGGACGTAGTCATAAACGGCTCCGGCTGGGTTCGTACCCATTGGGTAGTCCCCTCTCTTAAGCACGGCCCCGGAGCAGACGTGCAGCACTGGCCGACTGATGCAGCGGGGTACACGGCCAGACTCTCCCGCATTCGAATTACTCACCGGATCGGCCATTAGCGCTTCACCCACTCGCCATCGGCCCAGCGATAGCGGGGAGAGTCGTCTCTAAGAGCGAGTGAAATTGACGGGCCTAATCGGCGCTTTCGGCGGGGGTGTCTTAGAGGTGAAAGCGCGGATTGCGGCGGAATCAGCGGCAGGAGCGGCCGACTCTTAATCTCTTGGTCGTGGAGGTTCATGGAAGCCTCCAACCGTGTGCGACAAATGTGCTCCGGGTACCCTGAAAATCACCCGTTTCGAGCCGATTTACGCAGTCTAAGTCATTGATTTTTGTAAGTTCACTAGCCCTTACAAGGCGAATGTCGGCGGTTCGATCCCGTCTGCACCCACTGTAATTCAAGCCTTTTTTCGTTTCCTGCTCGAACCCGTGTGCGACATCTGTGCAACCTTGCGAGCCGCTTCTACCGCATTCGAGGGTGCGAGATGGGCATAGCGCAGCACCATGCGATACGACTTCCAGTCCCCGAGCACCATCAGTTCCGGTAGCGTCACGCCGTTCTGGACGGCCCAGGAGGCGCCCGTGTGGCGCAGGTCGTGCCAGCGTAGCCCCGGAAGTCCGGCCCTCTCTGAGGCCTTCCTGAAGGCTGCTGTGTTGAAGTTGTCGATCGGCTTCCCCTCGTACTGGAATACGTGCAGACCTTGTGGATAGGCGGCCCGACACTCCTTTAGGACCGCTATCGACTCGTCGGTGAGAGGGAAGCTGAACGTTCGGCCAGCCTTCATCTGTGAGCGTGGCACCCAGGCTTTGCGGCCCTTTATGTCCACGCGATCCCAGGTGAGCCCGCTTTGAGCTCGCATGCGGAGAAGCGTGAAGACCGCAAACCGCGCGGCCCGCTCGAGATGGGAGGGAAGCTCCTGACGCAGACGCTGGAATTCGTCCGGGGTCAGGAAGCGTGGCTCGTCCTCTGGCTCGCCGTACATCGGTATCGGCGGGCAGGACTCGAGATACCGCCAGGCGACGCATTTCTTCAACACTGCGCGCAACGTGCGCATCGCCCGATCCACCGTCGAGTGGCTCCAGCCCTCGGCAAGACCATCCTTGCGCAGTTCCTCGATCACATCCGGATCGGCTACCGATGAGACGGGAAACTCGTCGATCTTCGGTGAGAGCCACGCGAGAATCTCCCGATCGCGCTTGCGCGACTTTCTGGAATCGGTCAGCCATCGCTGCTGAGCCTCTTTCCACGGAACGGCACCACGATCTCCGAGCTTGTCCCGCCGCCAGAGCCGTTGCTGAAGGATCTCTTCGAATTCTTCAGCGGCTTTTCGGTCCGTTGTGCCCGTTGACTGGCGAGTCTTGCGGCCAATGCGGACCCACCAGAAGGGGCTCCCGGGGCGTCGGTAGAGTGGCATCGCTCATCGATCCATTGTTGTAGTAAGTGAGCGGGGAAGACCCAGGCGCGGCCTATCTTGGTAGCAGGCACCTCACCGGCCTTCGCCATTTTGCGCAGCGTATCAGGATGGCACTTTGCCTCGGCCGCTGCCTGGTGTACATCCAGGTTCACGGGGTATCTCCGCCAACGGCTTCGGATCCAACCCGCGCGCCATCACCTTGGCTCGCATTTCCGGGGAGTACCGCCAATACTGACGTCTCGCCCAGCGGAACTTCCTCCAGGTGAGATACGCTTCCCATAGGGGGCGCAAAGACTTCACGATTCCCTCCTAACATCTAAGCGCACTCCTTGAAAGCGGCCGGGAGATATCGCTCGATGCCTTTTTTCTGACACCACTCATACACCTTAGCGGGGTCAGCGTCACGCATGCTCGCAACGCCGATGTCATCCTTGATCTCGGCCCATATCCATTTTACGCGCATAGTCTGCGCGCATTGCTCCATCCAGGCACGTCCGCCGATCGCTTCTTCACCATGTTGATGTTGCAGTGCATGATGCTTCTGGCACATCGGTAGGGCGGAATAGGGTGGCTTGATACCCTTCCCCGCGCCGGCCGCAAGTCGCCACACGTGCGCGGCTTGCGATGGCGGTGTTTTCGGATCGCATGGCTCGCCGGAGCGCGCCATACATTTCTGAGTGCGAACGAATGCCAGGAACTGATCGTCGCTACCCGCCGCTTTCCAAACTTCTGGAATACCGAAGAAGACCGAGAGCCGCAGCATGCGAGCGTAGTTACCGTAATTCTTCTCAGGCTCGCTTGTGGACTCTTCCTCATCCTTGGGCTTCTCCGGCTCCAGGTTGATCGGAGCAACGCCGACTTCCATATGGACCTTGAAAATATGATGGAAGTGCTCGCTCTCAACTTCAGACAGATCCACCGTCACGCGCAGCGTACCGTCCGCAAGGGTGCGGTAACCCATCAGTTGACCACGAATTGCTGTGATGTCCGTCATACGCATCCCGCACAAATGAACTTCGGTTTCAACTTACAGCCTGCTGTCACTGACCGGTATTTCCTACAACGTAGACAGAATCGCTTATGCAGAATGATTGCCGTAGGCGAATGGCTCACGCCGCAGCCCCCGTTAGGGTCGCCTTCTTCTTGTCGTAGACCGATTTAAAGCTTGCCATGGCGGCTTCATCACCTATCCGCTTAGCGTGCGTGTAGGCTTTACCAAAAGACTGCGTGAGCGTCTCAGAGCTACCTGAAGTTTCAATACTGTTGGTGTACTCCAGAAGCTCGGCATCGCTCAGACGCGGCGATAATCCAGAATCGAGCCACATCAATAGGCGCTTACCGGTCTCGGGGGTAATTACGTGGGGCTCGCTAAACAGGCGCGTACGGTCCTTGCTACCAATCGCGTAATGCTTATCGTGCTCCAGATCCAGAACCACCGTGAATTCGTACTCGGCGCCCTCACGCTGAATCGCCTTCATCCCAAGCTTCTTGACCTTCTTGTCCTCGCCCTGCACCGTCTCGGTCTTACTGCGCATGGTTGCAATGATGTGCATCGGTGCCTGAAGGATCGCATCCAGAAATGCGCGATGCCGCGGCGTGGTCTCATTCCAGGCGGCCCAGGTATTACCTCGGAACTTTGTGTGGGCGATAGTCTCGTTGATCTCAAGACACCCACCCGCGCCATCCCACTCGTGCGTTATGCTATCTAACACACAAACGTTATAGCCAGCGCTTGCTGCAACCTGTAGAGCCTCGATGAATCGCTCGGGGGTGAACGGCGGGGCAATCTCTAACGTGTCGAACTCAACCAGATCGGAGTAAAGTGACGCGGAGCCGCGCTCCGTATCGATCACTGCGATTTTGCCGCCTAGTCCCGATGCGATCATCAAAGCACCGTAGGTTTTACCTGATCCGCTAGGGCCTGAGAGCGCAAGTCGTAACTTCGCGCGCTTCTTCATTGCCTTTTGGAATTGCATTGCTAGATCACTCCAAAGATTCGCTTCTCGTTCTCGTCAAACTCTTCAAGAAACTTCGAGCGCTCGTTATGGAGCTGCTCGCTCACCTTGACCGCCCAAGCCTGTGCTTCCTTCTGGCGCTCGTGCGCTTCCTGCTGTCGGTGCTCGACAATCTGCGCGTAGGTCTTGCGGTCAGAATCCGTTCTCGTTTCGCAGCCGTTTAGCCTTGGCATAGTCGGTGTATCGGACACCGGCATTCCAGCACTCGACACACCAACAGCCTCGTGGGTGTGGTCTGTCGGGCATGAGCGGTCCCCACTCGAGCGGTCCAGGTAAGTCATGTTGCGCTCCCTTGCCGGTTGGGACCCAGACGCCCCAACCGGCGCTCCAACGAAATCGGCCATCTGACGTAAGTTGTCCATCTACTGCAGCACTCTCACGAGCTCTTCCAGCTCCCGTCTCATCCGTCGAGTCATCATGGCGCCGATCGACAGGCCTAGTAGAGCTCCCGCCACGAAGGCGAATAGGATTTGCCATGTCATAGCCGCCCCAAAAGTTTAAGTGCCGTGTGATAGGCGCACGGTCCAGTGTTGTACCGGTCGGGTACGGTGCCAACGGTGCAGTGAATGCAGCCCGAGTCCTGTTCGGGGTAGCGTCCATCAGTGTTGTTACGCAGGTTCTCGTGCGCCAACACCATACGGTTGAGAGCGGTCTCTAGCTCGTGGATACGCAGTACGCCCAGACGCATGGCCTCGCCTGACTCGCTCAGCGTACGGCTCACGGCGCGCACAGTGTCTTCCATCAGAAGGTTCATGCTCATAACGTGTCCCCGTGTGGTAGCCGCGCAGTCGTCCGGTTCTCGCGCTCGATGTCCCACTGCACGCGGAGCCAGAAGTCGAAATCGGTATCGTCGTCCGGGCACAGCCCGAGAATGTTTCCCTGGTCGTGCCAGTACCGTGCGAGCAGATCAGCGTTGGCGTCGATCCACTGCCGCTGGCTCGCGATACAGGAGTTATCGAAGGCCGGGCGCTGGATCGGTGCGACCGTGATGAGTGGAAGTACGGCTCTCACGACGCCTTCTCCGTGAGCCACTCGTAGAAGTGCAGGGAGAGGATTCCCAGCGACGCCCCTGCCATCAGGCAGAAGCCAGCGACGTACAGAAGGTCGGTTGCGGTGAAGAACATCTGGCTCTCCATCGGCACTAAGGCCGTATGCGATGGAGAGAGTATGCGGACAAGATGTCCGACCAGTCAAGGACTATTTATCCGTACCGATTTCGAAAGTGAAAAAAGCTGCGATCGGTGCAGCTTTGGAATATCGAATACGGGATTGCTAGACGCGGGTCTCGCGCGCCAAGGCCTTGCCTAGGTCAAAAGGGGACCCGGTCAGAAGCATCACGGGATCGGCTCCTGTAATGCGGCAGAACGG
>Ga0070679_100003651_pt1 | contig 14086 bp, 9 predicted proteins | sample KBSC63BmetaG_FD_65652 | JGI IMG/M metagenome (GOLD analysis project Ga0070679, IMG submission 65652) | Corn rhizosphere microbial communities from Kellogg Biological Station, Michigan, USA - KBS C6-3B metaG | ecosystem: Host-associated > Plants > Roots > Rhizosphere | place: USA: Michigan... | reverse complement strand
TTCCAGCTTCGATCCGCGCGAAGTTCAGCACGTCGTTGATGAGGCCGAGCAGGTGCTGCTGATTGCGCTGGATGCGTCCGATGGCATCGCGCTGCGCCGGAGCGAGGGGTCCGTGCACGCCGACATCCAACAGCTCCGCATAGCCCGCGATGGCGTTGAGCGGCGTGCGGAGCTCGTGGGACATCACGGCGAGAAATTCGGTCTTCGCCCGGTTCGCCTCGTCGGCGCGCTCCCGTGCGAGCTCCGCGTCTCGCCGCGCCTGACGTTCCGCTTCGTGCGAGCGCGCGCGCTCGAGGGCCTGCGAGCAGAGTCGTGCGACAGCGCTCATCAAGGAACGCTCATCTTCGCTGAACCGGTGCTCTTCCGCATACGTCCACAGAAGCGCACCAGCCGTGGCGCCCGCGAGTTGAATCGGAACGGCTGCCCACGCCTTGCTCCGTCCGGACTTCGGCGCCCGCCCGCCGAGATATCGACGGCCCCATGCGTCGGGCGATTCGACGATCACCATCTCGCCCGTGCGCGTCGCCTCGGCGATCGGGATGCTGGCGAGTCGCGACCAGCGGCGTCCCACTCCCATGCACGCGTCCGTCGGATAGCCGACGGACGTCATCAACTCGAGCTCCCGCTCATCCGGCGTGACGAGAGCGAGCACGCCCGCCCACGCGCCAACCGCCGTGACGCCGTGCCGCATCACCACCTCGCCGACCGCCACCGGCGTCTGCGCTCCCGAGAGCGCCGCCGCGAGAGTCTGCAATCGCTCGGCGGCGGCCCGCGCTCGTTGCTCGGCCGCGAAGAGCCTCGCCCGCTCGAGCGCGAGCACACATTGCTGCGCGAGCGCGATGCCGAACGCACGATCCGCGTCGCTGAAGCTGCGCGCGTCGGCAAAACCGAACGCCACTCCGCCAATCGGGCGATCCTCGGCAAGAAGCGGAAGCGCAATCCAGGATTCCGTGAGCGCGCGTTGATTCGCATCACGCAGCTCCGGATACCGCGCCTGTATCGCAGCCTTGTTCTCGAAGAAGAGCGGCTCGCGTTGCCGAACGGCGTCGGAGAGCGGATACGGCGCGTTCAGGCGAAACCGCTCGAATTGCCGCGCGGTCCCCTCCGGCAACCCGTCCGCACGAACGATCTGGAGCCACTCGCCGTCGTCGCTCAACAAGCACAGGATGCCGTCGCGTGCCTGGTACGCGGCCAGCCCTTCGCGAACGACGGTATCCGCCACGTCTTCGGGCGAGAGAGCGCGCGCGAGTCCCGCCGTCACCGCCTGCAGGCGCACCGTCCGGTCCACGGCGGCGCGCGTTTCGGCGAAGAGCCGCGCGTTGTCGATCGCGACGGCGATGCGTCGCGCGAGCGCTTCGGCCAATCGAAGATCCTGGTCGTCGTACTGGCGTACGGACTGGGTTGCAACCAGGGACAGCGCGCCGAAGTGCCGATCACGCGCGACGAGCGGGACGGTGATCTGCGCTTCCGGCGGCCGACCTCCGTTGGAGTCGTCACGCTTCCCGGGATCACCGTGCTTCGTGATCACGGGACGCAACACGCCGTGCTCGTCGTAGAGCTCCAGCGAAAACCAGTCGGCCACTGCCGGCACCACGAGATCCGCCACCGCGCCGAGCGGCTGATCGAGCTCCAGCGAAGAGCCGAGCGCGGCTCCGGCATCGGCAAGCAGTTGCTGGCCCTGCTCGGCGCGCCGGCGTCCGGTGACATCGCGTACATAGACCGCGATTCCGGCAGTCGTCGGGTAGAATCGCGTCTCCACCCAGCGCATCGAATGCGGCCCCGCGTGCTCGATCGTCACCGGCACTCGCTCGCGCGCGCACCGCTGCATCGCGAGGTGGACCGGTGTACCGGCAAGATTGGGGAACACCTCGGTGAACCTTCGCCCGAGCGCAGCGTCAGGATCGAGACCGACGCGAGCGCACAGGTCGCGCGCGGCTCGATTGAGTCGCACGAGGCGCCCGTCCGGATCATATGCGTAGAACTCGTCGCTGACGCGGTCGAGGACGTCGTCTACGTCGAGCCCCGACGTCGCATCGATGGACGACGGGAGCGCGTCCGCCGAGGCGGCGCCGTTCATCTGGGGGCTACTCATTCGGCCGAACCGGTGAGCATGTGTCTCCACGCCTTCGTCATCAGAGCGCCGGTATCATGCGCCAATCTATTCGCGCGACACGGCATGTCACGAGAGGCATGCGAACGCCGCCGCGATCGACAAGCCGGGATCGATCCTCCGTTGACGCGTCGCACCGGCGACGGATTGAATTTTGCCAATGCCTAGCGGTTTGGGGCTCTCATCCGTAGGCTACACAAGATGCCCCGCCGTACGCCCACCCTACGATCCACGTGGTTCACCCTCATCGCGGTCTTCGCGATGGCGGTGCAGCTCGTGGTTGCCCTCGCCCCACTGGCCGAGGGTCGGGACGGCCGCTCGATGTCCGCGCACGTGGAGTCGAGTGGAACGCGCGGGCATTACACGCACGACGACGCCACCTGCGCATCCTGCCAGGCGCGCTCGATTCACGGAACCACGGCGCGCGTCGCCGATCCGCTGCCGAGCGTCCAGCGTGAGCACACCGTCATCGCCAATCGGGCGGAGACGCATGCGTCGTCGTCTCACTACACTCCAGCCAATCCTCGAGCGCCTCCCTTCGTGATCTGACCGCACGCAGCGTCTTGCTGCGCGCGTGAATCGATCACGACAAGGGAGAACATGCGCTTCTATACAGGGCTCTGCGCGCTGGCCTGGGCCAGCGGCGCGGTCGCGCAGGTGCCTGGCCGCACGCCAGCACCGGCAACACCACGACAGACGACCACATCTCAGGCGACGGACTCGCTTCGCCTCTCGCGACAGCAGGCCATCGCCGAAGCACTCACCCGCAACGCGCAGCTCGAGATCGCGCGCGAACAGACGGCACAGGCACGCGCTCGACGCGTGACGGCCGTCGCGGTGCCGGATCCCGTGCTCTCAGCCGCGTTCGATCAGGCGACGGGGCCATTCTCGTTCGGCGGCGCGGGGTCACGGCCGGTTGGCCTCTCGCTCGATGTTCCCTTCCCCGACAAGTTCCGGCTCAACGGCCGCATCGGGACCGCGGACATCCGGTCATTCGAGGCGAACTATCGGCTGCAGCAGCAGACCGTCGCGCTGCAGGCGTCGGCAACGTACGACTCGCTGCTCGTCGCCCGCATGCATCGCGGGAACCTGACGGAGACGCGACAGCTCGCCTCGGACTTCCTGACCCGAACGCAGACGCGCTACGAGGCCGGCACGGCCGCGAAGCTCGACGTCATCCAGGCGCAGGTGGCGCTCGCACAGGCCGACAACGATCTGATCGCCAACGAGCGCGACATCGCGACGGCCCAGGCGTCACTCAATCGCACGCTCGGCCGCGTGATCGGCGCACCCATCGTTCCAACCGATACGCTCGGGATCCCGGCTCCGCTTCCCGACTCGAGCACGATCGAGCAGACGGCGCTTCAGAATCGGCCCGAGCTCGCGTCGCTCCAGGCGCAGCAGCAGGGCGCGCATGCGTCGACGTCGCTGGCAAAGGAGTTCTGGTTTCCGGATCTCAACTTCGCCGTCACGCGCGACTACGTGCAGCCGGGATCGCCGCAATTCACGACCGGTCTCTCGCTGCCGCTCCCCGCGCTCTACTGGCAGCACTCCCGGGGTGACATCGCGCAGGCACAGCACTTCGAGCGCGAGCTCGAGGCAACGTACCGGGATACGCGCGCACAGGTGACGCAGGACGTCCGCTCCGCGTACGCGAACGCGGCCACCGCCATCAAGCAGGCCGTCTTCATTCGTGACGAGCTCGTGCCGGCCGCCCGCGAAGCCTATCGCGTCGCGTCCACGAGCTACTCGCTCGGCGGCTCGTCCGCGCTGGAAGTTCTCACGGCGCGCAGCGCCCTGCTGCAAGCGCTGTCCCAACTCGCCGACGCGCTCGCCGCCGCCAACACCGCCCGCGCCGATCTCGATCGCGCCCTCGGCATGACAACCACCGGCCCAACCGGAGCTGGAATCCGATGACTTCACAGTTTTCTCATCGCAGCGGCGTTCGTCGTGATGCCGCGGCGTTTCTCTTCGTCGGGCTGGTGTCGATGCTCGCGGCTTGCAGCTCCGAAGGCACCGCCCGCCCGGCCGACACCACTAACGCGAACGCGCCGCGCAATCTCACGCTGACACCGGAACAGCGGCAGCGCATCCATCTCGTCACCGTCCAGATGACGCCGTTCCGCCCCGTCGTCGACGCAACAGGGAACGTTGCGTTCAACGGCGATCGGTCGACGCAGGTGCTGTCACCGGTGTCCGGACCAGCCACACGCGTCGTCGTGAGCCCGGGCACCGTCGTGACGCGCGGCCAGCCGCTCGCATATGTCTCCTCGCCGGACTTCGCGTCGGCGGTCGCTGATTATCGCAAAGCGCAGACGGCATATCGCAACGCCAAACGCATCGCCGACCGCGACTCCGCGCTCTTCAAGAACGACGCGCTCGCTCGCGGTGAGCTCGAGCAGGCGCAGGCCGATCTCGCCTCGGCCGAGGCGGACGTCGAAGCCGCCGTGCAGAGCATGCGCGCGCTCGGCGTCGAGGAATCTCAGATTCAAGCAGTTCAACAAGGGAAGGCCGCGCCGATCGAGGCGATCATTCGCTCGCCCATCGACGGCACGGTCGTCGAGAAGCTGATCGCCGACGGCCAGTTGCTCCAGGCGGGGAGTACGCCGTGCTTCACCGTGGCGGATCTCAGCACGATGTGGATCATGGCAAACGTCTACGCGAACGATCTCGGCAGCGTGTCCGTCGGCGAGCCTGTCGACGTGATCACCGACGTCTCCCCGGCGCCGATTCCCGGCAAGGTCGACTACATCGCGTCGCTCGCCGATCCGAACACGAAGGCCGTCCAGGTGCGCATCGTCGCGCCCAACAACAACCACCTGTTGCGCAAGGACATGTTCGTGCGCGTCGAGATCAAGTCGGCCGTAGAGAAGCAGGGCCTGTTGATCCCGACGTCGGCGCTGCTGCGCGATGATCAGAATCTCCCGTTCGTCTTCGTCACCGCCGGCAACGGATTCGCGAGGCGCCGCATCGATCTCGGCGGACGCATCGGAAACAACTACGAAGTGACGTCGGGCCTCGCCGCCGGCGATCAGGTCGTCGCCGAGGGCGCACTGTTCATGCAGTTCGCGGAGAGCCAGTGAGCGCGCCGACCTACACGCCGCGCCCGCCTCGCGAACCAGTTCCAACCGCTGCTCCATCGCACCAGTCGGGCCCGATCATGCGGCTCGTCGACGCCTCGCTTCGACAGCCGCTGCTCGTCGCCCTGCTCGCGCTCGCGATCATCGGAGGTGGGTTCTACTCGCTCAAGCGTCTCCCCGTCGACGCCTATCCCGACGTCTCGCCGCCGCGGGTCGGCATCACGACGCAGTGGCCGGGACACGCCGCGGAGGAAGTCGAGCGGCTCATCACCGTGCCGCTCGAGACGGAGTTGAATGGTCTTCCCAATCTTGTAGTCACGCGCTCGGTGTCGCTCTATGGCCTCTCGAGCATCGACGTCACGTTCACGGAAGGCACGGACATCTACTTCGCGCGCCAGCAGGCGCTCGAGCGCATCGGCGGAGCGAGTCTGCCGGACGGCGTCGATCCCGAGATGGAAGCGCCGTTCTCTCCGTCGGGTCTGGTGTATCGATACGTCGTGCAGAGCACGGATCGCTCGCCGATGGATCTGCACGTCTTTCAGGACTGGGTGCTCGACAAGGCATTCCGTGCCGTGCCCGGCGTCGCCGACGTCGCATCACTCGGCGGTCCGACGATGCAGTATCAGGTGCTCGTCGACCCGAACAAGCTCGCCGGCGCGGGCCTGTCGATCGACGACGTCAGCAACGCGCTCAGCTCCAACAACAGCAACGGCGGCGGCGGCTTCATCTCCGAGGGCGGACAGTTCTTCTACATCCGCGGGCTGGGACGCGTCGCGACGCTCGAGGACATCGGCAACATCGTGATCGCCGTAAAGAACTCGGTGCCGGTGTTGATCAAGGACATCGGCAGCGTACAGATCGGCTACGCCCCACGGCTCGGACAGTTCGGCTTCAACAAGCAGAACGATGCCGTCGAAGGCATCATCCTCATGCGCACCGGCGAGCAGGCGCAGGTGGTGCTCAAGCGCGTCGAGGCGAAGGTGCGCGAGCTGAACGACCATGTGCTGCCCAAGGACGTAAAGGTCGTTCCCTACTACGACCGCAGCGATCTGATCGCGCTCACGACGCACACGGTGGAAGACAACCTGCTGCGCGGCATCGCGCTCGTCGTCGTGGTGCTGATCTTCTTCCTCTTCGACATCCGATCGGGACTGATCGTTGCGGCGACGGTGCCGCTGTCGCTGTTGATCGCGTTCATGTGTCTCGATCTGCGCAACATCCCCGCGAACCTGCTGTCCATCGGCGCGATCGACTTCGGCATTCTCGTCGACGGCGCGGTGGTGATGGTCGAGAACATCTATCGACAGCTCGCGCGGCGGCACGGCGAGGACTATCGCGTGATCGACGTGATCAAGGAAGCGGCGTCGGAAGTGAATCGTCCGATCGTCTACGCGATCGCGGTGATCGTCGCCGGCTTCCTGCCGATCTACGCGCTCACCGGGCCGTCCGGAAAGCTGTTCCATCCGATGGCCGACACGACCATCTACGCCTTGCTCGGCTCCCTGGCGCTGACGCTCACCGTCATTCCGGTGCTCTGCATGTGGGCGATGCGGCGCGGCGTGAAGGAGCGCACCAACAAGCCGTTCGAGTGGATCCGCGATCGCTATGCGTCGGGCCTCGACTGGTGCCTCGAGCACCGCATGACGACGATCCTGGCCTCGGTGGTGTTGTTCGTTCTGTCGCTCGGCATCGCGGCCACGCGCGGCGGCGAGTTCATGCCGCACCTGGACGAGGGCGCGATCTGGGTGCGCGCGACGATGCCCTACACGATCTCGTTCGAGGAATCGAGCCGGATCGTGCCGCAGATCCGCGAGATCCTGTCGAGCTTCCCCGAGGTGACGACGGTAGCGTCGGAGCACGGGCGCGACGATGCCGGCACGGACCCGACAGGGTTCTTCAACGCCGAGTTCTACGTCGGGCTCAAGCCGTACGGCGAGTGGCATGGGCCGTATCACTCGAAGCAGGATCTCATCGACGCGATCAACAAGAAGCTGGCCGCGTTTCCTGGAATCATATTCAACTTCACTCAACCCGCCGAAGACGCCGTCGACGAGGCGCTCACGGGCCTCAAGTCGTCGCTCGACGTCAAGGTGTTCGGCACCGACCTGAATCTGCTCGAGGAGAAGGGCCACGCGATCAAGGCGACGATCGAGAAAATCCCCGGCATCGTGAACGTGACGCTCGTGCAGGAGCTCGGCCAGCCGAGCGTGACGATCACGGCCGATCGCGCGAAGATGGCGCGGTATGGGTTGACCTCCGACGCGCTCAACGGCGTGATCGAAGCAGCCGTCGGCGGCGCCGCGGCGACCCAAGTCGTGCAGGGCGAGCGGACGTTCGATCTCGTCGTGCGCCTGCAGCCACAGTTCCGCGAGACGCCCGAGGAGATCTCGAACATCCTGCTCGCGACGCCGGACGGCACGCAGGTGCCGCTGCGAGAAGTCGCGACGGTCCAGGAAGCGAATGGCGCGGCATTCATCTATCGCCAGGACAACTCGCGCTACATCGGCGTGCAGTATTCGGTCGAAGGCCGTGACCTCGCGAGCGCCGTTGCCGAGGCACGCGCGGCGGTCGACAAGCAGATCAAGTTGCCGATCGGCTACTCCGTGCGCTGGGGTGGCGAGTTCGAGGAGTACACGGCCTCGCGCGCACAGATGAACGTGGTGCTGCCGATCACGATCGTGCTGATCTTCGCGATCCTGTTCGTGCTGTACCACAATTTCAAGTTCCCCCTCATCACCGTCGCGGGCGTGGTGCTCTCGGCGCCGCTCGGCGGACTGGTCGCGATGTGGATCACCAACACGCCGTTCTCGGTGTCGTCGATGATCGGCTTCCTGGCGCTGTTCGGGGTGTCGGTGCAGACGGCCGTCGTGTACATCTCCTACGCCAACGAGCTGCGCATCGGCGGCTTCGGGATCAGTGAGGCGACGCGGACCGCGGCATTGCTGCGGCTGCGGCCGATCATGATGACGGCGCTCGTGGCGGCACTGGGATTGTTGCCGGCGGCGTTGTCGACCGGTGTGGGCTCAGACACGCAGAAGCCGTTCGCGCTGGTGATCGTGGGCGGCCTCTTCTCGAGATTGCTCATTAGCGTATTCTTGATGCCCGTTCTCTACGCGGTGTCGGCGAAGGAGGGAGACCATCTGGAGGTGTAGTTTCGACAGGAACGTCGCGGAGCAAGAGCGACTGCCGGAGACACGCGGAAGACAAAGAGACTGCACGCGACAAGGCCTGCTCCGCGCAGGCCAAGACTCCGCGCGGAACGAGCCGGCATTTCTTCGATGACGGCCGCTCGGGATGCATCATCGTGGCATCCCGAGCGGCCGCTCCATGTCAAACCCTTCCGCGGCTGTTGCGCATCTGTCTCGCCACAGGGGCAAGCCCTCGCGGTCGACACCAGTCCGTTCAACCCGTGCAGTTTCCGTTACTTCCCGCGGCCCTCCGGCATGTTTATTTCCCGTCGCCTACCCCAACTTCCCGGCAGTCAGCGTTCGCATATCCAGATCGAAACGCTGTCACCTCGCCTGACGCCACATCGAAGCGATGCCGCCACACGCACGCGGTGTCGTTCGCCAGGAGATGAATCGAGATCGACGCCTCTCGCGACGTCGTCCGCACATAGTGAATGTCGCCCGCCGGCGGAATGAGCGGGTAGAACTCGCCGGGCTCGAGCGGCTGACGTTTGGCGACCTCCAGTTGCGCCCGAGACGGATCGCGCGCGTCGTCGAGCCGGCGATACACCGTCTCGTCCTGTGCGCCGCGATAGAGTCCGACGAGTCCCCAGGCGAGATGATCGTGCACCGGCGTTTCAGCACCAGGCGGCACGACGAGCGCGAACAAGCAAAGCGATCCATCGTCGGCGCGATAGAGTGCGTACTGTCCGATGCCGCCTCCCATCCGACTCGTATCGTCGGCGCGCGTGAATTCTGGCGGAAGCCAGTCGTCGGTTGCCAGGAGACGCCCGAACGCGGGCTTCAACCGCTCGATGCGCGCGGCTGGTTCAGAAGCTGACGCGGCCTCGCGCTCCGCGTCGGCGATCAGGGCACGAATGGCGGGATGATCGACGAGAAAGCCGAACGCGCCGCCATGATCATGAGGATGCTCGGAGCTGCACATGAGCCCACTCTCCGCGAAGGTGTCCCGCGAGAATTCTACTCGTGCGCCGCCGCTATCGCCCTCCGCCCGCGCCCGTCGCCTATCACGCCCCGCCGGTATGCTTCTTGTACCCGGCTCCCAGACACCATGAGCGAAGTCGTCGTCATCACCGGAGCATCGGCCGGACTCGGCCGCGCGATCGCGCAGCGATTCGCGCGCGATGGCTGCGCGATCGGCCTGATCGCGCGTGGCGAAGAACGACTCGAGAGCGCACGCGCCGAGGTCGAAGCGCTCGGCGGGACGGCGCTCGCGCTTCCGCTCGATGTGGCCGATCCCGACGCCGTCGAGGCCGCGGCCGAACGCGTGGAGCGCGAGCTCGGGCCGATCGACGTGTGGATCAACAACGCGATGGTGTCGATCTATTCGCCGATCAAGGAGACGTCCGCCGCCGAGTTTCGGCGAGTGACCGAGGTGACGTATCTCGGCTATGTGAACGGCACGCTGTCGGCGCTCAAGCGCATGCTGCCGCGCGACCGCGGCATCATCATCCAGGTCGGTTCGGCGCTCGCGCATCGCAGCATTCCGCTCCAGGCCGCGTACTGCGCGTCGAAGCACGCGATCATGGGCTTTCACGAATCCTTATTGAGTGAGCTCATACACGACGGCAGCCGCGTACGTGCGACGATGGTCCAGATGCCGGCGATGAACACGCCGCAGTTCGACTGGGCGAAGAATCGGATGCCGCATCGCACGCAGCCGGTGCCACCCATCTTCCAGCCGGAAGTCGGCGCGGACGCGGTGCATCACGCGGTACGGCACGACGTCGGTCGCGAGTTCCTCGTCGCGTGGCCGACGGTGAAAGCCGTGCTCGGCGAGAAGGTCGTGCCGGGATACATCGATCGGAAGCTCGGAAAAACGGGCTATCAGGGCGAGCAGACGCCGGAGCCCGCGGATCCGAACCAGAAAGACAATCTGTGGGGACCGGCACCCGGCGACTTCGCCGCGCACGGGCGCTTCGACGATCGCTCCCGCGACGCGAGCGTCGAGCTCTGGATGGCCAAGCGGAAGCCGTGGCTGATGCTCGCCGGCGCGGTTGCGCTCGGTGCCGCGCTCGGCCGCCGCGAAAGCTGATCGCTCTGCGCAAGGTTCGTTAGCTTTCTCGGCGTGAACCCACCCCGAGCCGCAGTCCGATTCCTCGACGACGATCTGCGCTCGCGCGCGATCGGCGTGTTCATCATGCTCGGCATCGCGAACGTTGCTGCGTGGGTATGGGCGTTGATCGCGTTCAGACACTACCCGTTGTTGCTCGGAACGTCGCTCCTCGCATACGGACTCGGACTGCGTCACGCGATCGATGCCGATCACATCGCCGCGATCGACAACGTCACGCGCAAGCTGATGGCGCAGGGCAAGCGTCCGCTCGGCACCGGATTCTTCTTCTCGCTCGGACACTCGACGGTCGTGATCCTCGCGTCGATTGCGATCGCGGCGACCGCGACGGCACTGGACACCACCCGCTGGCACGACGTGGGCGGAATCATCGGGACGTCGGTCTCCGCGTTCTTCCTGCTGGCGATCGCGGTGATGAATCTCTTCGTGCTCGCGTCCGTGTATCGCGCATTTCATCGCGTGAAGAACGGCGGTGCGTTCGTCGAGGACGATCTCGACGTGCTGCTGAGCGGCGGCGGCCTGCTCGCGCGAATCTTCCGTCCGCTGTTCGGCATGATTCGCGAGAGCTGGCACATGTATCCGCTCGGTCTCCTGTTCGGGTTGGGCTTCGACACGGCGACGGAGATCGGATTGCTCGGCATCTCGGCGGCGGAAGCCGCGCGGGGCCTGTCGATCTGGTCGATCCTGGTGTTCCCGGCCCTGTTCACCGCCGGCATGTCGCTCGTCGACACCGCGGACAGCGCACTGATGCTCGGCGCGTACGGCTGGGCGCTCGCGAAGCCGATGAGAAAACTCTATTACAACCTCACGATCACGTTCGTGTCGGTGGTCGTGGCGCTGCTCGTCGGTGGATTGGAGGCGCTCGGCCTCGTTGCATCGCGGTTCGGTCTTCGCGGAGCGTTCTGGGGCGGCGTAACCGCGATGAACGAGCATTTTGGCGCGATCGGATATCTCATCGTCGGGGTGTTCGTGGTGAGCTGGGGCGTGTCGGCGCTCGTGTATCGTGTGAAGCGGTACGATCTGCTGGAGGCGAAATAGTCGCCGTGTAGTCATCCTCCCGAGCGCAGCGACAATAGATCCTCCGCTCGGTTCGCTCGTCGAAGATGACCGCGCTCTTGCGCGGAACCCCCACGCGCCTGAACGTATTCGTCGTCCCATCCACCCATGGGGGCGACGCGTGCGCGGACGCCTTGGCTCGTGTGCGATTTCGCTGGCGGCGTTGAGCATGCCGCTCGTCGCCGCATCGGCACGTGCGCAGCACATCCGGGCCGGCGTGATCGACGGCATGGTCACCGACTCGTCGCTCGTCCCGCTCGACGGCGCGGATATCACGGTCCTCAGCACGACCCTTCGCATCGAGACCGGCCCGTCGGGGCACTTCCGCATCCTGGAGATGCCGGCTGGCCAGTACCTCCTCATCGTGCGACACATCGGCTTTCATCCCGTGTCGGGCATCATCGAGGTGGCGGCGGGCGATACGCTGCGTCTGTCGTACGCGCTCGAGCGCTCGATGGCCATGCTCGACACGACTCGCGTCACCGGACGCCGCATGATCGAGCATCGCATGCCCATGCTCATCGCCGAATTCGAGGGGCGGCGGCGTCAGGGCATCGGGCAGTTCATCACCGAGGCGGAGATCGCGCGCCAGGGCTCCGTCTTCGCGACCGAAGTGCTTCGAACGCTTCGGGGCATGCGCATCATCCGCGGCGACCGGGGCGGATGGATCGCGCTCAGCACGCACGTCGTCGGCAATCTGATCGACGGCGGATCCGGGCCGTGCTACACGGAGGTCTTCGTCGACGGTGTCCGCATGCCGGTGCCCGCGAATCTCGACCTGCTGCCCTCGCCCAAAGACATGGTCGGCGTGGAGCTCTACGACGCCATGGGCACGGTGCCGCCGGAGTATTCGCGCTACGGCGTGGGCTGCGGGGTGTTGCTCATCTGGACACGCCGCGGCTGACCGTGCGCCCGAGCGCTCGGATCATCCATCGCCATGCCGCCGCTGCTCATGGCGGCGATCGGTGCCGTTTCGGCCGCGCGCGCCGTGAATGATCGCCACCGAGAAGACGAGCGCAACCAGGAAATAGACCGGTCTGAGGAGCACTCGCATCGCCGGCGCCATGTACCCGACGAGCACGAGGCCGGCCTCGATCACGATGAGGCCGACCGCGAGCTTCAGGATACGCAGTTGTCGTGGACGGTCCGTGGTGTCTGGGGCAGACATGCGAGAGTGCTGATGGAAGCGCGAACCGGCTTCGGCAAGATAGCGATTTCACCGGCTGCGCGCCCGCTCGGTCGGGCCTCCCCCGCGGGCCGCGGCTCGCACAAATAGGGGCGACAGACTGACTTACGGGCTCGGGAGACGCTATTCTTCTAGGTCCATGACCAAACGTCAGGACGCACTCGATTACCACGCGAACGGGCGGCCGGGAAAGATTGCCGTCGTTCCCACCAAGCCGCTGACGAATCAGCGCGATCTATCGCTCGCCTACTCGCCCGGCGTTGCCGAGCCCTGCCTCGAGATCAAGAATGATCACGATCTCGCGTATACGTACACCGCGAAGGGCAATCTCGTCGCCGTCGTGACGAACGGTACCGCCGTGCTCGGTCTCGGAAACATCGGGGCCATCGCCGGCAAGCCGGTCATGGAAGGCAAGGGAAATCTGTTCAAGCAGTTCGCGGATCTCGACGTATTCGACCTCGAGGTCGGTTCCGAGAATCCGGACGACGTCATCAAGTTCTGCCAGCTCCTCGAGCCGACGGTCGGCGGCATCAACCTCGAGGACATCCGCGCGCCCGACTGCTTCTACATCGAGGAGACGCTGCGGAAGACGCTCAAGATTCCCGTCTTCCACGACGACCAGCACGGCACCGCGATCATCTCCGGCGCCGCGCTCATGAACGCGCTCGAGATCGTCGAGAAGAACATCGGCGACGTCAAGGTCGTGTTCTCCGGTGCCGGCGCCGCCGCGATCTCCACCGCCGAGCACTACGTCCGGCTCGGCGTGGCCCGTGAGAATATTGTGATGTGCGATCGCGCGGGCGTGATCTACAAGGGCCGCACGAACGACATGGATCCGTACAAGGCGCGCTTCCAGGTCGAGACGGCCGCGCGCACGATCGCCGACGCGCTCGTCGACGCGGATGTCTTCGTCGGCCTCTCGGTCGCGGGCGCCGTGACCGGCGAGATGATCAGACCCATGGCCGAGCGGCCGATCATCTTCGCGCTGGCGAACCCGGTGCCGGAGATCTTGCCGGAGCAGGTGCGCGAAGTGCGCGACGACGCGATCATCGCCACCGGCCGCAGCGACTACGCCAATCAGGTCAACAACGTCCTCGGCTTCCCGTTCATCTTCAGGGGCGCGCTCGACGTGCGCGCGACGGAGATCAACGAGGAAATGAAGATGGCGGCCACGCGCGCGCTGGCGTTGCTCGCCAAGGAGAACGTGCCCGATTCGCTCGCGTCGCTGTACGGGCTCCGCGAAGTGCAGTTCGGCGCCGAGTATCTGATTCCGTTCCCGTTCGATCCGCGTGTGCTGTTGTGGGTGGCGCCGGCGGTCGCATGGGCCGCGGTCGCATCGGGCGCGGCGAACGAGTTCATCGATCTCGACGAATATCGCGATCGGCTCGAGTC
>Ga0070679_100003650_pt1 | contig 14087 bp, 15 predicted proteins | sample KBSC63BmetaG_FD_65652 | JGI IMG/M metagenome (GOLD analysis project Ga0070679, IMG submission 65652) | Corn rhizosphere microbial communities from Kellogg Biological Station, Michigan, USA - KBS C6-3B metaG | ecosystem: Host-associated > Plants > Roots > Rhizosphere | place: USA: Michigan... | reverse complement strand
ATCACCACGACCCGCGTCGCCGAGCAGGTCGCCGCCTACCACGGCGTCAAGGTCGCCTGGACCGGCACCGCGCCGCAGCTGCTGTCCGCGGCCGCGGCGGAAAGCGACGTGGTCTTCGCGGGCGACGGCCGCGGTGGCTACGTCGTCCCCGAGTTCTCAGCGGCCGTCGACGGGGTCGCGGCGTTCACCCGCCTCGTCGGCCTCGTGGCCCGGACGAAACTGACCATGAGCGAGATCGACGCCCGCATCCCACAGGCCAGCGTGCTGCGCCGATCGGTCGCCACGCCCTGGGCGGTGAAGGGCACCGCGATGCGCGCGGTGCTGGAGGCCGCCGACGACCGCGTCGTCGACACCACGGACGGGGTGCGGGTCGTCGAGCGCGATGGCCGCTGGGCCCTGGTCCTCCCGGACCCTTCCGAGGCCATCACCCACGTGTGGGCAGAGGCGCAGACGCCGGAGGCCGCCGGCGCGCTGCTGGACGAGTGGGTCGCGGTCATCGAAGCCGTTCAGGTCTGACGGGAGAATGAACGCGTGCGCGTGCGCCCGCGACTCCTCGACACCCCGATGAAGCGACGCGCCGACGAGTCGATGTCTCTCCTTGTCGACTTGTCGGCGCAGTCGCTCGACCCGGGGTACGCCGAAGCGGCGGCGCGGCGGGCACAGTCCCCGAACGCGCAGGCCCCGGGCGCCGAGCCGCGACGTGGCGCCCTCCTCGCCCTCGGCGTCCTGGCGGCGACGCTGGTGATCATCGTCGCCGCCGTGCAGGCCCATGTCCGAGCACCGGCCGCCGCTCGGACCCGGGCCGACCTCGTGACGACGGTGGACCGGGAGAACCGCGCGGTGGACGCACTCGCTCGCCAGGTCGACGACCTGCGCAACCAGGTCGGCCGGCTGCGGGACGCCCAGATCTCCGGATCGGCCTCGGGCGCGGCGCTGGCCGCGCAGCTGCGCGCCGAGGAGCTCGCCTCCGGCGCGGTGGCCGTGTCCGGCCCCGGCCTGCAGGTGACCCTCGACGACGCGCCCCCCGCCGGCGCCGGGGCCGGCACCAGCGGCAACCGGGTGCTGGACCGCGACCTGCAGGCGGTGGTCAACGCCCTGTGGGCGGCGGGCGCCGAGGCCGTGGCGATCAACGGCGAGCGGCTCACCGCCCAGTCGGCGATCCGCCAGGCCGGCGACGCGATCCTGGTGGACTTCCAGCCGCTGTCGCCGCCGTACCACCTCGCCGCGATCGGTGACCCGGTCGAGCTGGAGACGTCCTTCGGCGCGAGCGACACCGCCGCGAAGCTGCGCGACTACGTCCAGCTGTACGGCCTACGCTTCGGCTACTCCCGCGAGTCCGCGCTGCAGCTGCCCGCTTCGGCAGGGGAGTCCTTGCACTTCGCCCGGCCTCTGCCGAGCCATTCCGCCCGAGGAGGCACGGGGTGATCGTGCTGCTCGCGGTGGTTGCCGGCGTGGTCGCCGGGCTGGTGCTCCAGCCGACGGTGCCGCTCGACCTGCAGCCCTACCTGCCCATCGCCGTCGTCGCGGCGCTCGACGCGCTGTTCGGCGGCGTCCGGGCGTGGCTGGAGCAGATCTTCGACGACAAGGTGTTCGTCGTGTCCTTCGTCGGCAACGTGCTCGTGGCGTCGCTGATCGTGTATCTCGGCGACAAGCTTGGCGTGGGCGGCGAGTTGTCGACCAGCATCGTGGTGGTCCTCGGGATCCGGATCTTCTCCAACGCGGCGGCGATTCGTCGCCGGCTGTTCCGCGCATGACGGCCGATCCCGGCACCGAGGGCGGCGCGAGTGCCTGGCGCCGCATCAGCGCCGCCCTGCGCGCCCGGCCGGGTCGCGGGCAGGTCGTGGCCGGCCTGCTGTGCGGAGCTCTCGCCTTCGCGGTCGTCGCCCAGGCGCACACAACGGCGCGGGGCAGCGGCGTCAGCGCCGCCCGTACGCAGGATCTGCTGACGATCCTGTCCGACCTCCAAGGCCGCGCCGACCGGCTCCGTTCGCAGGTGAGCGACCTGCAGCTGACGCAGGCGCGGCTGTCCGGCGGGGGAGCGAACACCCAGGCGGCCCTTGCGGAGGCGCGCAGCCGCGCGCAGACGCTCGGCATCCTCACCGGCACGGTCGCCGCGCGCGGACCGGGGGTCGTGCTCACGATCAGCGACCCGCGGCACGCGGTGCATGCCGACGTCCTGGTGGACGCGATCGAGGAGCTGCGAGACGCCGGAGCGGAGGCTCTGCAGCTGTCCGGCGTCCGGGTGGTCGCCTCGACGGCACTCGTCGATGCCGATGGCGGCGTCAGCATCGACGGACACCAGGTGAACGCGCCCTACCGGTTGGTCGCGATCGGCGACGCCCGCACCCTGTCGAGTGCGCTCGGCATCCCGGGCGGTGTCGTCGACTCGGTGCAGGCGCTGTCCGGAGCGCAGGCGACCGTCGTGGCATCGCCGAGTGTGAGCGTGACCGCCTTGCGACCGCTTTCGACGCCTCGTTACGCTCGGCCGGCCGCCTCGCCCTCTCCACGGTGAGCGAACGGCCGGCCCGACCAGCGAGGAGGACGCGTGACGATTCCGGAGGACCTGCGCTACACCGCGGAGCACGAATGGGTGCGGCCCGTGGAGGAAGGGCGGGTCCGGATCGGCATCACGAACTACGCGCAGGACGCGCTGGGCGACGTGGTCTTCGTCAGCCTGCCGGAGGTGGGTGCCACCGTGAGCGCCGGGCAGGCGTTCGGTGAGGTGGAGTCGACGAAGAGCGTCTCGGAGATCTACGCCCCGATCGCGGGGGAGGTGGTCGCCCGCAACGACGCGCTCGAGTCGCGGCCGGAGGTCATCAACTCCGATCCGTACGGCGAGGGCTGGATCGTGGAGATCGCGCCGACCGACGCCGGCGAGGTCGACGGGCTGCTGACCGCGTCCGCCTACGCGCAGCTCACATCCGCTAGCTGACGTCTCGACGTCCAGTGGAGGGTGCGCCTGTCCTACAGGGTCGGTCTGTTTCGGTTGACCCGCTTCGCGGCCTTCATTAGCGTGCCAGCCACCTGAACCTCGAGTTGACGGTCGCCCGCCCGCGAGACTCGTCCACCACCCCGAACACGACCAGAGGGGGGCCACGCGTACATGGCGAGCGTGTTCTGCACGCAGTGCGGCCAGCAGAACCCTGAGGACGCCCGCTTCTGCGCCCGTTGCGGCGCGGCGCTGACCGTGCCGGGCGACTCCGCCCCTGCGGTCGGTGCCGAGCAGACGACGACCCTGTCGATGGCGGGCCTCGAGTCGACCGAGGAGCATCCGGCCGAGGAGGCCGATGTCGGGCTCGAGTCCCTCCCGGCCGGCACCGCGCTGCTGGTGGTCAAGCGCGGGCCTAACGCCGGTAGCCGCTTCCTGCTCGACAAGGACCTCACCACCGCCGGCCGGCACCCGGAGAGCGACATCTTCCTCGACGACGTCACGGTGTCGCGCCGGCACGCGGAGTTCAGCCGCCGGGAGGAGGGCTTCGTCGTACGCGACGTCGGCAGCCTCAACGGCACGTACCTCAACCGCGAGCGCATCGACGAGGCCGACCTGTCCAACGGCGACGAGGTGCAGATCGGCAAGTTCCGGCTCGTCTACCTCACCAGCGCGGCGGAGGTCGCCCGATGACGGCGCCGGCGCCGCGGGCTTTCATGAGCATCGGCGAGGTCCTGAGCCAGCTGCGCGCCGACTTCCCCGACGTCACCATCTCGAAGATCCGCTTCCTCGAGGCCGAAGGGTTGATCGAGCCCGAGCGCACGGCGTCGGGCTACCGGAAGTTCTCCCGCGACGACGTGTCCCGGCTGCGCTACGTCCTGTCCGCCCAGCGCGACCACTACCTCCCGCTGCGCGTCATCAAGCAGCACCTCGAGGCGATCGACCGGGGGCTCGAGCCGCCGGCGACTCCCGGCGGCGGCCCGCAGGTGCCCCGGGCCCTCGTTGCCGCCGAGGGACTGCCCGGGCCGGAGGCGTTCGCCCGCGAGCCCAGCGAGCTGCGGCTGTCCCGCGACGAGCTCGTCGACGCCGCGGGCCTCGACAGCGACCAGCTCGCACAGATCGAGCAGTTCGGCCTGATCACGGCGCGGCCCGGTGGCTACTACGACGGCGACGCTCTCGTGATCGCCAAGACGGTGGCCGAGATGGGGCGCTTCGGTCTCGAACCGCGTCATCTGCGCTCGTTCCGCGCAGCCGCGGACCGCGAGGTCGGACTGGTCGAGCAGGTGGTCTCACCCCTTGTGCGGCAACGAAATCCCGAGGCTCGCGGCCGGGCAGAGGAGGTCGCCCGAGAGCTCGCCGCACTGTCGGTGAAGCTGCATGCGACGCTCGTCCGAGCGGGCCTGCAGCCGCAGCTCGGACGCTGAGCTGGCGGCCTCCCCGCGGTGTAGCGTTTGCTGATCGCCCTCACGCCGCGGAGTCCTGAGTGTCCGACCTGACAACCCATGAGCTGACGGTGGTCGGTGTGCGGGTCGAGCTTCCCTCGAACCAACCGATCGTCCTGCTCAAGGAGACGCTCGGCGATCGCTATCTGCCGATCTGGATCGGTGCCGTCGAGGCGACGGCGATCGCCTTGGCGCAGCAAGGCGTGGTGCCGGCGCGGCCGCTCACGCACGACCTGCTGAAGGACGTCCTCGACGGGCTCGGTGCCGATCTGGAGGCGGTGATCATCACCGACCTTCGCGACGGCATCTACTTCGCCGACCTGCAGTTCCGCGGCGGCGTCAGCGTCTCCGCGCGGCCCTCCGACGCCATCGCCCTCGCGATCCGCGCCGGGACCACCATCTACGCCGAGGAGTCCGTCCTCGCGGAGGCCGGCGTCGCCATTCCGGACGAGGGCGACGGCGAGAACGAGGTGGAGGTCGTCGAGCGGTTCCGCGAGTTCCTCGACCAGGTGTCGCCGGAGGACTTCGAGACCGGCAGCTAACGCTGCAGTTGACGTCCAAGACCCTCGACCTCGACCTGTAGTCGAGAGTTATGACGCGCCGCGACGAAACGCCGCGCGAGGATTGACCTCAGGCGAGGGCGGGCCTAACGTCACCAGAGCGAATTTCACCGGTGGAGTTCTCGCTGTAGCGGCATGGGGCGGAGGGCGACGTGGGCACGGACAAGCCGACCTCGCAGACAGGACAAACAGGCTCAGGGCATCAGCCCGCGCTGTTCGGCTTGGAGGAGGCCGCGCCGGCAGACGGCGTGGGCTACCGCGGCCCGACCGCGTGCTCCGCGGCCGGAATCACCTACCGGCAGCTGGACTACTGGGCCCGCACCGGTCTGGTCGAGCCGTCGGTGCGCCCCGCTCACGGCTCGGGAAGCCAGCGGCTCTACTCCTTCCGCGACATCCTGATGCTGAAGGTCGTCAAGCGCTTGCTCGACACCGGTGTCTCGCTGCAGAACATCCGCTCCGCGGTGAGCCACCTGCGTGAGCGCGGCATCGCCGACCTCACCGAGATCACGCTCATGAGCGACGGGACGACCGTCTACGCGTGCACCTCGCCGGACGAGGTCGTCGACCTCGTCCAGGGCGGGCAGGGCGTGTTCGGCATCGCTGTCGGCCGGGTCGTCCGCGAGGTCGAAGGGTCACTCGCCGAGCTGCCGGCGGAGCGGGCGCAGCCAGAGGCGGCTACCGCGTCCTCCGACGAGCTCGCCGCCCGCCGCAGCCGCCGCACGACTGCCTGAGCCCCCCGCATTCGGCGCGGCGGCCCGGCCGGGGCTGCCCTGCGCTGATACCGTGAACCCGCCTTCCGACGCCGTGCGGGAGAGCGTTCGCGCAGCCAGCGCGAACCGCCGAAGGAGCAACCTCCCCGGAACCTCTCAGGCACTAGGACCGCACGGCCAGGGCACTCTGGAAAGTAGGCGCAGCTGCGCCTCGCCGACGGGGCAAGGACTTCGGTCCGAAGCTCTCAGGCCGCGATGACAGAGGGGGAGCCCGTTAGCGGCTGCGCGCGCGCAGCGCCCGCGACCAGGAGGCTCCATTGACCACAGCCGACGCCGTGACCCCCGACCCCGTGGGCTCCGACCCCGTGGCACTGCACGGGTTCGCCGCGCGGCACATCGGGCCGAGCGCCGACGAGCAGGCCAAGATGCTGGCGGTCGTCGGCTCACCCTCGCGCCAGGACCTGGCCGCGGCAGCGGTCCCGGCGAGCATCCACAGCGACACCGCGCTCGTTCTGCCACCCGCCGTCGGGGAGGACGAGGCGCTCGCCGAGCTGCGCGCCCTGGCCGGACGCAACCGCGTGCTCACGTCGATGATCGGGCTCGGATACTCCGACACCATCACCCCGCCGGTGATCCTGCGTGGGGTGCTGGAGGATCCCGGTTGGTACACCGCCTACACGCCCTACCAGCCGGAGATCTCCCAAGGCCGGCTCGAGGCGCTGCTGAACTTCCAGACCGTTGTCGCCGACCTCACCGGCCTGCCCACCGCCGGGGCCTCACTGCTCGACGAGCCGACCGCCGCCGCCGAAGCGATGTCGCTTTGCCGACGAGTCGCCAAGTCGACATCGAACCGCTTCGTCGTGGACGCCGACACGCATCCCCAGACCGTCGCAGTGATGGCCACCCGTGCCGAGCCGCTCGGCATCACCGTCGAGGTCGTCGACGTGAGCGCCGGTCTGCCGGACGGGGAGCTGTTCGGCCTCCTGCTCAGCTACCCCGGCTCGACGGGCGCGGTTCGCGACCTTCGGGCCGTCGTCGACGCCGCGCACGACCGCGGGGCGCTGGTCGCGGCCGCGACCGACCTGCTCGCGCTCGCGCTGCTGAGCCCGCCGGGGGAGTGGGGCGCGGACATCGCGGTCGGCTCCGCGCAGCGGTTCGGCGTACCCATGGGGTTCGGCGGACCGCACGCCGGCTTCATGTCGGTGCGCGCCGGACTGGAGCGCAACCTGCCGGGTCGCCTCGTCGGGGTCAGCGTCGATGCGGACGGCGCGCCGGCGTACCGGCTGGCCTTGCAGACGCGCGAGCAGCACATCCGCCGCGAAAAGGCGACCAGCAACATCTGCACGGCGCAGGTGCTCCTCGCCGTCGTGGCGTCGATGTACGCCGTGTACCACGGTCCCGAGGGGCTGACCGACATCGCGCGGCGCGTGCGTGGCAATGCCGACCGGCTCGCGCGCTCGCTTGCGGCGGGCGGGGTCGAGCTGACGACGGCGCAGCGCTTCGACACCGTCACCGCCCGGGTACCCGGTCGCGCCGCCGCTGTGGTGGCCGCGGCTCTGGCCGCGGTCATCAACCTGCGGTTGACCGACGAGGACACGGTCGCGGTCGCGTGCGATGAGCGCACCACTGACGCGCACATCGCGGCGGTGTGCACCGCCTTCGGGGTGGAGCTCGCAGCGGACGAACCGGCCGAGGCGCTGCCGGACCCGTTGTCCCGCACGACGCCGTTCCTGACCCATCCCGTGTTCCACACGCACCGCTCGGAGACGGCGCTCATGCGCTACCTGCGGCTGCTGTCGGACAAGGACCTCGCCCTCGACCGGACGATGATCCCCTTGGGCTCGTGCACCATGAAGCTCAACGCCGCGGCGGAGATGGAGCCGATCACCTGGCCCGAGTTCGCCGCCATCCACCCGTTCGCACCGCAGGACCAGGCGGCAGGCCACCTCGCGGTGATCGAGGACCTGCAACGGTGGCTCGCCGAGATCACCGGCTACGACGCCGTGTCGTTGCAGCCGAACGCCGGTTCGCAGGGTGAGTTCGCCGGCCTGCTGGCCATCCGGGCCTACCACCGGGACCGCGGTGAGCAGCACCGCGACGTGTGCCTGATCCCGTCATCCGCCCACGGCACCAACGCCGCGAGCGCGGCGATGGCAGGCATGCGCGTGGTCGTCGTTGCCTGCGACGACAGCGGCAACGTGTCACTCGAGGACCTGCGCGCGAAGCTCGACCAGCACGGGGCTCAGGTCGCGGCGCTGATGGTGACCTACCCGTCGACGCACGGGGTGTTCGAGCAGGACATCGCGGAGATCTGTGCAGCGGTGCACGACGCCGGGGGACAGGTGTACGTCGACGGCGCGAACCTCAACGCGCTCGTCGGGCTTGCCCAGCCGGGTCGGTTCGGCGCCGACGTCTCACATCTCAACTTGCACAAGACCTTCTGCATCCCGCACGGTGGCGGGGGACCGGGTGTCGGTCCGGTCGCCGTCCGCGCGCATCTGGCGCCGTACCTCCCCAACCACCCGCTGGTCGCGGCCGCCGGCCCGGCCACCGGCGTCGGACCGATCTCGGGGGCGCCGTACGGCAGCGCGGGCATCCTGCCGATCTCGTGGGCGTACGTGCGGATGATGGGCGCCGACGGTCTCACGGCAGCGACCGAGGTCGCGGTGCTCTCGGCGAACTACGTCGCGCGGCGGCTCGCGCCGCACTATCCGGTGCTCTACACGGGTCGCGGCGGGCTCGTGGCGCACGAGTGCATCGTCGACGTCCGGCCGATCACCAAGGAGACCGGCGTCACTGTCGAGGACATCGCGAAGCGGCTGATCGACTACGGCTTCCACGCGCCGACGATGTCGTTCCCGGTCGCCGGCACGCTGATGATCGAGCCCACCGAGTCGGAGGACCTGGCCGAGCTCGACCGCTTCTGCGACGCGATGATCGCGATCCGCGCCGAGATCGACCGGGTCGCGGGGGGCGAGTGGCCGGCCGAGGACAACCCGCTGCGCAACGCGCCGCACACGGCGGCGACGTTGGTGGAGGACTGGAGCCACCCGTACTCGAGGCGGGCAGCCGTCTTCCCGGTGGCCTCGGTGAAGGCGCGGAAGTACTGGCCGCCGGTGCGGCGGATCGACCAGGGCTACGGCGACCGCAACCTCATGTGCAGCTGCCCGCCGCTATCCGCCTATGAGTGAGCCGGCGTACGGGTAAGAGGACTGCCTAGGCCGCGTGGTGGTGCGGGCCCTGCGCGCGGCGCGGTGCGATCACGTTGCCGTTGGGGAGCAGCTCGCCGGTGTCGTCGAAGCAGACGACGCCGTTGCAGAGGAGGCTCCAGCCCTGCTCGGGATGGCTGGCGACGACGCGCGCCGCGTCACGGTCCGGGGCGTCGGCCGTGGGACACGGCGGGAGGTGCCGGCACATCGTTTGCCTCCGCGTTCGCAGGAGTCTTGCTTCGACGTCGGCGTCGTCCTGGCGCCGGCATCAGAATGTTCGGCTGATGACCCGCCGGAAGTAATAGCGATACAGAGCAATCTGTGGGTGATGCATCCGGGTCAAGGACTGTGTGCAACGTCACACCCGATCGGGGTGGGTTGCCCGGATTTTCACCGGTTCGTCATGACTAGTCCGTGCGCCGGACGGCGGCGTCAGGTGCGCCCGGAGCGCTCTTGCGCATCGTGCAGCTCCGGTCCGGCCGGCATCCAGTCAGCGCGCAGCACCGGCCACCCGTCCTGCTCGTACGCCGCGCAGACCGCCTCGTCGTCGTCGACGACCACCGCGACGGTTCGCCCGCGGGCGAGCGAGGAGAGCAGCCGTGGCTTGACCATCCGCGCGGGCCGCCGATCGCCTTCCCGCCGCATCATCACCCGGCCGCGGGGGAGACCATGCCGCGCCAACCAGTCCTCGGTCGCCTCACGGCTCCGCTCGGGACGGCCGGTCAGGTAGACGATCTCGTGGTCGCCGGCGAGGCGATCGACCACGGCGCGGCCCTCGGGCAGGACCGGATCCTCCGCGGCGGCGTCGAAGAACGCGTCCCAGTTCTTCTTCGGGCCACGAACGAATCGCAACCGGTGCCGCACGTCCGCGACTACGCCGTCCAGATCGATGACGGCGAGCGGTCTGGCGGACTTCTCAGCAACCACCCGACTTCTCTTCCTTCGCCGATCATGCACGTATAGCGGTTATCCCGCTCTCATAACCGCAACAGCTGCATGATCGGCGGAGAGTGGCACTTAACGTAATGTCGCTTATCGGCACTCCACCAACGCCCAGGGGCACCGTCCGAGTGAACCGAACTCCCGGCCGGCGCGTCGAAACGGATGAGCGGCCTACCGCGATCAGCGGTTGTCCGGTATCCAGCCGGGAATGACTCGAGTCGAGCATCTGTTCGTATCGGGGACGACCCTTACGCCAGGAGGCGACATGGGTGAGCGAGTCCTTCGGGGCAGCCGCCTCGGCACGACCAGCTACGAGACCGATCGCAACACGGACCTGGCCCCGCGCCAGGACGTGATCTACGACTGCCCGCACGGCCACACCTTCGCGCTGCAGCTCGCCAGCGACGCCGAGATCCCGCCCACCTGGGACTGCCGCAGCTGCGGCGCGACCGCGCTGCTGCGGGATGCGACGGCGCCCGAGCCCAAGAAGGGCAAGCAGGCCCGCACCCACTGGGACATGCTGCTCGAGCGTCGTTCGCTGGACGACCTCGAAGAGGTGCTCGCCGAGCGGCTCGCGGAGCTGCACGCCCAGCAGCGCAGCCACCGTCGTACCGCCTGACGCCTCAGCCTGAACCCGAGGTCGAGCTTTCGGCCGGGGGTGTCGTCCCGTCCAGTCCGAGCCGCTCGCGGATCCCCCACTGGGTCACCCGCCAGAGTGCCTCGGTGACGATCGAGCGGTTCATCTTGCTCGCTCCGGCGATCCGCTCGACGAACCTGATCGGCACCTCGGTGACGGTGAAGCCGGCGCGGTAGGCGCGGCGGACCAGGTCCACCTGAAAGCAGTAGCCCTGCGAGGAGACGTCCTCGAGGTGCAGCCGCTCGAGCACGTGCCGGCGGTAGACCCGGAACCCGCCGGTGGCGTCCCGGACCGGCAGCCGCAGCATGGCGCGGGTGTAGGCGTTGCCGCCGCGCGAGAGCAGCTCGCGGCGACGCGGCCAGTCGACGACGGACCCGCCCGGCACCCAGCGCGACCCGAGCACCACGTCCGCGTGCGCCAAGGCGGTCAGCAGGTCCGGCAGCTGTTCCGGGGCGTGTGAACCGTCCGCGTCCATCTCCACGACCGCGTCGTAGCCGCGCTCCAGGGCCCAACCGAAGCCGGCAAGGTAGGCCGCCCCCAGCCCCTGCTTGCCGGACCGGTGCAGCACGTGCACACGGCCGTCAGCGGCCGCTCGCTCGTCGGCGAGGGCCCCCGTGCCATCCGGGCTGGCGTCGTCCACCACGAGCACGTCTGCGGCCGGGACGGCGGCATGCAGCCGGTCGAGCAGGCGCGGCAGGTTCTCGAGCTCGTTGTACGTCGGCACCACGACCAGGACGCGCTCCGGTTGCGTCACGTGCGAGCCGCCAGCAGCGCCGGGTCCGCCTGGGTCTCCGACGGTGGCTCGGTCGGCCGAAGCCGGCGTAGGACGATGCCGGCCACGACAGCCAGCGCGCCGAGGAGCGCGACGATGCGCTCGGGCCAGGGGCCGACGCGGTCCGCGACGGTTGTGCCGTCCCGGAGCGGCACGTCGGCGACGAGCGATGCCGCGGTGAACACGCCGGTGCGTTGCCGGACGTGCCCGGCGGGGTCGATCACCGCGCTGACACCGCTGGTGGCCGCGACGACGACGGCGCGGCCGTGCTCGACCGCCCGCAGCCGCGACATCTGCAACTGCTGCGCGGTCTCGCCGCCGTGGCCGCTGTCCCCCGGGTGCTCGTAGGTCGCGTTGTTCGTCTGCACCACGAGAAGCCGCCCGCCGCCCGTCACCGCGTCGCGCACGATGCCGTCGTCGGCCACCTCGAAGCAGATCACGTCGGCGAACCGTATCCCGGCGGCCTCGAGCACCCCGGGCCGATGGCCGGGGGCAAAGTCCTTCGCGATCATCGAGAACCGGCCCGCAATGTGTGTCAGCAGGTCGCGGAACGGCAGGTACTCGCCGAAGGGCACCAGGTGGCGCTTCACGTAGCGCTCCCCCGGCCCTGTCGGTGTCCACACCACCGCAGCGTTCTGAACGTGGTGGATCCCCGGGCCGTCGAGGACCGCGCCCACGACGACCGGTACGCCGACGGCAGCCACGGCCTGCTCGATCATGTCGCGCGACGGCAGGTCGTCGAACGGGTCGGAGTCGGACGCGTTCTCCGGCCAGACGACGAACGCAGGCCGCGGGACGGTGCCGGCGGCTACCTCATCGGCGAGCCGCTGGGTCTCGTGCAGATGGTTCGCCGTCACGACCCGCTGCTGGGTGAAGGCGTCGAGGCCGAGCCGCGGGACGTCGCCCTGCACAGCCGCGACGACGACGTGGGACGGGCCGCCGGTCGTGCTGCCGCCGGTCGGGACGTGGATCGCCGCGGCTGCCGCGAAGGGAACCGCGACCACGGCAGCGGCCACCAGGGCGGCCGCCCAGGTCCGGCTGCGAACGACCGGTGCCTTCGCGGTCCGGCGGGCGTTGAGTGCCAGCGCGCACCACGCCACGACCGTGGCGAGCCCGACGACGGCAACGGTCACTCCGGGAGCCCCGAACCAGGCCGCCAGCGGCAGCAGCGGCCCGCCCGCCTGGCCGAACGCGATGCGGCCCCAGGGAAACCCGCCGAACGGCCAGCGGTCGCGCACCCACTCCACGCCGATCCAGACGGCCGGCATCGCCCAAGGCCACCAGCGCTGTCGGGAGACGGCGGCAGCCGCCAGTCCCAGGACGACGAACCAGAGCGACTCGATCAGCGCGACGACCAGCCAGGCGTCGACGCCGATGCCGCGCAGGAAGCTGAGCATGGGCACGAACAGGCCGAGCCCGTAGGCGAAACCGGCGACAGCGGCGCGGCGGGCCGACAGACCGTGGACGGCCACCAGCAGCGCGGCGACGCCGACGACCGCCGCCCACCACCACGACACCGGCGGGAACGACGTCCAGGTCGCCACGCCGGCGAGCAGGCTGACGGCGACGCGGCGCAGCTTCTTCGTCCTCTCGGCGGGCGAGCGTGCCAAGCGTAGCCGAAGCGAGGTGGGCGTAGCGCCGCCGTGGGAGATGTGCGGAAACGGCTGTGACGACGGCTGGACAGCCGGTCATGGAGGTGGGCCCGGGCGCGCCTTCGGACCGACGTCACGACGACCGGGTGCCGTCGTACCGCCGTTGTCTACTGGGCACCCGGGCCCCTCCCAGGTGGTCGCACCTCGCTGACCTGCGAAGTTCGCCTGCCCGCTCCGGCTGGACCTGGCACCCGCTCGGCGGGACGGGTGCGCGTCTCGCCGATCCTGGCCAGCCGGGACACGGTGTGGCGCCCTCGTACGCCGAGCGTCCCTGCGGTGGACGTCGGGGAAACTAACGGTTACGACGCGGTCGCTGTCAACACCCCGCTGACCTGCGACGACGTCCAAACGCGCAGGTCATCGTGCTGATCAACGATCAGAGCGTTTTTGCGAATCAGCCGAAAGTACTAGTCCCAGGACGGTCGCCGGCGGCGAACCCGCGCAATCGGCCCGTTACGGCACGACCACGGTTCCATGCGCGACAACCACCACGATCGGCGGGTCGCAGACCCGTGCCGCGGAGGGACCGCGCTCAGGCTCGGCCCGGCAGGCGACCGTCGCCGTGAACGCGACGCCGCGGCTGCGCCGCCCGACCCGGTCGATCACCGCGGTCACCTCGAGCACGTCACCGGCGTGCACCGGCGCCCGGAACTCGACGCTGTCGTAGCCGGCGAACAGCCCCTCGTCGCCGTCGCTGCGGATGCACAGCTCGGTCGCGGCGTCACCGAACAGCCCGAGCACGTAGGCGCCGTCGACGAGCGCACCGCCGTAGTGCGCATGGCCGTACGGGACGTAGCGGCGATGCAACACCGACAGGCCGGGCTGCGCGCCCGCCGGCCCGCTCACGCCGCGTCCGCCGGCACCAGCGCGTGGACGAGGTACGACGCGACCTCGCGCGGGGTCGTGCCCTTGGTGAAGACCCGGTCGGCGCCGAGCTCGGCGGCCGACGCCGGGTCGAACCGCGGGCCACCGACGACGAGCAGCGGCCGGTGCCGTTTGGCTCCGGCCGGCCAGCGCTCGGCCACTGCGACGGCGACCTCGCGGACGTGGTGCAGGTGGGCGTCGCGCTGGGTCACGACCTGGCTCACCAGGATCGCGTCGGCGGACTCGGCGTCGGCGCGTTCCACGAGGTGCGCGGCGTCGAGCTGGGCGCCGAGGTTGACCACCCGCAGCTCGCGGTAGTGCTCGAGCCCCTTCTCCCCCGCGAAGCCCTTCACGTTGAGGATCGCGTCGA
>Ga0070679_100003639_pt1 | contig 14101 bp, 14 predicted proteins | sample KBSC63BmetaG_FD_65652 | JGI IMG/M metagenome (GOLD analysis project Ga0070679, IMG submission 65652) | Corn rhizosphere microbial communities from Kellogg Biological Station, Michigan, USA - KBS C6-3B metaG | ecosystem: Host-associated > Plants > Roots > Rhizosphere | place: USA: Michigan... | reverse complement strand
CGCCCGCCCGATCACATCGCGCGCGCCGCCGAGCTCGCGCTGCCAGAACGCGTAGCCGAGCACGACGACGGGCGCGCCCACCGGCGGCTGGTCATCCGCCGGAACCAGCACGCGACCGAGCGCGGCGTGCACGCCCAGGAGCTCGAAGTAGTTGCCGGTGACCTCCTCGCCCTCGATCTGACGCGCATCGGCGCCTCGACCGAGCGCGAACGTACGGTGCCTCACGCCCGCGACACCGGAGAAGGAGGGGACGTGCCGCATCGCGGTGATCGTCGCGAACGACGTGACCGGCGACGCGTACATCGCATGACCCTTCGGCCCGATGAAGGACAGTCCCTTGAAGTACAGTCGCCGCAGCTGCCCGGGCGCTTCGACTCCCGATGGCGCGCGGAGCAGGAGCGTGTCGACCACCCCGAAGATCACCGAGTTCGCGGCGACGCCGAGCGCGAGGGTACAGACGATCACCGCCGCCAGGGCGGGTGCGCGCCGCAGTTGGCGCAGCGCGTAGGTCACATCCTGCGCGAGCTGCTCCAGCCACCGCGGTCGTCGCGATTCGTGGAACCGCTCCTGCGCCCGCGTCACGTTGCCGAACGCGCGATGCGCACCCGCGCTCGCCTCCGCCCGCGACAGCCCCTCGGCGCGGAGCTGATCCGCCTCGAGCGCGAGGTGCGCGCGGATCTCCTCCGCGAAGTCCGCGTCGCTGCGCGCCCGCTGCACTCGCCGGCCGGGCCAGCCCATCACGCGTGCTCCGGCCCGAGGACGAGCCGCACGACCTCCACGAGTCGCTGCCACTGCCGCCGCTCGTGCGCGAACTGCTTCGAGCCTTCCTTCGTGAGCTCGTAGAATCGCGCGCGGCGATTGTTGTCGGAGGTGCCCCACTCCGCACGAATCCAGCCGCGATCCTCGAGGCGCTGGAGGGCGGGGTAGAGCGAGCCGTGCTCGATGAGCAGCGCATCGCGCGAGCCCCGCTGGATGGCGCGGGCAATTCCTTGGCCGTGCTGCGCGCCGCCCAGCAGCGTGCGCAGGATGAGCAGGTCGAGCGTGCCCTGCATCAGCGCGAGTCGGTCGTCGCCTTGGGTAGACATTCTACCCAAGTTTGGTTTTCGTTACCCGAAAGCGCAAGTGACGGTCAATCCCGCAGCGCTACCGCTTCGCGCACGGAACGGCCAACTCACCGTCCCGACAAGTACCTCCGCCACGAATCCTGCGTCCCACCCGCAACGATGCGCCAGATGAGCAGGAACACGCCGAGCGACAGGAAGAAGTGCACCCATCCTGGCCCATCATATGCAAATGTCACGACCGCCCAGCCGATGAGCATCAGCGCGGAGAGCGGGTACGCAATGTGAAAGAGAATTCGCTGCCAGCTGGGAGTATTCATCCGATTGACTCGATGTTTGCGCGCCGATAACTTGTCGCAAGAACGGGGACGGAGAGACTTAATTTTTGAGCCAACAAGTCTCTCGGGTGGGTTCGATAATCTATACTCACGTCATGCCCCAGTGCGGGGAAGACGGATAGTGTGGTGAGGACCTCATACATTCGACGGGGCTTCAAAAATCCTCTTCGTTCCTACCTCTCGAGCCTCGCCCTCCCGGCGGGGCTCGATTTTTTATCCCCCCGCGCCGGCCGGGAGCTCCTTTCTCCGCACGAGCCGCCAGAAGATCCCCGGCGCGGTTGGGCCACGCCAGATCCATCCGATGCACAGCAACACCGCCCACGCGCCGTACACCCACGTGATCACCTCGCGCCAGTCCGCCTCGAGGAACTGCGCCAGCCAGAGCACGAACAGCAGCCCCGCGTCCCACCAGTGGAAGCGCATGTCGAGCAGCACCAGCACCGCCACCGCGCTCTGCGCCATGGTGAGCAGGATCTCCGCGCGCTGCGCGCCGTCGAAGTGCAGCGCGGCCGGCGCGCCCTTCGACATCGAGTACACGATGGGAATCATCGCCGCGAGCACCGTCCACTGATTGATGTTGCTCGACACCATGTTCACGAGCGCCATCGGCGCCGTGCGCACGCGGCTGGCCCACTGAAACGCCGACACCTTTTCGGGGAACTCGCTCAGGAACGGCGCCACCCATTGCACGAGGACGAACTGGCTCACGCCGAACGTTCCGGCGATCGCGAGCATCGAATCGAGAAAGGGATGCGCGGTGAAGTAGATGAGCGCTCCCCCGATCGCGAACAGCCCGCCCACCGCGAAGATCCGCTGGCGTCCCGGACGCGTGGCCGCCCATCGCGCCACTCGCGGTGCGTCCGCCACCTCCTCCTGCTGGCGCGGCGGCATGCGCCAGAGGATCGCGAGATAGACGGCGTACATCGCGATGAGCACGATCGCATCGACGATGTCGATCGAGCCCTTGTACCAGATCCAGATGAAATAGAGCAGCGGCGGCACGGTGGTGAGCACCTCCACCGCGTGCTCGTCCTCCAGCTCGATCGGCGCGAGGAACGGCCGCTCCTTGCGGCCGAAGAACGCGGCGACGAAGAAGATCATCGGCCACGCGAGCCCCACGAGCAGCCGGATCGCGCCGGTGAAGTTCGCGATCGCCAGGTGCGAGTGGCATCCGGCGGGCGGCATCGAGACGAAGCACTGCGGGCCGTCGGCGCCCGCCTCCCACGCGATCACGGCCTCTACAGCAAACTCGGGGAGCGTCTGCACCCAGGCCAGAATCGCGAGCGCGAGCCCCTGCGAGATCAGGAACTGCGCGGCCTCCGCCGCCCACGCCACGAGGAACGCGCTCGCGAGCATGCTCGGGAAGGTCCAGAGCGCAGACCAGGCTGCTGACGTTCCGCTGGCGATCGAGAGCAGCTTAACTTTCACGGCGCAGGGATGACGAGGTTCGTTGGCTTCGCGGACCCGGCGCGCCGGTGGGTGAAGCTAGGGCCGCGCCGGGCAGGACTCAAGTTTACATCGTTCGTGTTTGCGCAGCGCTCGCGAGCGCCACCACGGGAGGGTCACGCACCACATGGCGGACAAGAACAAGCAGTCTCGGGGCGCCGGATCGCGCGCCAACTCCCGCGATCCCGATCCGCCGGCCCGTCCCCTCTCCGCGCGGCAGCGCGTGAGCGCCTCCACGCTCGAATCGCCCCAGGCGGACGAAGGGATCGACCTCGATCCCGCGCCCGAGCACGACGCCGAGTTCGAGGCGCTCGTGCGCCGCGAGCTCGAGCTGCTGGGCGAGGACCCCGACCGCGAGGGGCTGCGCCGCACCCCCCAGCGCGTGGCCAACTCGCTCACGTGGCTCACCCGTGGCTACGACATGGATGTGCACGACGTCGTGGGGAGCGCGGTATTCAACGAGACGCACAGCAGCATGGTGATGGTGCGCGACATCGAGCTCTACTCGCTGTGCGAGCACCACATGCTCCCCTTCTTCGGCCGGGCGCACATCGCGTACATCCCCGATGGGAAGATCGTGGGGCTGTCCAAGCTGCCGCGCATCGTCGAGATGTTCGCGCGGCGCCTTCAGGTGCAGGAGCGGCTCACCGAGCAGATCGCGCAGGCCGTGCAGGACGTGCTCGTGCCCAAGGGCGTGGGCGTGGTGATCGAGGCCATGCACCTCTGCATGATGATGCGCGGCGTGCAGAAGCAGAACTCGCAGACGGTCACCTCCGCGGTGCGCGGCATCTTCCGGAACGACGCGCGCACGCGCGAGGAATTCCTTTCGCTCGCGTACGGCCGGAACTCTCTCTCTCGGTGACGCCACCCTCGGTGCGCACCGCGCTGGTCACCGGCGCATCGCGCGGCATCGGTCTCGCGATCGCGCGGCAGCTCGCCGCCGCGGGCGTCCGCGTGGCGCTCGTCGCCCGGAGCGCGGGCGAGCTCTCGGCGCGCGCCGCGGAGCTGGGGCCGGGCGCGATGGCCATCCCCGCCGACCTCACCGTCGCCGAGGACGTTGTGCGACTGGTCGCGGCCACGCGCGAAGCGTTCGGGGACGTCCCGGAGCTGCTCGTCAACAACGCCGGCATCTTCATCCCCAAGCCGCTCCACGTGCTCACGGCGGACGAATTCGAGCGCACGGTGCGGGTGAACCTCGTCTCGCCCTTTCTCGTGCTCCGCGCACTGCTTCCGCGCTGGCGCGAGCTCGGCCGCGGCCACGCGATCACGATCGGATCGATCGCCGACCGCACGATCTTCGCCGACAACGGCGGCTACTCGGCGTCCAAGTTCGGCGCGCGCGCGATGCACGAGGCGCTGCGCGCCGAAACCAGGGGGACGGGAATTCGCGCGACGCTCGTCTCGCCGGCCTCGGTGAACACGCCCATCTGGGACTCGGTCGATCCCGGCCCGGGCACGCGCTTTCCGCCCCGCGAGAAGATGCTGAGCGCGGACGCCGTGGCGGAGGCCGTGGTGTGGGCGGCGCTGCGGCCGCCAGCCGTGAACGTGGACGAGCTCCGCCTCTCCGCCAGCTGACGGTTCGCTGACGGATGTATCTCGAGCTCGTCGATTCACTTCGCTGCGTGCGGCCGCACGAGGATAGCTGGCTGGTGGCGCGCGCCGACGAGATGGAGGGGCGGCACATCGTGCGCGGCGAGCTCGGATGCCCCATCTGCGCCGCGCGCTATCAGGTGCGCGCGGGCGTGGTGGACTTCGCGGCGGGCACCTCGCGTCCGCGCGCGGTTGGGGCCGAACAGGATCTCGCGCTCCGCGCCGCCGCGCTGCTCGGCCTCGCCGAGCCTGGAGGGATCGTGGTGCTCGCGGGCGAGTGGAGCGCCTGCGCGAACGAGCTGCTCGCGCTCACCGACGGCGTGCAGCTCCTCGCGCTCGACTACGCGCGCGGGCTGGAGAGCGGCGGTGCACTCTCGCTCGCGCTCATCGGCGACGTGATCCCGCTCGCGGCCCAAAGCGCGCGCGGAATAGCGCTCGACCTCGAGCACTCCACCGGATCGCAGCTCGCTGGCGCCGCGCTCGCGCTCGTGCCCGGCGGCCGACTCATCGGCCCCGCGTCGGCGCCCGTGCCGCCGATGCTCCAGGAGCTCGCGCGCGACGAGCGGAACTGGGTGGCCGCGAAGAGCGCGTCGTCCGTGTCCGCGCCGGTCGCGATCGAATCGCGGCGCTGACCCTACGCCCCCGCGCGCGACTCCTCTGCCGCGTACGCAGCGTCGATGAGCGCGCGGAACTTCCGGTCCACGGTGCGCCGCTTGACCTTGAGCGTGGGGGTGAGCTCGCCGCTCTCGATCGTGAAGTCGTGCTCCAGCAGCACCACCTTCTTCGGCTTTTCGAAGTGCGCGAGCTTCCCCATCGACCCGAGCACCTCCTTTTCCATCTTCGCCTTGACGAGCGCGTTCGAGAGAAACTCGCGGCGGTCGGTGGTCGCGATCTTCTTGTACCCCGCCCAGCGATCCAGCTGGTCGAAGTTCGGCACGACGAGGATGACGGGAAACTTGCGCCTGTCGCCGATCATCACTGCTTGCGCCACGTACTTGTTGAGCTTCACCAGATTCTCGATCGGCTGCGGCGCGATGTTCTTTCCGCCGGAGGTCACGATGATGTCCTTCTTGCGGTCGGTGATGCGCAGCAGCCCATCCTCGAGCGTGCCGATGTCGCCGGTGTGGAACCAGCCATCGGGATCGAGGACGGCCGCGGTCGCCTCCGGATGGTTGAGATATCCCTTCATCACGTGCGGTCCCCGCGTGAGGATCTCGCCATCCTCGGCGACGCGCACCTCCACGCCCGGAATCGGCGGCCCGACGGTGCCGATCACGAGCCGCGCGGGCGTGTTCACGGAGATCACGGGCGACGTCTCGGTGAGCCCGTATCCCTCGTAGATCCTGCACCCCGCAGCATAGAAGAAGCGGTTGATCTCCGTCGACAGCGGCGCGCCGCCCGACACGAAATAGCGGATCCGGCCGCCCACCGCCGCGCGCACCTTCGAGAACACGAGCTTGTCGGCGATCGAGTGCTGAAGCGCGAGCAGCCCGCCGGGCGTCCGCCCCGCGAGCATCTCCGTCGTCCAGCGGTTGCCGACCTTCTGCGCCCACAGAAAGATCCGGCGCTTCGCGCCTCCCGCCTGCATCGCCCGCTCCGTGACGCGTCCGTACACTTTCTCGTACACGCGCGGCACCGACACCACGATCGTCGGCCGCACCTCCTGCATGTTCGCCGCGATCGTGTCCATCGACTGCGCGTACGCGATCGACACGCCGGACGCGAACATCACGTAGTCGAACATTCGCTCCAGAATGTGCGACAGCGGGAGAAAGCTCAGCGACACATCGTCCGCTCCGAGCTCGAGCAGGTCGACTACCGCGGCGACGTTCGACGCGATGTTGCCGTGCGTGAGCATCGCCCCCTTCGGGTCGCCCGTGGTGCCCGACGTGTAGATGATGGTCGCGACGCGATCGGGACGAATCGCCAGCGCCTCCTCGCGATAGCGCGCGGCCGCATCGGGGGTCATCGCCGCCGCCCCCTTCGCCTCCAGTGCCGCGAGCGTCATCACGCCCTCCGCTTTCGCTGCATCATCGAAGGTGATGACGTGCTTCAGCGCCGGGAGCTGATCGCGGATCGCAACGATCTTCTGCAGCTGCTCCGCCGTGGACACGAAGAGGGCCACCACGGCAGAATCGCGCAGGATGAACGCGATCTGCTCGGCCGGCAGGGTGGGATAGATCGGCACGTCCGCCATGCCGGACATGAGGCACGCGTAGTCCGCGATCGCCCACTCCGGCCGATTCTCCGACAGGATCGCCACGCGGTCCGTGCTCGCGACGCCGAGCACGCGGAGGCCGAACGAGGCGCGCTGCACCCGCTCGGCGAGCGTGCGGTGCGAGATGGGCTGGAAGGCATCGCCCACCTTCACCTGGAGCGCGTTGGGACGATCGTGATTCTCGACCGCTTCCACGAACAGCTGCGTGAGCGTCGCGGGATGTTGCGGCATGGCTCTCAGGGAATTTGGACGAGCACCTTGAATCGCACCGGACTCCCCGGCACCGGCGTGTGATCGGGGAGAAACGATCGTGCCTCGATGACGACCGTGTCGGTCATGAAATGCGTGAAGGCCGAAATGCGAAGATAGCGCGTGGCTGCGCCGCTGCCAGCCGTCCCGGCGATGCCGGTGGTATCCACGAGCGAAAAGTGCCGCGCCTCGTCGGTGAGCAGCACCTGCGTGGAGTCCTCGGTGTTGAGCGCCGCCGGATAGATGAAACGATACTCCACCCGGTAGTGATTCACCGGATCATCGCCCGAGTGCAACACCACCGTGAGTGGGAAGAGCGTGTCCGTGCGCACGGGCGAAAAGGCGAGCGTGTCCTCGGGCGCGGTGACGCTCGTGAAGCTCGTCGGCGCTTCCACGACGAACAGAGTGTCCGGCGGCGACTGCAACGAGCCGACCTGCGCCACCACGCGCGCGGAGCCCGTGTCGTTCGCCGTGACGTGTCCCGTCACGGAATCGATGGTGGTGACGGTGGTCGTGTCCGCGTGGACGTAGCGAATGGGTGCGTCGTGCACGGTGTCGCCAGAGCCGTTGAACACGATCGCGCGCAGCGAGTCGATGTTCCCGAGCGTGTCGCGCAGCTGGTCGCCCTTCACCATCGACGGCAGCTCCGGCCCCGGAAACTCGATCGCCACCACGCCGTTGGGCCCGGTGTTCTTGTCGGCGCACGTCGCGGCCACGAATACCGCCGCCATCACCACCGCGGCGCGAGACAGCCGCCGCACCGTTCTGCGCGCGCTCACTGGAATCGCTCGGCGAGCACCGTCGCGAGGTTCACGAAGGCCTGCGATGCGGGATCGGCGGGATCGCGCAGTACCACCGGCTGTCCCGCCGCGAACGACTCCGACGCCGCGGCGCTGCGCGGGATCACGATGTCGAACACCATGTCCTTCGGCAGATTGGCGCTCAGATATTCGCTTACGCGCCGGCAGCCGAGGCTCTCCGGATCGTGCATGGTGAGCACGATGCCATCGAGCGTGAGCTCCTCGTTCGTCGCCGCGATCTCCTGAATCCCGCGCAGCATCTGCGGCGTGGTCTGGAGCGCGAGCGGCTCGCACTGGAGCGGGATGATCACGTGCTGGCTCAGCTCCAGCACGCGGCGCGGGATCGCGCCAAGCCCGGGCGGCGTGTCCACGATCACGACCTCGCACCGCTCGCGGGCGAGCGCGAGCATGTCGCGCAGCAGCGTGCTCTCCTCGATGCGATGGTGGTACGCGATGTGGCTGCTCTCCGTGCTCACGCTGCCGGCGAGGATCACGCGCATCCACGGGAGCGCGGTGGGGAGGATCACTTCGCGCAGCGGGCGCGCCCCGCTCAGGAAGTCGGAGATGCCGTACGGCGCCTCGCCGCGCCTGAGTCCCACGCCGTATCGCACCGCGCCCTGCGGGTCGGTGTCGATGAGCAGCGTCTTGAGGCCGCGCCGCGCGAACGCCGCCGCGAGGTTCACCGCTGTCGTTGTTTTGCCGACGCCACCTTTCTGGCTGACGATGGCGAGCACGGTTCCCACGCGCTATTCCGGTTCCCCGAGGGGCGCCGCGTTCGTGCCGGATCTGAGCTGGTCGAGCGCGACCTTCGCGTGCGACACCCACCGCTCGGCCTCGGCGCTGCGCGGCGCGCGCGCGAGAAACGCCATGAGATGCTCCTCGGCGCCCGTCGCGTCGCCGCGCTTGAGCAGGAGAAAGGCGAGACCGTAGTGGGCGCCGCTCAGCTCGGGATCGAGGTCGAGCGCGCGACGGTAGCACCGCACGGCGTCCTCGAGCCGCCCCGTTTTCGAGAACGCGATCGCCATGTTCTGCAGGATGCGCGGATCGCTCGGCCGGTCGCGAAGGGCGAGCCGGTACGAGGTGAGCGCGGCATCGTAGTCGCCTTGGCGCTCGAGCGCGAGCGCCTCGCTCAGATAGTCCAGCCGCTGCGGCTTCGGCGCTGTGTGGGCTTTACCGCCGGTGAGCCGGCGCCACCAGGACATGCGTTTGGAGGCTGAGGTCTTAGGAGGCGGAGGCGCGGACGGGAGCGCCCGGTGCGGGCGACCGTCAGCAAGCGAGAAAAAAGTTATCGTCTACGTCACGGGCCAGCAACCGTGCTGTCGCGGGCGCAGGCGGTGCGGTAGCTTTTTCACAATGAAAGAAAAGTGCCGCGACCGCAGATCAGGAGAGCCATGCCCCGCCGCCGGGTAGCCGACCGTTCGCGCGGCGTGCTCGAGGTGGATTGGCCACTCTTCGGCGAGATGTCGCGCGCGCTCGCCCTCAAGGTGGCGCGCGGCTACGATCCGGAGCTCGTGGTCGGTATCGCCACCGCCGGCGTCGTTCCCGGCGCGGTGGTGGCGGCGATTCTCGACAAGCCCTTCCACTCGATCATCGTGAGCCGCCGCTATCAGGCGGAAGAGGTGCGCCAGACGCCGACGGTGTTCGGAAGCGTCCCCGCGGATGTGCGCAACCGTCGCGTGCTGCTCGTCGACGAGACGTGCGACACCGGGTCGACGCTGCGCCTCGCCGTGGCGGCGATCGTCAACGCGGGCGCCGCCGACGTGCGCACCGCGGTGGGCTTTCGCACCGGCTCATACCAGCCGGACTTCGCGGGACTCGAGACGGAGAGCACGATCGTGCTCCCGTGGGACCACGAAGTGAACCTGGGAGGGCCGGGCTAGCAGCCGGTCACACGCTCTTCAGCGTGTCCGCCGGATCCACCGCGGCGGCCCGCCGGGCGGGCACCCAGCTCGCCAGCCCCGCCATCGCGAGCAGCCCCGCGCACGCGGTGATGAACGTGAGCGGATCGGTGGGGCTCACATCGTAGAGCAGCCCGCGCAGCAGCCGCGTGACGCCGAGCGCGACTGCGCCGCCGATCACGATGCCGAGCAGCCCGAGCACGAGCCCCTGCCGCGAGATCATGCGGCTCACCTGCGCCGGCTGGGCGCCCAGCGCTATTCGCACGCCGATCTCGCGCTGGCGAAGGCTCACGCCGTACGCCATCACGCCGTACAGTCCGACCGCGCCGAGGATGAGCGCGAGCGTGCTCGCCACGACGAGCAGCAGCACCGTGATGCGCGCGCGCGAGGATGCCGCGGTGACGATGCTCGAGAGCGAGCGCTGATCGTATGTGGGCGTGGACGGACTGAGCGTGTGCACGATGTTTCGCACGGCCGCCGCCAGATCCTGATGTCCGTCGCTCCTCACGAGGAGCGCGACGAAGCGGGGCGTGTCCCACCTGAGCGAATCGGGAGTGGAGAACGGCATGTACACCGCATCCTCGGCGGGCTTGTCGAGAGACTGGTAGTGGACGTTCGCAACTTCGCCCACGATGGTGAGCCACGGCCCCTGGATGTCGGGGCGAATCTTCTTGCCGAGCGGGCTGCCGTTGGGCCAATAGCGATCGGCGAACGCCTTGCTCACGATGGCTTCCATGGTCGGCTGCGCTCGATACGGCGACTCGAACGTGCGGCCAGCCAGCAGCGGGATGTGCAGCGTGCTGAAATACGTCGGATCAACGGTCGGGATCCAGTGCACGCGCGGAAGCTCGTTCGGACCGAGCGGATGATCCTCCACGGTCACGACGACGTCGTTGTGATCGTCCGAGAGCGGAACCCAATCGCTCATCGACGCCTCGCGCACGCCCGGGAGCGCGCGCACCTGCTCGAGCACATTCCCGTAGAACTGCAGCGCCGACGCATCGGTGGGAAAGCTCGTGGTAGACAGTGCCAACCGCGTGACCGACACCCCCTGCGCCTCGAATCCCGGCCGCACGTTGCGGAGCCGCGTGAAGCTCCGCGCGAGCAACCCCGATCCGGCCACGAGCACGAGCGCGAGCGCGACCTGCGCCACGACCAGCGCGTTGCGCGTGTGCTGCCGCGTGGCGCCGGCCGTCGCCCCGCGACCGGACTCGCGCAGCACGAGCGCGATCGGAATGCGCCGGGCGCGAAGGAGCGGGATCAGGCTCACGAGCAGGGTGCTGAGCGCGCACACGACCAACGCGAACAGCAGCACCGTGCCGTCCACCGACACCTGCGCGAGGCGCGGCACGTTGATCTCGTTCCCCAGCCCGGTTGCCCAGTGCACGCCCGCGATCGCGAACAGCACGCCGACCATGCCGCCAGCGGCGGCAAGGACGAGCGATTCGCTCAGACATTGGGCGATGATGCCGGCGACGCCCGAGCCGAGCGCGCCGCGCACGGCCAGCTCGAGCTGTCGCGCCTCGCCGCGCACGAGAAAGAGGTTCGCCACGTTCGCGCACGCAATGAGCAGCACCAGCGCGACGCTGCCCAAGAGGATCCAGAGCAGCCGTGAGACGTCACCGACGATCGAGTCTCGCAGCGGCGTCACCACGGCGCGGATGTGCGCCTGCTCCCACATCGCGCGCGGAATGTTGTCGCTCGGGTAGTCGTCGAGGAGCCGCGGGAGCACGTGCTCGAGATCCGAGCGCGCACTTGCGACGGTAGCGCCGCCGCGCAGCCGCCCTACGCCGCGATAGTTGAAGCTCGCGGCGGTCGCCTTCGCAGGGTCGAGCGGAATCGGGAACCAGAGCTCGGGCGACGATCGTGGAAAGACGAACGACTTCGGCATGACGCCGATGATCTCGCGCGATACGCCGTCGGCGATGAGGCGCTTTCCGATCGCCGACGGTGAGCCGCTGAAGTGATGCTGCCAGAATCGGTACGACAAGATCGCCACGGGGGCGGCGTCGATGCGGTCCTCGCCCTTTCGAAAGTCGCGCCCCAACGCCGGCGCCACGCCGAGCACCTGAAACAGATTGGCGGTGACCTGCGTCATCGGGATGCGCTCGGGCAATCCGGCCTGCCCATCGACCATCTCGAGGTTGATGTCCAGATCGCGCCACGAGGCGATCCCGGTGAACGCCTGCGCGTGCTCCTGATAGAGCAGCGTGCTCGCCTCCGACTGATCGACCAGCGACGTGCCCGCCACCTGGACGGTGTGGTTGAGCGCGACGAGGCGGCTCGGGTCGGCGTACGGCAGCGGGCGGAGGAGCACGCCGTTCACGACGCTGAACATCGCGGTGGTGGTCCCGATGCCGAGCGCGAGCACGAACACGGTGGTGATCGTGAAGCTCGGGACACGAAGGAGGCGGCGCGCGGCGTAGCGCAGCTCGGCGAATCGCATGGCGCGCAGTGGTCCGGGCATCAGCGGCTCCTCCTCATTCGGGCTTCGGGAACGTCGAAAGGGCGACACGATCGACGTCGCGCGCTCGGCGAGCGCCTGTGTGACGAGATCGTGCACGATCATGAACGAGAAGGCGGCGCGCGGAACGCGATGCTCGGAGGCGGCGCGTCGCTGATCGCGGAAGGCCTCGATGAGGTCCTGCGTGAACGCGCGTCGAAATCGCGCCGGGTAGAGATACAGCAGCGCGCGATAGAGCCGCTCTCCGCCGTTGAGCGGAGGGACGCGAAAGTCGGCCATCAGGCGGGCACAGGGCCACTGCGGAGCGCCGCGCGCGCCGCGGCCGCGAGCGACGCCATGCGATCCGCCTCGGCCGCCATGGCGCGCCGGCCGAGCGCCGTCACGCGATAGTAGCGGCGACGCTCATCGTCGGCATCGGCGGCGGGGCGGCGCTGCGATTCCACCACCAGCCCGTCGTCGAGCAGGCGGCGCAACATCCGGTACAGCGCGCCGGCCTGGATGACGACCGTGCCGCCGGAGCGCTCGCTCGCCTCGCGCATGATGGCGTAGCCGTGCCGCTCGCCGTGCAGGAGGACGAGCAGGATGTAGAAGGCGTCCTGCCCGAAGCGAAAGACTTCGTTCGATGCGGAGTTGTCTGGCATGGTCCGATAGGTATAAACGAAATGTTTATAGACGATCGGTATATATGGCGATACGGGCCGGACGTCAAGAAGGGCCGACCAGGTGATCCTGATCGGCCCTTCTACTACGAGCGCTGGAGCCGCCCGGTGTCGGGTGCGGGCCCGCGTTACGCGACGGCGGCGACGGCTTCGGTGTAGCTCCGTCCCTTCTCCATCTCGTCGTACACGAAGCGCATCACGTCGGCGTTGCCGAGGAGGAAGCGGCAGCGCGGGGCGCCGGCGGACCGGCATTCGACCTCGAGCACGGCGAGCGGGACTTCGGAGAGGCGGCCGAAGAAGTCGGCGAACAGGCCGGTGGTGATGTGGCATCCCGGCGCGTCCAGCTTGCTCTCGGGATCCGACTCGCCCCAGTCCGCGGAATCGACCGTGGCGAGCGCCTCGCCCATGGAGCCGACGCTGATGGAGCCCCAGCCGGCCTCGCGGAAGTACGTGGACGCCTTGCGCTGGAACTCACCCACCTCGAGCTCCTCGGGCGCCGCCTTGCCCTGCAGCCGGAGCCATTCGCGGAACGACTGGTAGACCGCCTCGCCGCCCGCGTAGCCGGCCTCCTGGAGGGCGCCCGCGGCCGCGGGGCCCGCGTCCCTGAAGAGGATCGAGCGAAGCGCCGCGAGCGTGGAGCGGCTCATGGCGACCATGCGGTGGTGGGCGAGATCGATGGTGTGGATCATGTCGGTATCTAGGAGTCTCCCTCTACGCGCCGCAAGAGCCCCGCTTCATCGATGACCTCGATGCCGAGCGTTCTTGCCTTCTCCAGCTTGCTCCCGGCCGCCTCGCCCGCGACGACGAAGGTGGTGGCCTTGGAAACGGAGCTCGTCACATTTCCGCCATTCGACTCCACCAGCTCGGTGGCCGCCGCCCGCGACAGGGTGGGCAGCGTGCCGGTAATGACGACCGTGCAGCCCGACAGGGAACGCCCCGCGCTCCTGGGCTTGGGCTCCGTGAGGGTGAGCCCCGCCTGTCTCAGCCGCTCCATGAGCCGGCGCGTGTTCGGCTCCGAGAAGTACTCCACCACCGATCGCGCGATGATGTCGCCGATGCCGCGCACGCTGCCGATCTCCTCGACGGTGGCGCCCATGAGCGCATCGAGGCTCCCGAAATGCCGGGCGAGGAGCTGCGCGGCCCCCTCGCCCACGTGGCGCACGCCGAGGCCGTTGAGGAGGCGCGAGAGCGGACGCGCGCGCGAGTCGTCGATCGCGGCGACGAGCTGCTCGGCGCTCTTCTTCGCGAATCGCTCGAGCGACACGAGCTGATCGACCGTGAGCGAGTACAGATCCGCCATGTCGTGCACGAGCCCCGCCGCGATCAGCTGCTCGATGCGCTTGTACTGCAGGCCGCGAATGTCCATCGCGCCGCGCGA